>Ga0137465_1000689_pt1 | contig 11536 bp, 10 predicted proteins | sample EasRivERMGT828_2_FD_104906 | JGI IMG/M metagenome (GOLD analysis project Ga0137465, IMG submission 104906) | Soil microbial communities from meander-bound floodplain in the East River, Colorado, USA - East River MetaG ERMGT828_2 | ecosystem: Environmental > Terrestrial > Soil > Floodplain ... | reverse complement strand
GACCTTTGTACCACGCGGCGCCGCGGTTGAGGATGTGCGGGACCGCGGCCAGGGTCTCGACGTTGTTGATCGTCGTGGGCAGGCCGAACAAGCCCGCGGCGGCCGGAAACGGCGGCTTGATGCGCGGATTGCCGCGCTTGCCTTCGATCGAGTTCATCAGCGCGGTCTCTTCGCCGCAGATGTAGGCGCCCGCGCCGCGGTGCAGGTAGACCTTGATGCTGCCGAACACGCCCGCCGCGTTGGCTTCCTCGAGCGCCCGCGTCATGATCGTCCACGGCTCCGTGAACTCGCCGCGGATATAGATGTAGGCGACCTCGGCGCGGATCGCGTGCGCGGCGATCGCGGTGCCTTCGAGCAGCGCGTGCGGCGTCCACCGCATGATCTCGCGGTCCTTGAACGTCCCTGGCTCTGATTCGTCGGCGTTCACGCACAGGTAGTGCGCCTTTTTCTTTTCCTTGGGCATGAACGACCACTTGAGCCCGGTGGGGAACCCCGCTCCGCCCCGGCCGCGCAGTCCCGATTCCTTGACGACCTCGGTGACCTGAGCCGGATCCATCTTCAAGGCCTGCGCGAGCGCCGCATATCCGCCGCGTTTGGTCCAGCCCTTGAGGGTGCGCGCGTCGGCGTCACCGAAATACTGGGAGAGGACGACGGTCTCTTTAGCGTGCGGTTTATGGGGGAAGCCCATTACCGGTACTTCCTCACCAGTTCCGGCACTTTCTCCGGCGTCACATTCTCCAGGAAGTCGTCGTTGACGAGCACCGGCGTCGGAAAGCCGCAGGCGCCGAGGCACTCGACTTCGATGATCGTCCACTTGCCGTCGGGGCTGGTGGCACCGGCATCGCCCGCGCCCGTATGCTCGAGGAACGCCTTCACGACGCCCTCCGCCCCGCAGACGTTGCAGGGTGACGTCGTGCAGACCTGCACGAAGTTTTTCCCTACCGGGTGCTGGTGATACATCGTGTAGAACGTCACGACGCCCTTCACGTAGGCCGGGGTGAGCCCGAGCAGCTCAGCGACCTCGGCCATGCTGCGGTCGGAGATCCACCCGTGCTCGCGTTGTGCGATCCACAGCGTCGGCAACAGCGCCGCCTGCTTGTTGGGATAGCGCTGGAGTACGGTCTCGAGCTCTTCCAGCACTTTGCCGACGAACACCGGCTGATAATCCCCGCCGTGGCCGGTCCCATGCGCGGTCCCCCCCCTCCCCACCGCCGTGGCATCGCGCGGCGTGCTCATCGATCCACTTCACCCATGACGATGTCCACCGACGCGTTGATGGCGATCAAGTCGGAGAGCAGATGTCCCTCGGCCATCTTGGGCAGCGCGGACAGGTTGATGAACGAGGGCGGCCGGATGCGCCAGCGCACCGGCTTGGCCGTCCCGTCCGACACGAGGTAGGTGCCGAGCTCCCCTTTGGGGTTCTCGATGCCCACGTACGCCTCGCCCACGGGCGCCCTCACGCCTTCCATGACCTGCTTGAAGTGGAAGATCATCGCTTCCATGTCTCATCGCCTGGGTCTTGGACGGCAGGATCACGCGCGGGTCGTCGACGTTGATGGGGCCGTCGGGCAGCCGTTCGAGCGCCTGCTCGAGAATGCGGTTGGACTGGTGGCACTCCTCGAGCCGCACGAGATAGCGGTCGAATACGTCGCCGTGCTCCCCCACGATCACGTCGAAATCGTAGGTCTCGTAGCCGAGGTAGGGCTTGTCTTTGCGAAGGTCGTAGGGGACGCCGCTCGCCCGCAGCATTGGTCCCGAGAGCGATTGGTTGATGGCCTCGGCGGCGGTGAGCGTGCCGACGCCCTGCGTGCGGCCGGCCCAGACGGCGTTGCGCGTCAGCACGCGATCGATTTCCGACAAGGTCTTCGGGAACGTCTTCGTGAAGTCCCGCAGCCTGTCGACGAATCCGTCCGGGATGTCGGCCAACAGTCCGCCGACGCGCGTGAGACTCGTCGTCAGGCGGGCGCCGGTCCACATCTCCTGGAGATCGTAGATCTTCTCGCGCTGCTGGAACGCCCAGAGGAACGGTGTGAACGCGCCGAGATCGATCGAGGTCGTCCCGAGCCACACCATGTGCGAGATGATGCGGCTCATCTCGCAGGCGAGCACGCGCAGCACCTGGCAGCGCGGCGTGATCTCGATGCCCATCAATTTTTCCGCGGCCAGGGCAAACCCGACGTTGTTCGCCATCGGCGACAGGTAGTCGGTGCGGTCCGTCAGCGGGATGATCTGATTGTAGTGCCGGTACTCGCCCAGCTTCTCGAAGCCTGAGTGCAGATAGCCGAGGTGCGGGATGCAGCGCACCACCGTCTCGCCGTCCAATTCCACGACCAGGCGCAGCACTCCGTGCGTCGCCGGGTGCTGTGGACCCATGTTGACGAGCATGTGCTCTTCGCCCAGATCGGGCTCCCCCCCCGCCGCGGCCGTCAGCGGCACGCGGGCCGGGCGGCCTGCGGCGTCCACGCCGGGCGTGGCCAGCTCGAGCTCGAGTGTCCGTTTACTCATGGGGTGGGTGCGGGGGGCTCGGGAATCACCCCGCGCTCACCCCGGCGCAGGCGCTCGCGCATGTCGTCCGGCAGGTCGCCCCCCGCCTCGGCGATCGACAGCTCTTCCATCGAGTAGTGCGCTTCGGGATTGGCGTTCAAGGCCTGGCGCACCTGCTCGGCGCGCGAGAAGCGGCCGCGCAGCGGGAAGCTCTTCCGCAGCGGATAGCCTTCCGCGTAGGTCTCCCACATCAGGATCCGGCGCAGATCGGGATGCCCGCGGAACGTGATCCCGAACATGTCGAAGACTTCGCGCTCCAGCCAATCGGCGCCGTGCCACAGGTGGTAGACCGAATCCACGACCAGCTCGTCGGCCGGGTTCAGCTCGACCTTGATGCGGATGTCGGCGCGGCGTTCGAGCGAGCGGAGGAAGTAAACGACTTCGAGCGGCCGTTCGCGGTCACGATATTCGACCGCGGTCACGTCCACCAGATAATTGAAATCCTGGCCGGGGGTGGTTTTCAGCCACGTCATGGCGTCGAGCAGGTGCTCCCGGGCGACGTACACGATCGTGTCGCCGTCGCGCGCGACTACCGTGCGCAGCGCTCCCGGAATGGGGGGCAGGCTCGTCACGACGAGCGGAACTGGTGGACGGAGTTGCCGAACGGCTCGGAGATCTCGTCGATCGTCTCGGGCGGCAGGCGCAGTCCCTTCTCGTCGAGCGGCTGCTCGTCGCGGCGCCGCACGGCGTCGAACAGCGATTCGCCCTTGATCTTCTTATGGAGGAGGAGAATGCCGTACAGCAGCCCTTCCGGACGCGGCGGGCAGCCCGGTACGTAGACGTCGACGGGGACGATCGTGTCGATGCCCTGCACCATCGCATAGTTGTCGAAGACGCCGCCGGTGGAGGCGCACGCGCCCATCGAGATCACCCATTTGGGCTGCGGCATTTGATCGTAGATGCGGCGAATGACGGGCGCGAGCTTGAACGGCAGCCGCCCGGCACAGATCAGCACATCGGCCTGGCGCGGCGAAAACGCCTGGCGCTCCATCCCGAAGCGGGCGAAGTCGTAGCGGCTCGCGGCCGTGGCCATGAACTCGATCGCGCAGCACGCCGTCCCGAACGGCATGGGCCACAGGGAGTTGGCGCGCGAGGAGTTCACCACCCAGTCCACCAGATTCTGGAACTTGGCGAGCAGATAATTCGAGCTTTGGACTTCGCCGACTCGCTTCATGCGCTCAATCCCACTGAAAGGCCCCTCGTTTCCAGACGTAGATGTAACCCACGAACAGGATCACGAGAAATACCAGCATCTCGACCAATAAGAAGCCGGTCGTGAGCGTGCCATTGCCCATAAAGATCACGGCCCACGGGATGAGAAAGACCGTCTCGATATCGAAGAGGATGAACAGCACGGCGACGAGGTAGAACTTGACCGAGAACCGTTCGTGCGCGCTGCCCAGCGGCGGCATCCCGCTCTCGTACGGCCGTTCTTTGACGTCGGTGGGTCGCCGGGGCCCCAAAAAATGCGACCCCACGATCATCGAGGCCGCCACGACGAGTGCCAGACCGAGCAACATCAGGAACGGGATGTAGGGCTGCATCCTGGCTCGTGAAAAAATTCACTAAGGGTGCATGGGAAGCTATCGGCGGTGTGGCGTAAGTCAAGTTGGCGCCATTACATTGCGCCCCCATGTCAATCAAATCCGATCGCTGGATTACGAAGATGTCCAAAGAGTTTGCCATGATCGAGCCGTTCGCGGACCGGCAGGTGCGCGACGGCGTGATCTCCTACGGCGTCTCGTCGTACGGCTACGACATGCGCGTGGCACCCGAGTTCAAGATTTTCACCAACGTGCTGTCGGCCGTGGTCGATCCCAAGCGCTTCGACCCGAAATCATTCGTCGAGTTCAAGGGCGACGTCTGCATCGTCCCCCCCAACTCGTTCGCGCTCGCCAGCTCGGTCGAGTATTTCCGCATCCCGCGCAACGTGCTGACGATCTGCGTAGGGAAGAGCACGTACGCGCGCTGCGGGATCATCGTGAACGTGACGCCGTTCGAGCCGGAGTGGGAAGGGTTTGTAACGCTCGAGATCAGCAATACCACGCCTCTACCCGCCCGCATCTACGCGAACGAGGGAATCGCGCAGGTGCTGTTCTTTACGGCCGACGAGGGTGACGAATGCGAGGTGAGCTACAAGGACAAGAAGGGCAAGTACCAGGCCCAGCGCGGTATTACGCTGCCGAAGCTCTAGCCTTCTGATTGTAGGCGTAGGCCACGGCGAGGGCGATGATGGCCAGTGCGAGAAACGATCCTACTCGATACAGTGCGTTGAGAGTCGATAGATCGTAAAAGACAATCTTGAGGCCGGCGAGCGCCGCGACGGCCAAGCCCGCCGAGCGAACCGGCTTGAGGTCGGCGCGGAAGCCCAGAAAGACGAGCGCGCCGGCGTAGAGCAGCCACCAGACGCTGAGCGCGAGATCCCCCGCCAGTGGCGCGACGGCCCCGAAGTGGCGGTTGAACTCGATCGACCCACCGAGGAAAACGGCCGACCCGCACAGAATCCACATCCACTCGGCATCGCCACGCTTCCAGAGCGGACGCCGCGTTTCAGTGCCCCACCACCGCGCCGCGGCCCAAGTGCCGGCGACGAACACATACAACGCCAGCGCCCAGGCGTCGGTGAAGGCCGGGGCGGAGGAGCGACGGTCCAGGAGCGCTGCGGTGAAGAGACAGAGGGCCGCCATCGTCGCGAGCCCAGTGGCCGCGTGGCGGCCACCCGGTCGAGCGGACTCGCGCTCGGCGGCGAGCGCGACCAGCGCGAGGATGGTCCATGAGATCGCCACGGGGACGCCATCCCACGCGGCCGCGGTGGCCAGCGCGGCGAGCGCAAATCCCATGATGAGGAGCGACGCGCGGCGACGCTCCCAACCCGTCGCGAGGTACACACCCGCGAGCACGCCGGGAACGATCGCCGGCGATTGGCTCAGTACCGGGATCGGCAGCGCGTCGGCGAGGATCAGCAGCGCGATCGGGTTTGCAATGAACAGGAACCGCTCGAGCGCAGCCTCTGAGGCCCTTGGGTCGAGCGCGAACGGGTCGCGCGACCGCTGCTGCACCCACATGAGCCCGAACACCGTCGTCATGGCGCCGAGCGCGAGCCAGGGCGCAACCGACGCGTCCGCGGCATTCACGGCGCCGACTCCGAGCGCCGCCCACGTCAGCAGCAGCACGCCGAGCCGGGCTTCGGGCCAGGGGCGGTGGTAGGTGACGTGCAGGGTGAGCACAGCTCCAGCCGCGATCAGCCAGGCGCCACTGGCCGTCCCGAGCGCCTCGCCCGCGCCACCGATCGCGAGCAGCAGATAGCCGAACAGCGCGAGGTTGAAGGTCCGGCGCCACGACATGGCGTACGCGAGGATCCCGAATCCCAACCCGATCACTTCGAGGTAGGCGAGAAACCCCAGAGGATTGGGGCCGGTCGCGAGAATGATCGGCGCGAGGTAGGCGCCGCCGAGCGCCCAGATCGCCAGCCCTTCGACCTCATGGTGCCGCGCGAGCATCGTCACCGCGACGGTCGTGGCGGCAAGCAGCAGGATGCCGAGTCGGGGCTCGAGCATCGCGTACGGGCCGGCAGCCGCCCACAGACCGAGATAGGTCAGCCCGCCCCCTGCTCCGATCAGGGCGGCCCCGTAGATCCGCATGCCGCGGAGGATCCGCTCGTGCCCCCAGGCGGCTACGGCGATGCCGGCGACGATTGCGCCGAGCACGCGGAACAGCGGAGAGATCCAGCCGCGGTCGAACGCGTACTTCAGGAAAAAGGCGGCCGCCGTGAGCAGGGCGAGCACACCGACGGCCAGCAGGCCGCGCTGGCCGAACCACTGTTCGAGATCTGGTCCGGTGCGCGCCGCTGGGGCGATGGTCGGCAGGGACGCGCGGACACCCGGCGGAGCCGCCGGCGCGCGCGCCTCACGCGCAGGCGGTGCTGGAAGCTGCGACTGGTCGGCGGAATTGGCGACGATGGTGAGGCGGCGGACGATGTTTTCGAGCGTCGCGACTCGGCGCTCGAGCGCTTCGATGGTTTCCTTCTGCTCGTCGCTCACACGGTCGCGGCTGCCCGACGAGAGCCGGCGACCGTGATCGCGATCGTGACCCCGAGGATGATGGCGACATCGGGGACCCAGCCCAGCTCGGTGACAGGCACCACCATCTGGACGAAATACATCACGAAATCGAACACGCCGATCAGCAACCCCAGCAGGAGCGTGTACTGGAGGTGACGCCCCAGCCGCGAGAGCAGGCTGCCGGTCACGAGCGCCACCGCGCCCTGGGCCGCGGCAATGGCGACGGCCGCGACACTGCCACTGAAGAGCGTCTCGATCACCGCCGAGCGGCCGGGATGGAAGCTGAAGAAGGCGGTATGAATCAGCGCGATCGCGAGGCCGGCCACCGCGGCGCAAATGGTGGCCCAAATCGCGAATGCAATGACGATGCGAATGCGGCTGTCGGGCATGGACCCTCCCTTCCCCATGATAGGAATTCCCCCGCGCTACCGCAACGCTGCCGCTGCTTCCACGAGGGCCCCACGCGCCTGATCCACGCGCGCGACGAGATCGGCCAGCTCCTTGTTCGCCGTTGCCTGGTCGGCATAGCGAATCGCCTCATTCACGGTCGGAAACGCCATCGTGGCATACCCGTTGTCGATGTCGGACGCGAACTGGAGGCTTTTAAACCACGGGCGGCTCGCCAGCCCTTCAGGCCGGGTCAGCCGCCGCTCGACCTGCATCAGCGCGCGGTTGACGCGCTGCGCGCGCTCGTTAGCGACGCGCGCCGTGTCACGCGCGCTGTTGAATGCGCGCGCCACCGCGGTGAAGCGGTCCAACGCGTCCTTCAGGGCCTGCGTGCTCACGCCCGTCCATTTCTTGTTCGCGATCCCCGAATCGAGCTGCGCCACCAACGCATTCATCTCTGTCCCGAACACGGCGTAGTCGAGCGGCAGGATGTCGTTGTTGGCGAGCCGGCCGAGGATCACGGCAACGAGCTGTGCCCCGGCGCGATGCGCTTTGTATGCGGGATCTCCGAAGCGCGTCATCCAATCGTACGAGTCGTACATGGAGTGATAGATGCCGTCCGGTCCGTCGAACCCGATGCCGCCCGAGGGGATGCCGAGGTGGTGATAGAAGCCGGCGAAGTCCGAGCCGCCACCAAGATTCCCGAACGTCAGCTTGGTCGTATCGCCATTCTGTTCCTTGAGCCAGACGTCATAGACCGTGCCGGGGCCGGTCGGGTCCGGGACCGCCCGGGCGGCGGAACGGAACAGCGGTTTGAGGGAGGGAGATCCGGCGCCACCGAAGTTCGGGCCCGAGAACGTCCCGTCTTCGTTGATGTACGCGACCGCGTTTGCCCGCAGCGAATCCTCGAGCTCCTCCACCCATTCCGTGGAGCCGATCAGGCCCCATTCTTCGGCATCCCACGTCGTGAAGACCACCGTGCGCGCCGGCCGTTGCCCCTCGCGTGCCAGCGTGGCAAACGCCCGCGCGGCTTCGAGGACGGAAACCGTGCCGCTGACATTGTCGCGCGCGCCGGGACTCCAGGAGTCGCGATGGCCCCCGACCACGACCCACTCATCCGGCCACTTCTCGCCCCGGATCATGCCGACCGTGTTCCAGATCTTGTGAAATGCGCGCGCGCCACGCTCGGTCTTCACGTGCACGCGCGCCCGCACGGGTCCCGGACCGACGTGGTAGCGGAACGACAGCGCTCCCTGCCAGCTCTGCGGCACGGACGGACCGGCGAGCGGCTCGAGCAGGCGCCGCGCGTTGCCGTAGCTCATCGGGATGATCGGAATCTTCGGGATCGCGAGGGAATCCTCGGGCACGCGGCGTGCCCCCTCGATCGACGGCCAGCTGGGCGTGGTGGGATCGCCGTTGCCGTTCATCATGCTGCCGCGCTGAATGCCGTCGGCATTGCGCATCGGTCCCTTGGGATACACGTCGCCCTGGAAGTAGCCGTCCTGCTGCGGATCCGAGTACACGATCAGTCCGAGCGCGCCGCGTTTCTGCGCCTCGCGCGCCTTGATCCCGCGGAACGAGCGGCCGTAGCGCGCGATCGCGATCTTGCCGCGCACACTGATGCCGAGCGAATCGAGGGTGGTGTAGTCCTCGATCAGTCCGAAATTGACGTACACGACCTCGGCCGTCACGTTGCCGTCGCCGCTGTAGCCGTTGAAGGGCGGGACCTGAGGCCCGGTGCCGGGCTCGGCCAACGACAGCCGCTCCACGCGCCGGCCGTTGAGGACCCAGGCGGCCACAGTGTCGGGCTGCGGCAGGTAGATCGTGTATTCCTTGCTCCAGGCGTCGATGCCCCACGCTTTCATCTTGTCGAGCACGTAATCACGGGTCGCCGCTTGCGCCGGCGTCCCCGCCATGTGCGGCACGGCGGAGAGATCGCGCGACATCTGGCGCACGCTGGCGGTGTCGGGGACGGCGATGAGGCGTTGTTCGAAGGACTGACTGCTTAGACGGTGAGACGGCTGGACGGTTAGAAGCACCGTACCAACAACTACCAGCCGTCTAGCCGTCGAACCGTCTAGCATCGTCACGCTTCCCTCCCCGCCAACAGCACCGGCCGTGGTGTCCGCAGCTTTCGTAGCACAGCAGTCACAACCATGCACAGCAACGCTCCCAGCGCCGCGAGCCCCATGTCTTTCTGCGCGTCCCAGATATCGCCCTGCGTCCCCAGCCACGCGGCACCCGTTCCCGGAGCGACCATCGTCGCGATCACCATCTCCATGATCTCGTACAGCGCGCTGAACGCGAGCGTCACGTCGAGCGGGAGATAGTACGCCCAAAAGCCGCGCGCATTCGCGACGCGCAGGAAGACCTCGCGGATCGGATAGGCCATGAGCAGGCCGAACGAGCAATGCACGATCCGGTCGAAGTGATTCCGCGAGAATCCAAAGGCGTGTTGGATCCAGTAGCCGAGCGGCACCTCGGAGTAGGTGTAGTGCGCACCCACCGCATGCAGCGTCATGAATGCCGTGATCAGCAGATACGAAAGATCCGAGAGCGGGAACGCGCGATACGTGCCCACCAGAATCGCGACCAACGCGACGACCAGCAGGTTCTCCAGGAACCAGTCGTTGCGATCCAGGGGAGCGATCGCGGTGACGATCCAGACGACCGCGTACCAGCCCACCAGGACCTGCGCGAAGCGGTTCTTGGAGAAGCCTGTTTTGCGCGTCGTCGAAGTCGAAATCATCCGCGCGGATTGAGGATCTGATTGATCCGCGCCTGCAGATCGACGATGTGCGCGCGCGTGGTCCGATCCGCCGCGCGCGCGAGGGCGACCCGCAACGTGCTCTGCAGGTCCACGAGCTCGAGCCGCGCCTGCGCGCGCGCATCGGCGGGCCGCGGCGGCGGCGCGTTGAACCCCGGGAACGGCGTGAAGCCCGGCGGCAGCGGCGTCACCAGCGGCGTGCTGATCAGCCGCTCCATCTGATCGACGAAGGCGCGCTGCAGATTGCGCCGGTACGCGTCCACGCGCACGGGGCCGCTCGCGAATTCGGAGAACGCCCCGCGGCGCACGTCGCCGAACAGATCGGCGATCGAGTACGCGGCGCCGGCCGGCTGGGTTTGCGCCTGCTCGGCGAGCCGCGACAACCGCGCATCCTGGAACAGGAGGGTGAGCACGCTGGTCTGGCGTACGCGCACGCGCTCCACGAACCCGGTCGGCTCGATGCGCCGCAGGATCTCGGGATCGAAGAAGAACGCCGGCGTGGTGAAGACGTTGTCGTTCAGGAACCGCACCGCCTCGGCCTGTTTCGCGCGCGGCACCGGCTGGTACACCCGGCCCGACTGGCTCGCGTACTTCGTGAACTGGTACACACCGCCGACGACCACGGCGACGTGGTTCATCTCACGCGCCCACTGCCCGATCAGCTCGCCGTACATGTCGCTGAGCCGGTCGTAGTTATCGAGCCGTTCCTCGGTGGTCGCCGGAATCAGCATCGGGACGAGCCGCTTGATGTTGCGCACCCCATAGCCGCTGGCGCGCACGGGATCGTCGCCCAGCGCTTCGGTGATGATGCGCGGATCGACCGGATCGCCATCGCCGATCCAGCGATGGAACGGGTTCGCGTCCTGCGACCGGGCCAGCGAATCGAGCACCGGGCGCTCGGCATCGGGAGACGGCGCGGTCGCAATGCGCCGGTAGCCCCAATCGATCGCGAAGTAGTCGTACGGGCCGATGCCCTGCATGAGGCACGCGTTGTCTTCCGGCTGCGCGACGTAGTTGTAGCGCGCGTAGTCCATGATCGATGGGCTCGTCCCCTGCACCCGGCAGGTGAATGCGCGGCTGCGCAGCGAGTCGACCGGGTAGTAGGTCGACGCCACCATGTTGTGGCGCAGGCCCAGGCTGTGGCCGACTTCGTGCGTCGCGACGTAGGCCACCATCAACCCCATCAACGAATCGGGGAACGGCAGGTGGCGGGCGCGGGCATCGGCGGCCCCCGCCTGCGTCCAGTACCATGCCTCCACCAGGCTCGTGATGTTGTGATAGAACCCGATGTTGGCGTTCATGATCTCCCCCGAGCGGGGATCACTGAGCCGCGGCCCGTACGCGTTCTCGATGACGGACGGCAACCAGCGGATCGTGGAGTTCTGCGCGTCGTCCAGGTCGAAGTCGGGATCGTCGGCCGGCGCGACCTTTGCCACGATGGCATTGCTGAATCCGGCGGCGCGGAACACCGGCTCCCACAGCTCGACACCCTTGATCAACCAGGGCACCCACTTGGCTGGCGTGGCCGGATCGATCCACCAGGTGATGGGCTTCACCGGGTCGGACACGGCGGCCGTGGGGTCCTTGGGCTCGAGCCGGTAGCGCTGGATGAAGCAGCGGCGGGGCCCCGTCACGCGGTCGTCGTTGTAGTTCTCGAATGACAAGTTGAAGTAACCCACGCGATCATCGCACAGCCGCGCCATCATCGGCTGGTCCGGCAGCAGGACCATCGAATAGTTCATCAGCATCGTGAGCGAGTTGAGCGACCGCTGGGGCT
>Ga0137465_1000685_pt1 | contig 11600 bp, 8 predicted proteins | sample EasRivERMGT828_2_FD_104906 | JGI IMG/M metagenome (GOLD analysis project Ga0137465, IMG submission 104906) | Soil microbial communities from meander-bound floodplain in the East River, Colorado, USA - East River MetaG ERMGT828_2 | ecosystem: Environmental > Terrestrial > Soil > Floodplain ... | reverse complement strand
TCGGCCGGGCCGCCCGCCAGGCGCTGGGACGGATGCGGCGGCGCCCAACTCTGGTGGAATCCTTCTGGAAGCAGGCGGAATTGTTTTGAGCCAATTGTCACTATATTATGCGAAAGTCAATAGCTCCGTAGGAGCGCCATAGTTGTAGTTATCGTGGTTTAAAGATCCGCAAGCTCCGTTAGGAGCGATATCTGGATGTCGCTCCGACGGAGCTTTGCGCCATGACGAGGCGGATCTCTATAAAGATTTCGCCCCTGGCGGGGCTGGAAACGCCGCGTAGATTCGATGCCGAACACTATTGGCGAGACGGCTGCGCTCCATTTGGGAATTGTTACGGCTCAAAGCTTGAACTTCCGTACGAGCCGCCGCATGCTGATGCAAGGGCTTTTCACAGGACCGCTAAACCGCTGCTGTCATGAAACGAGACTTCAGAACCGAAACGGATTCGATGGGCGAGATGCAGGTGCCCGCCGACGCCTACTACGGCGCACAGACGGCTCGGGCGGTGGAGAATTTTCCAATCAGTAACCTTCGCTTCTCGCGGCAATTCATTCGTGCCCTGGGTTTGATCAAGAAGCACGCCGCCATCACGAATGCCAGCCTGGGTCTGCTCCCGGAGAAGCTGGCGAAAGCTATTCAGCAGGCCGCGCAGGAAGTCATCGATGGCAAGCTCGACGATCAGTTCGTGGTCGATATCTTCCAAACGGGCTCCGGGACCTCGACCAACATGAATGCCAATGAAGTGATTGCCAACCGGGCGACGGAACTTCTGGGCGGCAAGCGCGGCGACAAGCTGGTTCATCCAAACGATCACGTGAATCGTGGCCAATCGAGCAACGACGTTATTCCCTCGGCCCTCCATCTGGCGGCTTTGGAAGCGATCGAGTTTCAGTTATGTCCCGCTCAGAACGAACTGCACGAGGCCTTGATCAAGAAGGCGGAGCAGTTCGGCGGCATCCTTAAGATCGGCCGCACCCACTTGCAGGACGCCACTCCCATGCGGGTTGGCCAGGAGTTCAGCGGCTACGCCAGCCAGGTTTCGCATGGGCTGACCCGGCTGGAGAATGTGGAAATGCACCTGGGTGAACTGGCGTTGGGCGGGACGGCCGTCGGCACCGGCATCAACACGCATCCCGATTTTGCGCGCCGGACCATCGAGGGCCTTGCCAAGGAGACCGGGCTCGATTTGCGTGAAGCGCCTAATCACTTCGAAGCACAAGCGGGGCGCGATGCCTGTGTGGAAGCGAGCGGGGCGCTAAAGACCGTGGCCGTCAGTTTGATCAAGATTGCCAATGACATTCGCTGGCTTGGTTCGGGTCCACGCCTGGGGTTGGGCGAATTGAAATTGCCGGCGACGCAGCCCGGCTCCTCGATCATGCCCGGCAAAGTGAACCCGGTGATGTGCGAAATGGTTATTCAGGTTGGCGCGCAGGTGATCGGCAACGATGCTGTCATTACTTTTGGAGGCGCATCCGGCAATTTCGAGCTGAACGTGATGATGCCGGTCATGGCTTATAATCTTTTGCAATCGATCGAGCTGCTCACCAACGCCAGTCGTGTCTTTGCGCGCCGGTGTATCATCGGCCTGGAGGCTGATGTGGTCCGATGTGAATCCAACATTGAGCGCAGTCTCGCCATGTGCACGGCGCTGGCTCCTGTCATCGGTTACGACAAGGCCGCGCATATTGCCAAGGTCGCATACGAGAGCGGACGGACGGTGCGGGAAGTCGCCCTGGAACTCTCTGGTCTGGACAAGACGCAACTGGATGAGTTGCTCGATCCCGTAAGGCAAACAGAACCGGATCATGATGCGCGGACTTGATGCAACGCGCGTATGTTGCTGCATCACGACCGCTATAGCGTTTTCAGAAATTCTGTGGCGGATGCTGAAGCGTAGGGCCGCGCTGCTGAGACTGTCTCAAAACTCGTGCGGTTGTATAATGAGATTCGTGAAACGCTCGCCCTCACCCCAGCCCTCTCCCCCGGGGAGAGGGAGAACCGCCGTCCGTTTCGCGGCAAAAATTCAGCCCCGCTATGAACGAGGCGGCCATAATGATGGGAAAGCACGATGGCGTGAAACTTTAAAGGCGACGCGCCCATGCTGCTCCCTCTCCTGGGGGAGAGGGCCGGGGTGAGGGCGAGCGTTTATCTGCCAATTGGTCTAGCCCACTCTTGCGGCGCCATTGCCTTTGTATAACTGGGGAGCGGATGTGGCGCGCGTTGCTGCAACTCGCGGAAAATCGTATCGCGGATGCTCTGCGCGTTGCGTCGCAGATGCGAGTTCCAGAAACGCAGCACCTTGATGCCTTTTGAGCTCAGGAACATTTCACGTTCCGCATCATGGCGTTGCTTTTCGGGATGGCCGTGGCCCATACCATCCAATTCGATCGCCAGACGAGCTTCCTGGCAAAAGAAATCCAGTGAGTAAATCCCTTCCGGATGTTGCCGACGGAATTTGTATCCGTTGAAGCGTCGGTCGCGCAACCAGCGCCACATAAGGTTTTCAGCCCAGGTTCCTTTTTGCGCAGAGTGCGCGCGCGTTTGATGTCAGCCACGGCCCGGAATGTATCCGATTCAGCAAAGATCGGGAAGTCAGTTTGCACGCTCGCCCTCACCCCGGCCCTCTCCCCCTGGGAGAGGGAGAATCATCGTCGGTCGTTCAGCAAACTATGCGGGGCTTTGGCGATGAAGTCCGCGAGGCGGCGATTGCGAACAAGGCCACCGAATTTTCCAGCAACGCGCGAGCGCTATTCCTTCTCCTGGGGGAGAAGGTCAGGGTGAGGGCGAGCCTGCGGTTATACTTTTAAGACCGTCTCTGCTGCGCGGCCAAGCGGTGCCACAGCGTCGCCCTACCGAACAAACTCTTGGCTACAGTTTTATTTAAAATGCTTTAGAGATTCACCGTGCGGCCATCCACGGCCAGGGCCGCCTCCTTCAGCGCCTCCGACAGGGTGGGGTGCGCATGGCAACACCGCGCCAAATCTTCGCTGCTTGCGCCAAAGGCCATGGCTGTGGCGGCTTCGGCAATCAAATCTCCGGCGCGGGGACCAAGGACATGCACGCCAAGAATCCGATCTGTATCACGGTGGGCGAGGATCTTGATCTTGCCTTCGGTCTGGCCCAGTGAAAGCGCGCGGCCATTGGCGCGAAACGGAAACACGCCTTTTCGATAATCGATGCCCTCGCGCTTCAGGTCCTCTTCGGTCTTCCCGACGGACGCGATTTCCGGGTGCGTATAGACCACGCCGGGAATCGTGTTGTAATCGACGTGACCGTAGCCGGTGACCAACCGCTCCACGCAGGCAATGCCTTCCTCTTCCGCTTTGTGCGCCAGCATCGGACCGCGTATCACGTCGCCAATCGCATAGATGCCCGGAGCGGATGTGGCAAAATGGTCGTCCACGGGAATGCAGCCTTTTTCATCCGGTTTGATCTTCACCGATTCCAGACCCAGTCCGTCGGTGTTCGGCTTTCGGCCAACGGCGACAAGGACCCGGTCGCAGCGGATAGGTTCGCCGCCTTGGGATTCAATCACACATCCTTCCTGGTTTGCTTTCGCCCCTGTGACTTTGCATCCGAGCCGGAACTCCAGTCCTTGTTTTTGGAAAATCTTTTGGGCCTCAGCCGCGATCTCAGAGTCCATGCCCGGCAGGATCCGATCTAAGAACTCAAGGGCAGTCACCTTCGCGCCGAGCCGCGACCATACTGAACCGAGTTCCAGGCCGATGTAGCCTGCGCCAATCACCACCAGGTGTCCCGGCACGGAATCATACGCCAGCGCTTCGGTGCTGGTGCCAATGCGGCGCCCGTCCAGTTCGACTCCCGGCAGACCGCTCGGCTTGCTGCCGGTCGCAATCAACGTATGTTTGGCACGGAGTTCGAATTTCTCAGCGCCATTTTGAATTGTGATGCGGCCCGATCCGTCGAGGCGCGCAAGGCCCGTATAGCGGACGACCTTGTTCTTTTTGAAAAGCGAATCAACGCCTTTGGTCAGCGTGCTGACAACCTGATCTTTGCGACGCAGCATCGTGGGCAGATCGAACTCGATTCTGCCGAACGAGATGCCGTGGTCCTTGAACTTCTCTTTCGCTTCCCAAAAACGCTCGCTCGATTCCAGCAGCGCCTTGCTGGGAATGCAGCCGATACGCAGGCAAGTGCCTCCCAGAGCAGTCTCCTTTTCCACACAGCCGACATTCAATCCCAGCTGCGCGGCACGGATGGCGGCCACGTAACCACCGGGGCCGGCGCCAATGACCACCAGGTCGTGCTCGCGTTTCTCCATGCCCGGCTACCTGGTGTACTCCTTGAGAAACCCGACGAACTCGCGGCGATGGTCTTCTTCACCCGCGAGAATCCCGATGACTTGATCCTGGGTGACGTAATCACGGCCCTCACACATCTGAATGATTTTGTTGTATTGGGCGATGGCTTCCTCTTCTGCTTTGATAACGCCTTTGATGACGCTGACCACATCCGTCGGGTCGGAGGGCGGCTGCAAGTAGGACTGATTACGCGCGTTGTCGAGCGAGCCGGGGACGCGTCCTCCGATGGTCTTGATGCGCTGGGCGAGGGTCTGGGCGTGCATCATTTCGGTGGCAACATCGGCCGCGAGCGCTTTCTTGATGACGTCGGAGCGCACGCCATCGAGATGGACGGAGTTGGCGATATAATTCTGCACGGTTTCCAACTCCATCCCGTAGGCGAGGCAGAGTTCCTTGATGATGTCATTGTTATCCATAGTGCGTTCTTCCTTTGGTTGGCTTGATTGTTTGCAGGTGGTGGCGGTGTATATTCGGTCCGGCTACACTTCGATCAGAAGGCGGGCCGGATTCTCGATAACTTCCTTGATGCGACGCAGAAAGGTTACCGCTTCGCGGCCATCCACAATTCGATGATCGTAAGTGAGCGCAACGTACATCATGGGCCGAATGACCACATTGCCCTCACGCGCCACGGGGCGATCCTGAATGGTGTGCATGCCGAGAATGCCGCTCTGTGGAGGATTAAGAATCGGTGTGGAAAGCAGCGAGCCATACACGCCGCCGTTGCTGATTGTAAACGTGCCGCCGAGCAGCTCGTCCGGTTTCAGTTTGTTCTCCTGCGCGCGCCGGGCAAAATCACCAATCGCCACTTCCAGTTCGGCAAAACTCATGCGCTCGGCATTGCGCAGCACGGGAACAACCAGGCCTTTGCCTCCACCAATCGCCACGCCAATGTCGAAATAGTTGCGATAGACGATGTCTGTGCCGCGAACCTCGGCGTTGGCCTGCGGAATGGTTTTCAGCGCTTCAATGCTGGCCTTCACGAAGAAGGACATGAACCCCAGCTTGACGTTGTACTTCTTTTGGAATGCGTCGCCGTGCTCCTTTCGCAACCCCACCACAGCCGACATGTCGATCTCGTTGAAAGTCGTCAACATCGCTGCGGTGCGCTGCGCTTCGACCAGCCGTTCGGCGACGGTGCGACGCAGACGAGTCATGGGAACGACTTCTTCCTCGCGACCGCCGCTGGAGAGAGGCTTCGGCGCGACGGATGGCGCCGCCTTTCCCTCTGCCTTGGATTCGGGGGCTTTTGCCCTGCTCTCCTCTACATGCCGCAAGACATCTTCCTTGAGCAGCCGTCCACCCGGGCCGGTCGCTTTTATCTGTTCGGGGCGCAAGCCATGCTCTCCGAGCGCACGTTCGGCTGCTGGCATAACGCGGGCTGGTTGTTCAGCCTTGGGGGCAGGGGGTTGGACGAACGGAACCTTTCCCGCCGCTTTCGGTTCCTCCTTGGCCGCGGCTGGCCGGGTCTCTCCCGCCTGTCCATCTTTTTCAATGTAGGCAATGACTTCGCCAATCGCAGCACTGTCGCCTCTTTTTTTGAGCACTTCCGAGATGGTTCCGGAAATGGGAGCAGGAAGTTCAACGGTGGCTTTGTCGCTTTCAAGCATCACCACCGGCTCATCCTTTGCGACGCTGTCGCCCTTGCCTTTGAGCCATTCCCCAATTTCCACTTCGGTGATCGACTCGCCGACCTCGGGAATCTTTAACTCGATTGCCATATGATTTTCCGTAATTCCCTGAATCTGCCTACCCTTCTTGCGGGGATAAGACGTCGGGCCGGTTATGCTCAAATGCCCTTTCGATTATTTCGCCTTGTTCCTTCTTGTGAGCGCTGGCTGAACCTGTGGCCGGACTGGCCGAGGCTGGCCGCGAAATGATGGAAAACGGAAAGCGGCCAAACAGCTCTTCGCCAAATTGGACTCGCATGAATCGCCAGGCGCCCATGTTTTCCGGTTCTTCCTGAACCCAGACTGCCGGCGTACCCTCGCCATAGCCGCTCAAGACTGACTGCAGTGCGTGCGCGCGCAGGGGATAAAGTTGCTCAACGCGCGCGATGGCCACGTCCTCCCGCTTGTTTTCTTCGCGATGCTTTTCCAAGTCGTAATAGATCTTGCCGCTGCAAAGGAGAATCCGTCGCACCTGCCCGGCTGGCCTTGGCAGCGCATCGGGAAGAATTCGCTCAAAGCGGCCCTGCGCGCACTCATCGAGTGTGGAAACAACCTTGGGATGACGCAGCAGACTCTTGGGAGTCATGACCACGAGTGGTTTGCGCCAGCGACGCACAACCTGGCGGCGCAAACAATGGAAATATTGTGCCGGCGTTGTCGGGTAAACGACCTGAAGGTTGTCTTCAGCGGCGAGCGTGAGAAAACGCTCGAGCCTCGCGCTCGAATGCTCGGGTCCACCCCCTTCGAACCCATGCGGCAAAAGCAACACCAGGCCGCTCAGGCGCCGCCATTTGTCTTCGGCGCTGGCGACGAATTGATCCACGATCACCTGCGCGGCGTTCCAGAAATCCCCGTATTGCGCTTCCCATGCGATCAGTCCATCGGGCCAATCCAGGCTGTAGCCGTATTCGAAGCCCATCACGCCGGCCTCAGACAGCGGGCTGTTATGAATCTCCACCGCCGCCTGATTCGGCTCGAGGTGCTGGAGCGGCGCATAGCGGTGACCATCCTCGTAATCGTGCAGCACCGCATGGCGTTGACTGAACGTGCCGCGCTCGGTGTCTTGTCCCGTCACACGCACGCGAAAGCCTTCGCAGGCGATGCTCGCAAAGGCCAGCGCTTCGGCGGCGGACCAGTCCAGCGGCTGCTCCCCGGTCGCCATCTGCTTTCGCGTCTCGAGGAATTTTTTGATCTTTGGGTGCGGCCGGAAATCTTCGGGCAGACGAGTCTGTGCCTCGAGCCAACGTGATAATCGTCCTTTGTCCACGCCAGTCCTTGCTTCGTCATCCGGTTCCGGACCGCCGCTGTATCCGGACCAGATACCGCGGGGCTCGTTATCGGGACGGTCATTCCCGGTCTGCGACTCCGACAACTCCTTTTCCAGATGTTCGTGTCGTCGCCGGGCAATCTCGTCGGCCTCCTCGCGCTTGAGTTCGCCAAGCTCAAGCAAATGTTCCAGGTAGCCTTGCCGGACCGGCTGGCGCTTTTGAATCGCCCGATAAAGCACCGGCTGCGTGAAGGAAGGCTCATCGCCTTCATTGTGGCCGAGGCGGCGATAGGCATACATGTCGATAACCACATCGCGTTGGAAGCTTCGACGAAAATCCATGGCCAGGCGAACCACCTGCGCGACTGCGTCCGGGTCTTCACCGTTCACATGGAAGATCGGAATTTGAAGCATTTTCGCCACATCGGTGGCGTAGTTTGTGGAACGGGCTTCATTCGGGCCGGTGGTGAAACCAATCTGGTTATTGACGATCACATGGAGCGTGCCGCCCACTTTGTAAGCCGGGAGTTGGCTCAAGTTGAGTGTCTCCTGCACGATGCCTTCAGCCGCGAAACTGGCATCACCGTGAATCAACAGTGTCATGCCGCGGGCGCGATCCGTATCGCGCACCCGATCCTGCTTGGCGCGCACGCGTCCGAGAGCCACTGGATTCACAAACTCCAGATGACTCGGATTGAAGCAAAGTGAAAGGTGGATTTTCTTCCCTTTGGCTGTCGTCCAATCGGTGCTGTGGCCCAGATGGTATTTCACATCCCCGCCGCCCATGAATAGTTTTGGATTGCGGTCGGCAAACTCACGGAAAATCTGGCGCGGGCTTTTGCCCATGATGTTGGCCAGCACATTCAACCGTCCGCGATGGGCCATGCCCAGGACGATCTCGTCGATGCCCTGTTCGCCGGCCTTTTCAATGGCCAAATCCAGCAACGGAATGAGACTCTCCGAGCCTTCCAGCGAAAAGCTCTTTGCTCCCACAAACTTCTTCCGGATGAATTCTTCAAAAATGACCGCGTCCATGAGGCGTGTCAGAATACGCACCTGGTCCTGACGGCTGAGCTGAGTGCGATTCTGAGCGCGCTCCATCCGTTCCTGCAACCAGCACCGCACCGAAACGTCATCGATGTGCATGTACTCAACCCCGATGGAGCGACAGTAGGTGTTCCACAGGAGATCGAGAATTTCGCCCAGGGTCAGCGGGCCATCCGGACAAATGGTCTGACACGAAAAGGGCCGTTCCATGTCTGCCGGCGTGAAGCCGTAGTATTCCGGGCTCAATTCGGGCGGATATGTGCGCGGGAAATCGAGCGGGTTAATGCGGGCGATGGTGTGGCCGCGAAAGCGATACGAGCGAACGAGTTGGTCCACGCGGTCCTGCATCGACGCGAAGGCGGCTTTATCCATGCCCGCTCTGTCCACCCGGCTGGATGGCGGATCAAAAAGGCTGAAGGGCCGAAAGGAAGGGCCGAGCTGCGCCGCTCTGGCGGGGCGTTCGCGCTCGCCATTCTCCAGGCCATCGAAATAAAGGCGCCATTCCGATGGCACGGACTCGGGATCGCGCAAGTAATCGGCGTAGAGCCCTTCGAGGAACGGAAGATTCAAACTATTGGGCAATAATTCCGCCATATGCAGATTTGGTCTGCCTGGAGATCACAATCCACCGGACCAACTACTCCAGAATATCGCGGCGGCGGGCCAGGGTAAAGGGATGAGTTTCCTCCGCTTCGTCCGGGCGTGATTAAAAGTGGGTGAACGGGCGACTAGAAAGTCGCCCAACCTGCCGGCTGAAAGCCGGCGCTACGTGTAGCGCCGGCTTTCAGCCGGCAGGTTGGGGGACATTCCTGTCCCCAGTTTCAGAGGTACTGCGCGTTCCATGCGTCGTCATTGCAATCATGGGCCAAAGTCGTTTCCATTACGCGGGCCGCGACGACAACGAGGCGAACGGCGCGCAAGCGTTCGTTTGATGCGCACGGCAAGCATGGTTAGAGTGATTGCCAAAAGTAATTTCCGAAAAGGTGGGGCAAACCTGCCGGTTTGCCGCGACGCCCGGCAGGGCGTCGCCCACCTTTTCGGAAATTACTTTTGGCAATCGATATACCCTACTTTCCTCGACCTGCCGCCCTCGGTTGATCTAAAACAACCGCGTCATGAGCGAATCCACTCGCGTTGTCGCAAAACCGCAGAAGCCAGTGATGATCTTTGATGGCGACTGCAACTTTTGCCGGCGCTGGATTCGCCGCTGGCAACACGCCACCGGAAACGCTGTCGATTACGTTCCCTTTCAAGACCCGGTTGTGGCGGAGCGATATCCGGAATTGCCGCGAGATCGGTTCGAGAAAGCAGTGCACCTCATCGAAACCGACGGCCATGTTTTCAGCGGCGCCGAGGCTGTATTTCGTGCGCTGGCCTGTGGCCGAAGGAAACGGTGGCCGCTTCAGATTTACCAAAGAGTGCCGGGCGTGGCTGCCCTTACTGAAATTGCCTATCGCTTCGTGGCCGGACACCGGACACTGTTTTCCGCCCTCACGTCATTTTTTTGGGGCAAGCATGTCGAACCTCCTTCCCATGTCTGCTCTCGCTGGCTCTTCCTGCGTTTGCTGGGCTGCATTTATTTGATCGCGTTCATTTCCTTGTGGACGCAAATCGACGGTTTGATCGGTCAGAATGGGATTATTCCCTCCGGACAATTCATGCGCGTTGTGGGCCAGCATTTCGAACAACAGCACGTCGGCCTGGTCAGACGTTGTCTGATGGAGCCCACACTCTGCTGGTTTAATGCCACGGACGGATTTCTCCACCTGCAATGTGGAGCCGGGACACTGCTCGCTCTGCTTTTGGTTTGCGGCGTCGCCTCCGTGCCGTCTCTGGTTCTCCTGTGGATTATCTATCTGTCCCTGGCCACGGTGTGCCATGTTTTCCTTGGCTACCAATGGGACAACCTGCTTTTGGAAACGGGATTCCTGGCCATCTTCCTGGCGCCGGGGAATCTGCTGCCAAGATCACCGCGCCGGGAGCCACCGCCGTCTGCGACTGCCTTGTGGTTGCTGCGTTGGCTTCTGTTTCGACTGATGTTTGCTTCGGGCTGCGTGAAGTTGTTGAGCGGAGATGAAACGTGGCGCAACTTGACGGCCCTGACCTTTCATTACGAAACGCAGCCGCTGCCGACGTGGATCGGCTGGTTCGCCCATCAACTGCCCATCTGGTTTCAGAAGACATCGCTGGTCCTCATGTTCGGCATGGAATTGGTGGTGCCGTTCTTCATTTTTTTCCCCCGACGGCTGCGCATTGTCGCCTGCTGGGCGTTTATCGGACTCCAGGTCGCGATTGCGCTGACAGGCAATTATTGCTTCTTCAACTTCCTGACTGTTCTCCTGTGCGTTCTTTTATTGGATGACGCTGCGCTGGTTAAATTGCTGCCACGAAAGTTGCGCCAGCGCTTTTCAGGCGCCGTTGTTGATGTAAGCGGGCAGGAGATGGCAGGCCCTTCTGCGATTCGTCTTACGATGGAGATTATTCGCCGCCTTTGTGTCGGGATCGTTGCCGTGATCATTTTAATTCTGACCGGAGTTCAAATGGTGTCTATGTTTGGCGTCCAACTGCGGCCATCCAATCCGCTCGTGCAACTGTATGCGCGGGCTTCGCCCTTCCGCACCGTCAATGGCTATGGTTTGTTTGCCGTCATGACCACCTCGCGCCCGGAGATCGTCATCGAAGGCAGCAACGATGGCCAGACCTGGCTCGCCTACGAATTCAAGTACAAACCTGGTGATGTAAGGAAGCGCCCGCGTTTTGTGGCACCGCATCAGCCGCGTCTGGATTGGCAAATGTGGTTTGAAGCCTTGCGCACCCCGCACGGAGCGCGACCGAATGCGTGGTTTCTTAATTTCTGTCATCGATTACTTCAGGGTTCACCTCAAGTGCTGTCGTTAATGGAACACAATCCGTTCCCGGAAAAGCCGCCGAAGTACATTCGCGCTGTGGTGTACGATTATCACTTCACCGACCGCGCCGCGCTTCGGAGTCAGGGAGTCTGGTGGCGTCGCGATTTCAAAGGCGCCTACGGCCCGGTGCTGTCGTTAAGGGATGAGGCGGAGAAGCCCTGAGTGACTTCGGCATGATGTGAAGAACTCCAGATGCTAGAGGGGCTCAGAAACTCTGTGGCCGATGTGGAACGGTAGGGCCGCGCTGCTGCGCGGCCAGGCAGCGCAGCAGCGCACTGGTGTCCAGCTATTCCGGGGTGTAATGATGTTTCCCCTTTATTTGTGAGGTTGGAAGCAGGGTGGGGGATGTTATCAACATGGAGTTTGGCGCCTAAAAATTCCTTAC
>Ga0137465_1000684_pt1 | contig 11605 bp, 12 predicted proteins | sample EasRivERMGT828_2_FD_104906 | JGI IMG/M metagenome (GOLD analysis project Ga0137465, IMG submission 104906) | Soil microbial communities from meander-bound floodplain in the East River, Colorado, USA - East River MetaG ERMGT828_2 | ecosystem: Environmental > Terrestrial > Soil > Floodplain ... | reverse complement strand
CTCCACCGTTGGCGCGTCATCCGGATCGTCTGGTGCCGCCTGCAACGCCGCCTCGTCTGAGGCCGCAGCCATAACAAGGTTGTAGTCGAGTGGTGCCAGGTGTATGTCTCGCGAGTCCGGCGAGTAGTCAGCATCCAGGCGCGAGGCTAACTCGGTATCGAGCCGCTCTGGCGTGTCCCGTCGCAGCGCCAATGCAGCGCTCGCGCTGGTGAGTATCACACAGCCCAGGACAATCAGCAGGCCGGTTAACCAGGAGCCGACGCCGCGCCACACGGCTACGCGGCCCTAAGGAGCGTCGGGCGCTCTGGTAGGTGGAATCCTTTCAAACTCGGGTCTGTGCGGCGCTGGCGCTCCCAGCTGGGCGCCAACTGCTGGAGAGCGGCGACGACGCGCGGGTCGACGTGCCCTTCCGCCGCTTCGCGGTAGATGATCTCCAACGCCTCCCTGGCGGAGAGCCCCGCGCGGTACGGGCGATCGGTCGTCAGCGCGTCGTATATGTCTGACACAGAAGCGATGCGGGCGATGATCGAGACCTCGGCGCCCTTCATCCCGTACGGGTAGCCCGTACCGTCAATCTTCTCGTGATGTCCGCCGACAAACGCGATCACTTCCGGCGGTAGGTCAACAGATGCCAGGATGTCGAGACCGACTCTTGGGTGCCGTTCGATCAGCTCTCGCTCCTCCGGCGTAAGCTGGCTCTCCTTCAGCAGCACGGCGTCGCGCACGCCGATCTTGCCGATGTCGTGTAAGTAGCCACCGATCTCAAGGTGCTGGAGCTGCGACTCCGGCAGCCCGAGCCGCTCGCCGATCTGGACCGCCAGGTGTCCGACCCGCGCTGAGTGGCCCGCTGTATACGGATCGCGCGCATCGATGGCGGCCGTAAGCGCCTTGACCGTCGAGAGGTGCTGCCGCTGTAAGCGCTCCGTCATGTTGTCGAACGACGTCGCCAACACGCCGATCTCGTCGCCGGTACGCACACCGGAGCGCGCAGTCAAGTCACCCGCGCTCACATCCCGGGCGGTGCCCACAAGCCGCAGGAGGGGCTTTGTGAGGCTGCGCGCCACTAGCCACCCGGTTACCAGCACCAGGGCGGTTGCGAGCGCGAAGATCAGGCCCATTTGCCAGCGCGTGGACGAGCCTGCGCTCAGGATAAAGGATGACGGCAGCGCGATGGACACGATGCCGACGGTGCGGTCGCGGATGATAAGCGGAGCGTAGAGCAGGTCGTAGCCGCGCCCGAAGAGCTCCTTCTGCTCGCGCAGTCCCGCCGGCGTCTCGAACTGGTTCAGCGTCCTGTCCGCCGGCGTAAGGTCAGCTTCTTCTGCGCTCTCCGCGTCGGCGAACGTCGTCGAGAGCGGTGCGCCGTTAAAGTCATAGACGGTGATGTCTGCCAGCGCTTCGCTCTTACTCACCGGCAGCACCGAACTTAGAGGAGTCCCGACCAGCACCACGCCCGCCAGCTTGTCGCCGTCGTAGATCGGACCCGCAGTGAAGAGCGCGTAGCCGTCACTCGTCTCCACGATCTGCGCAAACTTGTCACCGAGCGAGTCGCTCTCGCCTGCAAGAACGCTCTTGGTGATCGGCCATGTGGCCGGCGCGACCGCGTCCTCGGGCATACGCTCATATTGCAGCGAATGGGCATCGGTGAGTTGTATCCCTGCGACGCGCTGGCCGTCTGCATCGAGCACCTCGACCAATTCAGCGCCGTTATTCGCCGCGATCGGCACGACGAGCTGAGCGACGAGTAGTTCGTTGCCGGACTGCGTCGACGCCGCGACGCCGTCGGTGAACGAGATCGCGCGCACAACTTCAAGATGCTTGCGCTCGCGCCGGACGATCGAGTCCGAGGTTACGCGCGCCGCCTCCGCGAGCTGGTTATCGAAGCGCTCTTCTAGCGAGCCCGTCACGAGCCGCGTCGCGATGTAGGTGCCCGCAGCTGCAAGCAGGATAGTAAGCACCAGATACGGCGCGATGATCTTCCAGCGAATGTGCCTCGCGGGATAGAGTAGCCGTTCCGCCACCCAAGGGCCCAGTGGAAATGACCTAGGCATTCTACTTCCATATTCGACCGAATCGAGTCTGGAATGAGGGGAAAGCCTATCTGGAGCTTGGAGTAGGTTCGACTCTCCGAAGACCCCCAAAGCGACCGGGGGGCGAGAGTCTAGGGCATAGGTCTGACCAGAGAGGGCTTAGGGCTGTCTAGTGCGACTGCATGGTGCCGCGGGCATCCAGACCGACGTCCTGGATGCGGATGAACTCCGGCGGCTTCTGGGGCGCGTCGACGACGTGGATGGCTTCCGGAGCGACCTCCCGGCACGCATCGCAGCGGATGCAGCGCTCATCGATGATCTTCCAGCCCTTGCCTTCCTGGACGACCGCCTCGGTCGGGCATATCTCGGCGGCCTCCGGTAGCTTGTCGCTGCTCCCAAACACCTCGTAGCGGATCAGGTCCTTGCAGACCTGCGCCCGGCAGCGACCCTCGATAATGTGCTCATCGATCTCTTCGCGGAAGTACTCCGCGCTCTTCAGCATGATCGTCGGCGAAGCGGAGCCGTGCACGCAGTTCGACCACTGAAGCGCCTTCCCAAGAATACCCATCTTGTTGTAGTCGTCGCCGCGGCCGCCGCCCTTAGCGATGCGCCGGAAGATCTCCGTCATGCGTTGCGTACCACCGTGGCAGGTGGTGCAGCGCCCACACGATTCGTCCTCGAGGAACCACGAGAACATGACGTTCAGATCGACGATGCAGGCCGTCTCATCGATAAACACGATGCCCCCGCCGCCCAGGAGCACTCCGTGTTCTCGGAACACCTCGGGTTCAAGCGTAAGCTTGACCGCGAGGTGAGCGGGCAGTATCCCTGCCAGCGCCGCCCCCGACTGGATCGCCTTCCACGACTTGCGCTCATACCACTCGCCGACGGCGAACATATCGTAGAATTTCCGGAACGGAAAGCCGAACGGCACCTCGATCACACCCGGCCTATCGATGTGCCCGCTAAGGCTGAAGATCTTCGTCCCGCGGTTCCGCTCCGTCCCAACGGAGTTCCAGTACTCCAGTCCCTTCTGCATCACCATGGCGGTGGCAGCGTACGTCTCGATGTTGTTGACGTTCGTCGGCTGCTTCAGCACACCGGAGTCAGCGGGGAACGGCGGTCTGATCTGCGGCATGCCACGCATGTCGTTCACCGACGCCAGCAGCCCCGACTCCTCACCACAGACGTACGAACCGGCACCACGCCAGATCTCGCAATCAAACTTCAGGCCCGTGCCGAGCACGTCGTCGCCCAATAGCCCGCGTTCGCGCGCTTGGTCGACTGCCTTCTGCATGCGTTCGATAGCCAGCGGGTACTCGTCCCGGATGTAGACATACGCGTGCGACGCGCCAGTTGCGTGGGCCGCGACTAGCATCCCTTCGATGATCGAATGTGGGTCGCACTCCATAAGGATGCGGTTCACGAACGCGCCCGGGTCGCCCTCGTCCGCGTTGCAGATCAGGTACTTCGGCTCGCGCGTCTTGCTGCGCAGGAACTCCCACTTCGTGCCCGTCGGGAAGTTCGACCCGCTCCGGCCGCGCAGCGTCGATTCGCTGACGATCTTGATGACGTCTTCCTGCGACTGCTCGCGCGCGTTCGCAAAGCCCGAGTAGCCGTCCGTCGCGATGTAGTGGTCGATGTTCTCCGGATCGATTACGCCGCAGCGCGCGATCAGGCGCCGGTCCTGGATCTGCCAGTAGTCGTAGTCTGCGAGCATGGGTACGCCCTCGACCGCCGGGCCAGCGACGACAGCGAACGCGTAGTCGCGACACACGCCGTCGATCGTTTCGCTCAGCAGCTTGTCGACGCGGTCAGGTGTGATCTTCTGGTAGAGGATGACGCTGCCGTCAGGCTTGCGCACCTCGACGAGAGGCTCCAGCCAGCAGAGCCCCGTCTCGCCCACCTGCTCGACATCGACTGCCAGCCCACGCTCCTTCACCTCACGCCGTAGCGTCTCCAGCGTCTCGAGCGCGCCGCCCGGTATCGAGCACGTCGCGATCGGCATCCGGATCAGTGTCCGCGCCGGTTTCTCGACCGCCTGCCAGACCTTGTCGGCCTCCGCCCGCAGCGCCTCGTAAGCTTTCAGCATCGCGCTACTTCGTGCCCTTCAGGTCGCGAGCCAGCTTGATCGCTTCGCTGGTCGTCAGCGGGCCGATGACCTTGCCGTTGACCCAGAGCTGCGGCGCGTAGTCGCAGGTGCCGTTGCACTGGGCCAGATGGAGCCCCAGCTTGTCACCCGGTGTGTTCTCCTCCATCCCTATCTCCAGCGTCGCCTCCAACGCGCGGCGGATGCGCTCGCTGCCCTTGAGCCGGCAGGCCGGGCCGCTGCACCAGTCGATGCGTGTCTCCGGCGGCGGAATCGTGCGCAGTTCCGCGTAGAATGTTACGGCCCCGTAGACGTGGGCCTCGCTGACGTGGAGCTGCTTTGCGACGACGGCCATCGCCTCACGGGGAATGTAGCCGTAGTGGTGCTGGACCTTGTGGAGCGCAGGCAGCAGGTCAGCGTCGTCCGGCTTGAACTCGGCGACGAGCCTCGCGATTTCCAGAGTGGCTTCCGTATCGAGCACGTGCCCCTACCCTGCTAGTCGATTGTGCGCCGCTTCACACTATAGCAAGGAGCCAGGGACGTGGCCACGAAGACACGCATTGAGCACCTCCAACCTTTCGTCGAGGCGATCATAGGGCCAGAGCCAAATATCTCCAAGCGGCAGATGTCACTCCTGTAGAGAGAATGGGCTGGAGGCGAGAGGCGGAGCCAGCCCTCTACGGGAAATAGGAAATCAGGCCGGCGGTCAGTTGCAGAACAAGTGCCGCATCCACAGAATCGAGCCTGCCATCGCGATTCACGTCGGCAGCATCAGCGCACTCGAGTTGACCGACCAGACCTGCGCTGGCTTGTAACGTGAGCGCGGCATCGACGCTGTCCGCCCTCGTGTCGCAGTTCGCGTCGCCCAGGTATTGAAGCTCGCTTGGGAACGCCTCACCCTCGACCCAGAGGACTTGACCAAGTACGTTATCCTCTTTCTGCAGGTTTACGATGTCACCCGGCGAACCGCACCCCTCGACTGATTCGTCTGACTGAACAAAGACATACTGGTAGTTTGCTGGAACAAAGCCCCCCTGGGTTGGAAAAGCCTTTCCGCAGATTTGACCTTCGATAGTCGGCGCCACTGCTCCCTCCAGCGGAGGCGCGTAGTACCAAAACGAGAAGTACATCGGTATCGGCCCTGCGATCAGGTCAAGCTGCTCAGAACTTCCTATGTTGAATGCTGAAATGCCCGCCGGCACGCTATCGACCACGAAGGCGACACTATCGTCTTCACGCGCGCAGCCGGATCGCTCAGCATCGCTCAATACGTATAGTTCGTACGCGGCTCGTCCAAAGCCCCGTGTAACGATCCCGTCGCCGCAACCAATGCCGTTGACCTGTGCGTCAACCGATTCGCTAGTGCTACCCGGCATCCCGTCGACAATGACCAACCCCGAAAAGCCCGCCACATCATCACCTACGTGACGCGCGAGGAATACAACGTCCTCCTCTTGTCCAATCGATGTGTCAACTTCCACGCTTGCTGGCGAGGTAGGTAGCCAGCCAAACTCGATGCTGACGTGCAGACAGGTATCACCCTGGTAGTAGCGGACGACCAAGCTGCCGTCCGGCCCCGTCCGTCCGGAAAAGTAAATGGCGTCACTGCATGCAGACGTGATGTTCCAACCAGCGAGCCCGGGTTCACCCTCGTCCCGCACGCCGTTCTTGTTCAGGTCGTTAACAACATGAACGACCAGGGTGGCAGGCTGCGGACCGGCGTTCGCGACAGAGGAGACCACCAGAAAGCCGGTCAACAGCGTTGCGAGAAGGAGCGGAGGGTTCATGCTAGGACAGGCTCCTCCGCATGTTCCCCAGCAAAGACTTCATGATCACGCGATGGAAGGGACGCACAAAGAAGAAGTACACGCGGCCGAGCAGATTGTTGTAGCACACGACGGTCGAGAACACGGCCGCTGACCCCGCACCGTTACGCTGCACCAGCAGCGACGCGCGGAAGTCGAGGTGTTTGTCGTCCGCGCCAAACATGATCTCGTCCTCGGAGCGATCGAGCACCTTGAAGATGCTGACCTTATCGCCCGTCCGAAGCGGCGCGGTCGAGATCTCAACAGTGAGCTTGGCGTCCGACGTGCGCAGACCGAACACAGAGACGATGCGGTCGCGCAGCCACATCAGCTGCTCCGCCCAACGCGGCGCAGACGTCGCGATTAGGCGCGCTAGCGCGTCGACATCGTGCGTGTCGCCCGTTGGCAGATCGACTGCCCACGCATCTTCAAACGATGTCTTCGCAAACGCGCGCGAGACAAGCGAGCCCGCGGGAACCTCGACTTCTCGCACGACGCCACGCTCCGTCTTTACAGCCACAGCCGTATCGTTCATCGCTTCTTACGGCTCATCGTCTGGCGACCTCGGCACCCTGTCATCCTGAGGGGCGAGGGGTAGAAGGAGCGGGTGGGGAGCCCGAAGGATCTGTCGCCCCATGTTGGCGACAACCCACCCGTTCTTTTGGAGTCCGTCCTAGTCGCCGCCTTCGTACTTGAACGAGACCTTCACCTTCGCCCGGAACAGCCGCACTTTGCCCTCTTCGATCTGCATGTCGAGCTCGACAACTTCGGCGATGCGAAGGTCGCGCAGGCTGGCGCTCGCGCGTTCGACCGCCGCGGAAGCCGCCTTCTCCCACGAGTCTGTGCTCGTGCCGACCAGCTCGATGACCTTGTAGACGCTCTCTGGCATGGGATTCGCCCCCTTTCGGATGCTCGCTACCCAGCGGCTTCGCGGCGATCTGTCGCGACGTGTCGCCGTCAGCCTGAGTATAGCTCCGCCGTGCCCTTGACATCGCTTGGCATTGCGCGGCATCGCCACGAATCGTCGTATACTGGCCAGCAGCACAAAGCAAGGAGGCGCATGATGGCAATCGAACGGGTGAAAGACCCGGTCTGCGGCATGATGATCGATCCGGTGACCGCAGCCGCAACCTCCGGCTACAAGGGCGAAACGTACTACTTCTGCGCGGGCGGTTGCAAAGTCGACTTCGACAAGGACCCTGAGAAGTATCTCGATCCAAACTTCGTCCCCGCCGGCATGGGCGACAACCAACCCAAGAGGCCGTGGTGGCAGTTCTGGCGGTAGGGGCGACCGGCGGTCGCCCTGGCGCGTGACAGCGGAGGACTTACATGGCGGACCAAGCAGCAATCGACGAGCTCATCGACAAGATGACCCAGCAGCGCGACGCGCTACTCGCGCAGATAGAAACGTTCAGTGAGGACGACGCTTCGCGCGAACCAGCCGATGGTGAAGGCGAGGCGCAGTGGAGCGTCAAGCAACAGTGCGCGCACTTGGCCGAGATGGAGACTGCTTACCGGTCATGGGTGAAGCGTGGCTTAGCGGAAGACAACCCGGATGTCACGCCGGACCGTGGCGAGCCGGTCGCCATCGCGCTGGAAGACGCCAACGACCGGACAATCAGCGACCTAGCGAAGCAGCTACGCGATCAGCGCGTCATCACGCTGGAGCTGGTCAAGTCCATGCAGCCCGACGACTTCGACCGCACCGCCACGCAGCGCATGTTCGGCACGCTCACATTGCTCCAGTGGCTGCGCTCCTACTACCGCCACGACCGGATGCACGTCGATCAGCTCGCGGGACGCGAGCCGCAGTACAAGCCGCGCTTCGCCAGCGGCAGCGAGCCGGACCAGCGTCGCATTCGAACGAGCTAACGTCCCGTCATGCCGAAGCTACCGTTCGGTCGGAAGTCGCGCCCGCGTGTGTATGTCACTCGTGAGCTACCCGGCGATGCGCTCGCTCATCTGCGCGAGCACGCGGAGGCGGAAGTCTGGCATCAGGACACACCGCCGCCCCGCGCAGAACTCGTACGCGCGGTAGAGCAGATAGAGGGGCTGCTGTGCCTCCTAACCGACAACATCGATTCCGGCGTGATCGATGCTGCAGGGTCACAGCTCCGTATAGTCAGCACGATGGCTGTTGGCTACGACCACATCGATGTCGACGCTTGCAGCCGCAGAGGCATCTACGTCACCAACACGCCGGGCGTTCTGACCGAAACGACCGCTGACTTCGCCTTCGCGCTCATGCTCAGTGCAGCGCGCCGCCTCTCCGAAGCCGAGCGGGCGGTCCGTGAAGGACGCTGGACCACATGGCACCCATCGTTCCTGGCGGGACAAGACGTGGGCGGCGCGACGCTCGGCATCGTTGGACTTGGCGCCATCGGCGCGGCGGTCGCCCGGCGGGCGCGCGGCTTTGACATGCGCGTCCTTTACTGCAACCGCACACAGCGCTCCGATGACGAGGAGCTCGGCGTGACGTTCAACTCCTTTGACAAGCTGCTCGGCGAGTCAGACTTCGTCAGCGTGCACGTACCACTGACCGCGGACACGCGCCACATGTTCAACGAGGATGCCTTCAACCGAATGAAGCCGGGCGCCATCTTCATCAACACGGCGCGGGGCGCGGTGGTCGATGAGACAGCCCTTCTACGCGCCCTCGAAGGCCGGCGAATTGCTGGTGCCGCAATCGATGTGGCTGAAGTCGAGCCGATTCCCAAGCACGACATGCTGCTGCGCGTGCCCAACCTCCTTGTCACGCCACACATCGCTTCGGCCAGCGTGGCGACGCGGCAACGGATGGCGCGCATGGCGGTCGATAATCTAGTTGAAGCGCTCCAGGGCAACACGCCTGCGAACTGCGTCAATCGTGACGCGTTGGCCGGCAAGTCCGGAGCGGCCTGACTGGCCCGTCTTAGCGCTTGACAGCCCGCGGAGTGGGGAGCTATGTTCTCCATAGAGTTACCCGGGCGGATCCGGACGGGCTCAGAGAAAGGAGGAGCAGGTGGTTTTGAAGAATCTGCGAATCCTATGTGGAGTCTGGCAGGTTGACTAGTCCCGCCCTGTCGCTGGTGCGACAGGGCTGACGAGAGCGGCGAACATCACATAGCAGTACACGGGTCGCCGGAGACGGCGAGGACCGAACTGGCCGGGAGCTTCCCGAAAGTGTGTTTGCCGGAACAAAGGACTCAAGGGCTTTCCCAGACGTGGGAAGGCCCTTAACCTACTTGGAGGCAGGACACTCCACCCACATGCCAGAATCCCATCAGCTCTCCCACACGAGCAACCTCTGGCTAGCAGAGACGCTTTGGGAGCTTGGCGCGGTCCAGTTCGGCGATTTCACGCTCGGCCGTACCACCGTAAACTCTCCAATCTACATTAACCTCCGGCTCCTCATCGGCCATCCGACGGCGCTGTGGCGCGCAGCACACATCATCTGGGACGCACTACAGGCGCTGCAAGCAATGCGCCACCCCCAGGTGAACCCCTTCGATGTCGTCGCCGGTGTCCCATTCGGCGGACTTCACGTCGCGACAGCGTTCTCGCTGACGTCGAAGGTTCCGATGGTGTATCTCCATCCGCGACCCGATGACCTTGGCAGCGATATCGAAGGCATCTACCATCCGAACGAGCGTGCCCTGATCATGGATGATCTCCTCGCCGGAGGCGGCAGCATTCTCGAGACCGCCTTACAGCTAGGCGAGGCAGGTCTCATGGTTGGCGATGCAGTCGTACTGCTCGACCGGCAGCAAGGCGGCCGACAGCGGCTGGAGCGCCAGGGCATCAACCTAGTGTCGTTGCTCACACTAGAGGTGTTACTGAATTATCTCATGCTGAACGGGAAGATAGGCGAAGACTGGTACCGTAAGTCGATGACCTTCTTGGAGTCGCAGCCTGAGCACGTTTCCGAAAGCGACCTCTAGCTGACGGCTTCCCGCTCAATTACCTCCTTGCTACACTCCGGGTGACACCGCCCAATCACGAAGGAGTAAGCGTTGCAGTACCTGCGCTTGTGGATGATCCTGGCGCTTGCGGCGGGGAGTTTCGGGCTCTTCGCGTGCAGCGGCGACGGGGACGATGACAGCGACAACGGCAACGAACCCACAGCAGCCGGCACATCGGAAGCTGGTGGCGAGCCGACGACTTCTGGAGGCGGGGATGCCAACAGCGAGCTAAGCGACCTGGCCACTGGCTTAGCAGAAAGCCCAGGCAAGGTCGCGTACACCTTCACCAGCTCAGCCGGCACTACAGAATCGACGGGTTCGTTCACGCTGTTCTGGAATCCACCGGGCTTTTGGCGGATCGATATGGAAACGGATGGAACGACCGTAACATTCATCACGGTTGACGGCTCAACATACAGTTGCGCTGAAGGTGCGTGCTTCGAGTCGCCGGTTGGAATTCCGCTCCCCTTTCTGAGCTTCTTGACCAACCCCGAGTCGCTCGTTGACCTCGTGGACACGGAGGCCGCCGGAATCGAATTTGAGAAGTCCGATGACGAGATCGCTGGGCAGAGTGTAACGTGCTACTCAGCCTCCGGCACCGTAGAAGGACAGGAAGGCAGCGCACAGTACTGCTTCAACGACGACGGTTTGATGCTCCGGCTCGATGGCGGGAGCGAGGTAGGTGGCGCGTTCAGGCTGGAAGCGACAAACGTCGAAAGCACCGTCTCGGAAGCCGATTTCGAGTTGCCGTATCCAGCGCAATCGATCCCGGGTCAGTAAGCCAGTACAGAAAGCTAACGAGAGAGGGGGCCGAGCGGAGTCGCCTGGCCCCCTCTGCTGTCGTTTCGAACTCTTACAACAGCCGACGAATCGGCTTGCGTCCGGGCCTGGGGTCGTAGTTGGCCTGGAACATCTCCAGCTTGTCCCGTTCGATCAGGTACTTACCCGCGAACAGCACGGCTGGAACCTTCTTCTGCTTGATGAGCCTTCGGAGGCTTTGCGGGTGAATACGGAGAATGCGGGCAGCTTCGACGAGGTCGAGGTAGTTATCGAATGGGTTGACTGCCATATGCTCCCCCGGACTTCTGCCCGACTAAGCTGCTAACACGGGTGCATAAATATATCATTCCGCATTATGTGTCAAGTAGGAGGTCACCAAACCTAAGCGGCAAGCGTGTAAGGTGACCCCTCGTGCCGCACCTAGAATCGGCCTCTGTGGTTCCGGGGCCAGGTGCGGACACGAAAGGGGTGACCATCTGGTCACCCCTTTGAGATCTAGGATTGGGCCGCTTACAGCAGGCCTGCGATCCTCTGCAAGATGATTGCGGCGTCGATGGCGTTCACCGTGCCGTTGTGATTGACATCTGCTGCGGACAGTCCCTCGAGATCATCCAGGAGTCCAGCGGTGAACTGCAGCGTCAACACCGCATCGATAGCGTTCATCACACCGTTGTCGTCAACATCGCCGTCGATGATCACGCTGTCGTCAATCGTGGCTGTCGGCGTATTTGTGATCGTTGGAGTTGGCGTTTCCGTAGGCGTCTCCGTTGGTGTTTCTGTGAACGTCGGTGTCACCGTGGCCGAAGGCGTTTCGGTCGGTAGCGTCTCGGTGGGAGGCACGGGAGTATCCGTCGCCGGCACAGGCGTGTCGGTTGGCGGCACCGGTGTCGCGGTCGGCTCCGGCGTATCGTCCGAAGGTTCCGGGGTGTCGGTAGACGCCAGAGGATCGGTCGCAGTCGG
>Ga0137465_1000682_pt1 | contig 11679 bp, 10 predicted proteins | sample EasRivERMGT828_2_FD_104906 | JGI IMG/M metagenome (GOLD analysis project Ga0137465, IMG submission 104906) | Soil microbial communities from meander-bound floodplain in the East River, Colorado, USA - East River MetaG ERMGT828_2 | ecosystem: Environmental > Terrestrial > Soil > Floodplain ... | reverse complement strand
GGAACTTGAAGTAATAAATGAAATTGCCGGTACGATGAATAAAAAAGCAGGCATTGCTTTAAGAATTAATCCCAACGTGAATGCAAAAACTCATCATTACATTACAACCGGATTGGAGGAAAACAAATTCGGAATTAATCCATGGGAGTTTGATGCAATCATTAATAAACTAAACTCTCTGAAAAATCTGAAACTTATAGGACTTCATTTTCATATTGGCTCTCAGGTGACAGATCCCGATGTATTTAAAGGTTTGTGTATACGGGTTAACGAAGTTCAGCAATGGTTTAATGATCATCGCATCACATTTGAACACTTAAATGTTGGCGGCGGATTAGGCGTTAATTATGAAGACCCGGATAAATTCAATGTCCCCGATTTTAATTCCTTCTTTAAAATCTTTAATAAGTTTTTGAAATTGCAGCCGGGACAAAGCCTGCATTTTGAATTAGGCAGGACCATCGCCGCACAATGCGGTTCGCTAATCTCTAAAGTTCTATACGTAAAGGATGGTGTGAATACAAAGTTTGTAATTCTGGATGCAGGAATGACCGAGCTGATCCGTCCTGCACTCTACCAGGCGTATCATAAAATTGAAAACCTTTCATCAAATGGGAAAAAAGAAAAGTACGATGTTGTCGGACCAATTTGTGAGACTTCGGATACATTCGGCAAAGCGGTATTATTGCCGCGAACAAAACGCGGAGATTTAATTGTCATCCGTTCGGCTGGTGCTTATGGCGAAGTAATGTCATCCCGCTATAACCTTAGAGATCCTGTCAGATCAGTTTACTCAGATGAAATTTAATTTTCGGATTTAACTACGGATCTTGTTTGGTTTAATGATATAAAAATTGTTATTTAGATTCCGAATGAAATTATAAAATCACTGAAAGCATTAATGTTTTACAAAAAGGATATTCACGTCACAATAACAAATGAAAAATCTGCTCGTCTGGAGACGAAGTCCCCGATTCCGAAAATCAGAAAACAAAAAGGGAATACAACAGAAAATTTAACCCGCCTTGACATCAGCGAAGAACTAAGAAAAAAAATTCTTCCTCATTGCCGGTTACAATACGGGGAAATCTGGACAGATCCTGAAGGAAAGCATAAAGTTGGTGTCCTTGATGCATCAAATTCATCAGACGTAAAAAAAATATTCGGTGAAGAGAAAACAAGGCTCATCATAAATGATCCGCCCTATAATGTTGTTGCAGGTAATACGAATACAAAAAATTTATTCAAGATAGAAATTCAGGATTACATCAGCTTTTCAAAAAAATGGGTTCAAAATGCTTTATCTGTAATGGATAAAAATTCTAGCTTGTATGCTTGGCTTGGTGCTGATCAGAACGATGGCTTCCAGCCTCTGCCGGAGTTTATGATTATGATGAGAGAATTTAAAGAACTAAAAGCACGAAGTTTTATAACAATGAGAAACCAGAGAGGCTACGGTACGCAGAAAAACTGGATGTCTGTCAGGCAGGAATTACTTTATTATATAAAAGGTGAACCGCCATTTAAAGTTGTTTATACGGACATTCCAAAAATCCTCGGAGGCTATTATAAAAAAATAAACGGGAAGGTGACTGATAATTTTGAAAGAAGCAAGTCTGTGTTTATCCGTCCCGGCAATGTTTGGGTTGATGTACAGCAGGTTTTTTACAGGATGGAAGAAAATGTTCCCGGCGCTTATGCTCAGAAACCATTAAAAAGTATTTTGCGGATAATTGAAGCAAGCAGTAAAAAAAACAATTTGATTTCAGATTTTTTCAGTCATAGCGGTGTTACACTTGTTGCATCCGAAAAGCTTGGAAGAAGATGCTATGCGATGGAACTAGATCCGGTTTTTGCAGAGCTATCTATCAGGAGACTTGAACATTACCGTAAAACAGGCAAAACAGGCTGGCAGTGGAAAAATCCTTTCCCTGAAATTAAAATAAAGCATTGATCTGACTATAAGGCTGCATTTGAATCCGTAGTTGTTCAATCATTCCTAAAGTTCACAAATTAATCTTTTTTTTTCGATTCGATTGCATTTTGTTTTTCTAATAAATAGTTTCGTGCAATCCATGGGCGAACTGATTGTTTTTTTTAATCTGACTTTCATTTTCTCTCATTGGGACTTACCTCTACTAAATAATTACTTGAGGGCAGTTAATTAATAAATCAACATTTTATAAAGGAGTAGCTATGCACAAATTACTTTTTGGTGCTTCAGTTTCCGCAGCTTTTATTTTGATTCTTCTTTTACAGATTAGTTGTTCTCAGCAAGTGGAGAACAAACCACTTACGCAGGAGGAAACGGTCGCCTTGGGCAAGTATATAGTGACTACAAGTGGGTGCGAGGATTGTCACACACCAAAAATATTTACTGAACTCGGACCTATGTTCGATACCACAAGACACCTTGCCGGATTTACACAGGGTGAAGCACTTCCTGCTCTCGATTTGGAAATGATAGGGCCGGATAAATGGGTTGCGACTCAAAAACATCTCACTGCGTGGGTCGGTCCCTGGGGAATTTCATTTGCTTCCAATTTGACGCCGGATAATGCAACTGGTATCGGGACTCTCTCTGAGGAGATGTTTATAAAAACAATGAGAGAAGGAAAGTGGATGGGAGTCGGCAGACCATTACTTCCACCAATGCCATGGCAAGTTTACGGGATGAAAACCGATCAAGATCTGAAAGCAATCTATGCTTATCTCAAATCAATAAAACCAATTCGCAATGAAGTACCGCAGCCAGTCCCGCCGGATAAATTAGGAGAAGTCCTTGTAAAGAAGTAACGGGGGGTTTTTTAAAGTGGAAAAGCACTCCTTCTCATCTGAAGGAGTGCATTAATTTATTTTGGAAGCCCGATTGCGAACTGCTCTTCAATTATATAATAATCATTTTTACTAACGTGTCCTACCTGAGCTTCGAGATATTTTTTAAACCCTTCAAGTGAATCTGCCTCCCATAAACAAAACGCTGTAGACATATCTGCGATCGGGTATGAACTATGAAGCTTTATTCCTTTCGGCAAATTAGGAAGAGCTTTTTGTGCAATGCCCCAGAACTCTGTTGGATTTGAAATATTGTGTTTGACCGAAATGAACATGTTGTGCCTCGTGTTTGGATATTTTGTGAATTCAAATTATGTTTTTCGAAATCGGTTGTTAGAATCTATATAAAAATATAAACTTGATCTATTATAGATCCATAATCCCGGGAGAAAATTAAAATCTTCTTCCGCCTTTTACACGTTCAGGTCTTGCTTCATTTACGTTCAGTCTTTTGCCCTTAAGCTCGTAAGTGTTCAACGATGCGACTGCTTTAATTGATTCGGCTTTACCCGGCATTTCGATAAATCCGAAACCCTTTGACACACGGGTAAACATATCACGGATGATTTTCACGCTGCTTACTCTGCCATGCTGTGAGAAAAGTGTTTTCAGATCTTCTTCTTCCACGTTGGGTGATAAATTTCCAACAAAGATTTTCATTTTAATTTCCTTCAAAATTAGTTAAAGATATTTTTTCCCCGGCCGCAGATTATGACTAAACTAAGCAGATCTGGTTCCGCTGTTAAAAAGTCAGGATCAGATGATGAGGTTTATGCGAAAGTTCACTCTCTTAAATTTTCTCTCCGGGACGACACAAAGGTAGGCTAATTAAAGCGTATTTACAATACAAATGAGTGCTTGTGCAGATAAAGGGAAGGAATAAGTTCTTTGTCAGAATTTAGGCACTGATTAAAAAGAATCTGACAAAAGAATAAAATTAGTATCTGCCCCAAACACCATTATTTGTTTAGAAAAACACTTGACTCGTTTTATCTTAATACGTAAGTTGCGTTACGTAAAAAGCGTAACGTAATATATGAAACCAGAAAATCCATTTATTGTCTCAGGTTATTATTCGCCCGAATATTTTTGCAACAGGGAAAAAGAAGCCGGGAAAATAATTAATGCTCTCTTAAACGGAAGAAATATCACCCTGTTTTCTATAAGAAGGCTGGGAAAAACCGGATTGATTGATCATATTTTCCACAATCTCAAAACAAAAAAGAAGTTTTATTTGTTTTATCTTGATATTCTTGCCACAACAAACCTAAACAGCTTTATAAATCAATTTGCATCCATCGTGCTTGGTAAACTGGAATCAACGCCTGAAAAATTCATAAAAAAGATTGGGGAGATATTCGCTGGTATCAGACCCGTTATTTCTCTCGATCCTCACACGGGAATGCCGACTTTTCAAGTTAATATACAATCCACTGATGAAGCAGATAAGTCCCTGCATAAAATTTTTTCATATTTGCAGCAGAGCAGCAAGAAAGTCATTATTGCGATTGATGAGTTTCAGCAAATAACAAACTATCCAGAAAAGAATGTTGAGGCGGTGCTTAGAACAAATATACAGCGGGCATCAGGAATGAATTTTATTTTTTCGGGAAGTCAGAAGCATATACTTCTCTCAATATTCAGTCAGTATGGCAAACCATTTTACCAAAGTACAGAAATGATGCAGCTCGAACGTATGGAAGAAAATGAATATAGTGAGTTTATAATCTCGAAATTTGAAAAAGGCAAAAAGAAAATTAATAATATAACCGTTGCATATATTCTTGATGTCTGTCGTTTACATACTTATTATGTCCAGTTTTTATGCAACAGGCTTTACGGATTAAAGGATAAAATGATAACACCATCGCTTGTAAAAGAAACATTAAAAAGCATATTGAAAGAAAATGAAGCCGTATATATTAATTACAAAAATCTGCTCACGGATTATCAATGGAAAGTATTATCTGCAATTGCTCACGAAGGGAACGCCAAGCTTATTACCTCAAAAGACTTTATCGCAAAATACAACCTGGGAACGCCAAGCTCAGTTCATACTGCAGTTAAATCGCTTCTTGATAAAGAGATGATTTATAAAGAACAGAACGACTATTTTATTTATGATGTCTTCCTGGAAAGATGGCTGGAGTCTGCCACGGGAATGTAAATAATTTTAAAGGCTGGTCAGCCGTTAAAAATAACTCCTTGGTGAGGTATCTGCAAAAGTCCATTCTATCTTTAAATTCTGCATCAGGACGATCCAATGGCCGGCTAATTAACTTGTATTTACAATACAAATGAGTGCCATATTGAGATGAAAGCAATTCAGAGATTTTATTTTTGATAATATTATCTTCCGTAAAGTTATTAAATTACCTTTAATGGTTATAAGTGATATGAGTTAATAAGAAAATTATAAAGACAGGAAAAATCATTCACGGGATATAAATGAAATATAAAAACACAAACGAAGAAACCTTCAATATTATTCTGCTGATCGCACTGCTGAACTTACTGGTTTATATTTTAACACTTTCTTTTACAAGCTACGGAATATTTCGGGACGAGCTTTACTATCTCGCATGTGCAAACCGTTTGGATTTTGGTTATGTCGATCATCCGCCGCTATCAATCTGGGTGCTTGCAGTCTGGAAATTTATTTTCGGCGATTCGGTTTTTATGATAAGATTAGTTCCGGCAATCATCAGCTCTGCGACGGTTTTTATGCTCGGGCTTTTTACGATGAGGCTCGGCAGTGGTAAAAGTGCTGTGATTATCTCAATGCTTTCATTTATGCTTACACCGATTTTCCTCGGTATGACCACCATCTATTCAATGAATGTGTTTGATTTCTTTTTCTGGATTTTATCCACCTATATTTTCTTACGAATTATTGAAACTGAAAACAGGAAACTATGGCGTGTGCTTGGAATTGTTATCGGGCTTGGCTTGCTGAACAAGACAAGCATGCTCTGGCTGTGTGCGGGAATTTTGATAGGAACTGTTTTTACTCCTCTAAGGGAAGATCTCAAAACAAAATATCCATACATCGCAGCCGGAATTGCTTTTCTGATTTTCTCGCCATACATCATATGGAACTTAACACACGATCTTGCTCATCTTGAATTTATGAGAAACGCTGCCGTAAGAAAATACGGCGGATTAACCCCGGTATCGTTTGTGCTCGACTTGTTTTTGATTCTTAATCCCGTATCAATTTTAATCTGGATTCCCGGACTGATATTTTATTTCTTCAACAAGAGCTCCAAACAATTCCGTGCAATCGGTTATATATGGCTGGCGACTTTTGCCGTGCTTTTTATTAACTGGCACAGCAAAGCAGAGTACATTGCGCCGGCATTTCAAATTCTCTTTGCCGGAGGTGCTGTGATGATTGTAAAATGGAATGCAAGACGAAACCGGCTGAAGTATGCACTTGCTGTTCCCGTTATAGTGCTCGCAATTTTCCTTTCACCTTACGCACGACCGCTTCTTCCTGTTGAAAATTTTCTTGGATACCAGTCTGCTTTAAAATTACAGCCGCCGAACACCGAAGGAAATGAGCTTGACGGTCTGCCGCAGTTTTATGCAGATATGTTCGGATGGGAAGACCTTGCCAGGAACGTTTCCAATGTTTATAAGTCGCTTTCCCAGGAAGAAAAAAGGAGGACGGTTGTTTACTGCAGCAATTACGGGGAAGCCGGAGCGATTGAATATTACAGCAAAAAATATTCTCTGCCGAAAGTTGTTTGTCCGCATAACAGCTACTGGTATTGGTCATTACAAAACAAAAACGCCGCAACAATAATTATCATCGGCGGTGATGTGGCAGACCATCTTCAGTCGCTTGAAAGAGTTGAAGCTGTCGGTTTGCACAAAACAAAATACGCAATGCCTTATGAAAATAATCTTACAATATTTATTGGAAGAGGACTCAAAAGATCGTTTGAAGAAATAAGGAAGAGAGAAAAGGTTTTTATTTAATTATCATTCCTATCAGTCTGAACTTGGTTCAGAATACATCCGCACTTTTTACAAAAAATTGCTGATGGAATAAAATTGCCGTAATGTCGCGGTACGAATTTGAAAACCTATAATGATGATCATTCACAAGCCGTCTATTAAATATCGAATAACGATTAGCGAATTTTGAATTATGAAGTGGAATATTATTTCACTTGGCTGCTGACATTGTGATAAATCAGAGGGGACTGAGGAAACGAAACAAATAATTCTTTTTTATCCACGAACATATCCTTCCGAACCAAGCTTGTTCTTACCCAAGAAAAAATTTAGAGAGTTGTTCCCAAATTTAACTTTTTGCTTTAAACTTGCGGAAGCCTCTTCCGGAGCGGCTGCCCGAACTTTTTCGAAATCCGAAAGCTCCCTTTCTACTAACAAACTTATTTTGTACAGCAGGGTTCTCGCCCTCTTTAATATCAATCATTTTATAAGGATGATCATTTACAACGGAGATAGGCTGCTTAAGCATTCTGTTGATTGCACTAAGGGAAGCAATTTCTTCCGGATCGCAGAATGAAAGTGCTGTTCCTCCAAGACCAGCTCTTGCTGTGCGGCCGATACGGTGAATGTAAGCTTCGGCGAATTCGGGAATATCATAATTAAATACGTGAGATAATTTCTCGATGTCAATTCCGCGGGCTGCAATGTCAGTCGCGACAAGCACTTTGGTTTTGTTCAATTTAAAATTATTGAGTGCACGCTGCCTTGCCTGCTGTGATTTATTTCCGTGAATTGAATCCGTATTGATTTTAGCATCATTTAAAACTTTTGTGATTACATCTGCACCACGCTTTGTTCTTGTAAATACAAGTGCTGATTCAATGTTTTCGTTTTTCAGAAGATGGACAAGCAATTTCTTTTTATCACTCTTTTGAACAAAGTAAACTGCCTGTTTAACAGCTTCAACCGTTTTTTGTTCAGGTGAAACTTCAATCCTGACAGGATTTGTTAAAATTGAGTTTGCGAGATTTGTAATTTCCTTAGGCATAGTTGCTGAGAATAACAGAGTCTGTCTTTTAGCTGGCAGCTTTTCGATTATTTTTTTAACATCGTTTATAAATCCCATATCCAGCATCCTGTCGGCTTCGTCAAGCACAAATATTTTTATGGTGTTAAGGCTTATGTATCTCTGGTTTATCAGGTCGAGAAGTCTTCCCGGTGTGGCGATAAGAATATCCACGCCTTCTCTCAGCTTAAGTGTTTGTGCTCCTTGAGAAACTCCGCCGAACACAACAGCATTCTTTAAGCCCGTATGCTTTCCGTATGCGTTAAAGCTTTCCCCTATCTGAACTGCAAGCTCTCTTGTTGGAGTAAGAATCAGTGATTTAATTATTCTTTTTGAATTATGGGAATCCTTCTCCGCACTAAGGATTTGTAATATCGGAACAGCGAACGCTGCAGTTTTGCCTGTTCCCGTTTGTGCGCAGCCGATCAGGTCCCTTCTTTCAAGAATTACAGGAATTGCCTGTACCTGGATTGGTGTGGGTATTGTGTACCCTTCGTGTGATAAAGCCGTTTGTAACGGCTTGATGAGATTCAATTTTTCGAATGACATATAACTTTCTGTTTAATTTGCCGTAATAAAACTATTTCACGGTCTAATCAGAACAGAAATGTCTTTACAGCGGGTTAATAAATTAAGATTTGTAAAACGGTGCGATCAGAAATGTATGAACGAAGGCCTATTTTAAAAATCAACTGCACTAAGTTACGCTTAATAACCCACAACTCAAACTAATCTAAATGCAGGACGATAATTGCGGGGGTGAAGGGAAGAATTAAATCATTAAATTGTTCGAAAAGGTTTAGAGTTGCGAAACAGATAATAATCCCAGTTATTGCCGGCACAACTTCCTTCTTAGTCAATATATTTTTAAACTCTGCCAACCTTTATTTCATCACTCCACCAACTCTCAAATCTATGTTGTGTTCAAGATAAGCTTTTAAACAGCAGAGAAAATGAGTCCAGCCTTCAACCTGTCCCATACATCTCGCAGCGCCTTTTGCATCGAGCGGCCATTCGGTTTCAACAATTTTAACCAAAGTTTTGTTTTCACCTTTTGGTTCAAGTGTAATTACAACAAGACACTCAACACCGCTTCCATCCCACATAAAAGAAACGAGTTTGTCTTTTTCAACCTTCCCAACTTTTATTTCGTGTTCCACTTCGTAATCTTCCCACGCCCAGGTAATAGTTTTTCCGCTGTCCATTCTTCCGCTTCCTGTGGTGACAAAATATTTGCTCAGTTTGTCAGGACTCACTATTGCATCAAAAATTTCGTGAGCCGGTTTTAAAATTCCCATCTGTACTTTAACTGTTAAAGAACTATCGGGCATAGAATCTCCTGTGTCTGTTTTTTTTATTTCCAATATAATAAAAACCGGATTTTGTTTATTGAATTAAATACTTAATTATGATGACTACTGTAGTATTGCCAACTCTGCTTCTGCTGTTTTAGGAAGAAGTGCAAACCGCAAAGGAAAAGAGAATCCTGCTATTGTTACAACAATAAGTATTGAGATTGCTCAGTTATTCAGTAAATACTACTGCAGGTAAGTAATGCAGTTATTAACGGCTTCATCGAGAGTCTTTATTTCAGTATATTTCCGTGTATAGAATTTTAACGGTCCAATCTATTACATCCCGTTTAAAAATTCCTCAAATAATCCAGTACATTCATTAATCGTTTAAACAGAGACGGTCGGATTGAAATTAACAAAACAGTTAACAAACCGCGAAAGCAAATCTTTAGATCAATATTTTTTAGAAATTGGTAAGGTTAATCTTTTAACTCCCAAGGAGGAAATAGATTTAGCTATACTTATTAAGAAGGGTGATATGTCTGCCCAGGAAAAGCTGATTAAAGCTAACTTAAGATTCGTTGTTTCCGTTGCCAAGATGTTTCAGAACCAGGGTCTTACACTTGGCGATTTAATAAACGAAGGTAATGTTGGCTTAATTAAAGCCGCCAAACGATTTGATGAAACAAGAGGATTCAAATTTATCTCGTATGCAGTTTGGTGGATAAGGCAGGGGATAATGTCTGCAATTGCAGATCAGTCAAGGGTTGTTCGCCTTCCGCTGAACAGGGTTGGAAATTTAACCAGGCTTGGCAAAGTTTACAGAGAACTTGAACAGGAGTTCGAAAGAAAACCGACTACTGAAGAGCTGGCAAAAATTCTGGAGATTACTTCTGATGAAGTTGCTTATATTCTTCAAATCTCGGGACGCCAGGTATCGATGGATGCACCATTAAAAAGCGGCGATGAGAATAAAAGCACTTTGATGGATGTTCTTCACAATGAAACTCAATCAATGCCGGACAGTGATTTGATGAATGATTCTTTAAAGAAAGAAGTTGCAGATATTCTTTCAATACTTGATAAACGCGAAGCAGAAGTAATAAGACTCTCTTTTGGAATCGGGAGTAATCAAAGGGCAACTTTAGAAGAGATAGGTGAAAAATTTAATCTTACAAGGGAACGTATCAGACAGGTTAAGGAAAAAGCACTCAGAAAATTGAGAACTTCAAAAAAAAGCAGCAGGCTTAAGGATTACCTGGGGAAATAAATATCATTTACTGAAAACTATTGTATGGTTGTGGATGATCGCTTAAGGCAAACCCGCAGATAAATTTCACAATTCACATTCTTTCGCCGTATTAAAATATATCAGCACTTTTTATTATATATATTTTACGAATCATTTATTCAAATGAATGAGTCCCTAATATTTGTATCCGGGTATAAAAGTAATAAATCGACCAACAGGCTAGCGTAAAGTGGAAAGTCTCCCGGTATTTGCCAATTATAATGTATCAGAAAAAAGTTTATTTTATTTATATATTAAATAGTATCAATTTGAAAAAGGTATTTCTTTTCTTAAATTTCGATTGTGTTGACATGGTAAGCAGCCATATTGAAAAATTATCTCCGGGAATATGAAGAAAATAAAATTACTTCTAATTGAAGATAATCGACTTCTGCGTGACGGCCTCACTGCCATGCTCAAAAAACAGCAAGATATGCACGTTGTTCAAACAATTGGAAACGGGGAGAACATAATGGCTATTATGAGCAAATTCAAACCCGGAATCCTGCTGCTTGATCTTGGTCTGAGAAACCGAAGCAGTTTGAATTTAGTAAAATTAGTTAAGAAGAATTATCCCGCTTCCAAAATCATAGTTATGGATCTTATTCCCCTGCAGGCTGATGTTTTCGAATTTGTGCGGGAAGGTGTATCCGGATTCATACTAAAAGATGCAACAGTTAACGATTTCCTTAAGACTATCCGGTCTGTTTCCAAAGGTCTCCAGGTATTACCGCCAAATTTAACCGGCTCACTCTTTTCCCAGATTATTGAACATGCAATTAACGGAGCTAAACCTTCCGAAATTATTGATTCTGTCCGGATGACAAAACGTGAGAAGCAGGTGATCGAATTGATTTCAGACGGGCATACAAATAAAGAGATTGCGCAGCAGCTTCATCTTTCCACATACACCGTAAAAAGTCATGTTCATAATATTCTTGAAAAGCTTGCACTTAGTACGAGGGTTCAGATTGCAAAGTATTTACACGATTCGAAAAACCGGGAATCCGCAACAAAAGATATTTCTCTGCTTGATGCTTAATTTTTCTCACCTATAAGATGTAATCCTTTTTTCATCCTTTTGACTGATTGATTTTAATTCCCGAAAAGTTGCAACTTGATTCCGGTAATTAATGAATAAATCAATTATTCTGTTAAGAAAATAAAATGAATAAGATCAGGTTATTACTCATAGAAGATAATCGTCTTTTGCGGGATGGAATCCTTTC
>Ga0137465_1000681_pt1 | contig 11719 bp, 10 predicted proteins | sample EasRivERMGT828_2_FD_104906 | JGI IMG/M metagenome (GOLD analysis project Ga0137465, IMG submission 104906) | Soil microbial communities from meander-bound floodplain in the East River, Colorado, USA - East River MetaG ERMGT828_2 | ecosystem: Environmental > Terrestrial > Soil > Floodplain ... | reverse complement strand
CCTAGGTCCGCTCGGGAGATGGATGACGCCGGCAGAGAGGAAGAAGGCGCTCAAGGAGCCTTCGAGCTTCCAGGCTGCGGACGTAGCTTGGATGGCGCGTGCCGACAATCCGCTCAACGGGAATCATCCCGGTTTGGGCAAGACGCTGGAGACGATCGCTGCCATCTACGAAGCTCAGATCAACGATGGTCCCAAGCTCGTCATCGCGCCGAAGAGCGCTCTGGAGACGACATGGCTTGACGAACTCGGAGAGTGGCAGGAGGAGCCTGTGTACATCTCTACTGGCTCCAAGAAGCAGAAGGAGGGAGCGATAGAAGCCTTCAACAATGACGTGGTCTTAGGAGGCGCTACCGGCTGGCTCGTGGTGAATTCGGATCAGGTCCGCTATCGAGAGAGCTTCGAGGCTTGCGAGTACCACTGCGGCAGAGGACTTGACTCGAAGATGAAAGCAGAGATGAGGAAGTGCACCGAGTGCGATGTGACGCTTGTGTCCGAGTTCCCGGCTCTTCACGGCACGGCTTGGAACGTCATCGTTGTTGACGAGTGCCACAAGGGAGCCGTTCGCAATCCCAAGACGCTGACGGCCAAGGGCATGTTCGGACTCAAGGCGATTGAAGGCGGGAAGAGGATCGCTCTGACAGGAACTCCGATGGGTGGGAAGATCATCAACCTTTGGGGAATCCTTCACTATCTCAACCCAAAGGTGTTCACATCGAAGTGGCGCTGGGCAGAGATGTGGACGGACATGACGGAGAACGACTATGGCGGACGGATCATCGGCGCTTCGATCCGTCACTGCCTCAGTCACCAAGGCTGGAACGACGAAGCCGTTGGCAATCGACCGATCGACTGTGAGCCTTGTGTCGAGATTGAAGAAGCCTTCTATGGCATGCTGGCTCCGTACATGACTCGCCGGACGAAGAAGGAAGCTCTGCCGTGGCTGCCTCCCAAGCAGTTCGTTCCGTTGTGGGTTGACTTCGGATCAGCGGCACACAAGAAGCAGTACGAAGAATTCAATCAAGAGACACAGACGATGATCGATGGGCTTCCCGTCTCTTCTGTGAACGTCCTTGACGAGTACACAAGGCTGAAGCAGTTCTCCTTCTCTCGCCACGAGAGGCGCGCCGATGGACGGTTGATCCCAACGTTGGACTCCGGCAAGCTCGAAGCAATCCAAGAGAAGCTCACAGAGCTAGGGATCTGGGATGGAGAGGGAACCGAGCAGGCTGTGATCTTCTCGCAGTTCTCTCAAGTCGTTGATCTGATCGAAGGATGGCTGATAGCGAACGGCGTGCCGACGTCCAAGATCACCGGGAATGTCTCGAAGGCTTCTGTGCGCCGGCAGATCAAGGAGGACTTCCAATCCACCAAAGGCGCTCGCGTGATCGTCATCACCACAACAGCCGGAGGAGTCTCGATCACGCTCGATGCCGCCAGCAACGTCTTCATGGTCGATGAGACCTGGGACCCAGACGATCAAGAGCAAGCCGAAGATCGAGCGCACCGTGCTTCACGTATCCACCAAGTGACTGTGTACTACATTCGGACTCTCGGGACGATCGAGGAGGACATCGCAGAGGTCACAGGCACGAAGCGCTCTCGTAACGTCCGTGTGCTCGACACCCATCGACTGCGCGAGCGAGCGAAGTCCCACCGCAGGTAGCTCCTCCGTTCCGGCTCGATTCTTCTTCTCGCTCCGGCGATCGTCTATACTGGTGCCTCCCGCTCGGTGAGTGGCATAGAACGAGGATGATAGATGGATCAGATTCAGAGAGTGTTCTTACGGACCACGGAGCGCAAGACCTTCGCTAACTGTCGCCAAGCTTGGCAGTGGAGCTTCGTGAACTTCTGGGAGGCGAAGCGGCAGAAGCCAGCGTTGGTGTTTGGGACTCTTCACCACGACTCGCTCGCAAGGTGGTATGTGCCGGGAAGGAAGCGAGGAGTCCATCCGGCCAAGACCTTCCATCGCCTCTACCACGAGATGGCGGAAGCCGGTGGAGACGAGTTCGATGTGTTCGTTGACGACGAGAAGGTTGATGCGCTCGAACTCGGAGTGGAGATGCTCAACGGCTATGTGAGGCACTGGGGCAATGACGATCACATCAACGTCATCTCCTCCGAGCTTCACTTTGAAGTCGATGTGTACGACAAGCACGGGAACTACATGTTCACGTATGCCGGCTCATTCGATCTCGCTTACGAGGATCTCAGCACCGGCCAGTTCGGACTCATCGAGACCAAGACGGCAGCAGCGATCAACACGCGCTTCCTCTCGCTCGATGAGCAGGCGGGAAGTTACTGGGTGTTCGCTCCTCTCGTCCTCCAAGAGCTTGGACGGATACCGAAGGGACAAGACATCCACTTCATCCTCTACAACTTCCTTCGCAAAGCAATGCCGGACGATCGTCCTACCAATCCCTCCGGCGCTCGCCTCAACAAACCGTCCAAGGACACTCTCCGTCAGAATTGTGACGATCGAGGGATTGGATATGCGAAGAGCACGACTGTTGAAGGTCTATGCGGACTTCTCGTGGCTGCCGGCATAGATCCGGCACAGCTTGGGGAGCCATCGAAGATCCAGCCTCCTCCGCTCTTCGTTCGGCAGAAGGTCTATCGAGACACGATTGATCGCGAGAGCCTTCTCTATCGCGCTCGGGCTCAGGCTTGGGAGATGGGACTTGTGAAGGCAGGCAAGCTCCCGATGTACAAGAATCCGAGTGCCTCCTATCCGAACCAGCAGTGCCTGGGTTGCGAGTTCGGTGACGTCTGCGAGCTTCACGAGACGGGAGGTCAGTGGGAGGAACTCGCTCGCCTAACGATGGGCACCTGGGATCCATACGAGGACCACCGAGCCGTGGGCATGCATGCTCCGGTCAAAGGTCCGGCGCTCGGACTCGTCGTTGTGCCAAAGCCCAAGAGAAGGAAGGCATCATGAAGCCATCAGTCATTCGCCCAGCCGGAGAGAATCCGTTGGCGTGCGGCATCAACATCATCCTCACCGGCAATCCTGGTTGTGGCAAGACTCCGCTGATCGCTACGAGTCCGAAGTGTCTCATTATCGACTCGGACGAAGGGAGCGCGAGCGCTGCCGGCTCCGGAGCGGACGTGTGGCCGGCAACAACCTGGAACGATATGGATGAGGTGTACGAGTATCTACGGCACGAGCGGCACGACTACCAATGGGTGTGGTGGGATGGCGTCTCGATGGGGCAGGACAAGCTCCTCGAAGATACGATGGACGATCTCATCACCGTCCGTCAGAAGACACACCGCAAGACGTATCTCGTGGACAAGGGTGAGTACGGCGAGAACATGATGCGGATCAAGCAGTGGGTCCGTCACATGAAGGCTCAGCCGTTCAACTTCGGCATCACGGCGCATCCGACTCCTTCGCTGGACGAGAGCACAGACGTAATGAAGCTCTGGCCGTGGATTCAAGGACGCAACATGCCGCAGTCGATCTCTGCTCACTTCGACATCATCGCCTTCTGCATCCGAGACATCGAGGACGAGAAGCTGAAGATGTACGTCAAGGAGACGGAGGACTACTATGCCAGAGATCGCTTCAATGCGCTCGGCAGCGGCATGATCTCCCCAACCATCCCAAAGATCGAGTCTCTGATACGAGCCAAGCTCGGGATCAAAGGCACGAAGCCGACAGCAGCAAAGAAGGCTGCGCCGGTAGCAAGCCCACCAACAACAAGCAAGATCGGTCCGCGACCGATAGCAAGGAGAAAGTAATCATGGTCAAGCTCAAGTACGACGTGAGCGAGTCCGATCCAGAAGAGGCGAAAGCACAAGGAGTATTCGAGGCGATCAAGCCTGGGCTGTACCTCTTCGAGATCTCAGAAGTCAACGTTGGCTTCTCGAAGGGAGACGACGGCAAGCCCGACAAGACCAAGCCTCGCATCGAAGTCGTGTTCAAGTGCTTGGACGCCAAGTACAAGAACGCACAGGTGTGGGGATACTTCGTCCAGAAGGGTCACCCGAGTTACGACAAGAAGGCAGCACAGAAGTTCGATCAGCTTCTGCTCGCCGTCAAGTTCACCGACGGGAAGAAGAACCGTGTTGGCGAACTCGACACCGACAAGCACATCAAGGGCAAGAAGGTCGTCGTGCGAGTTCGCGCCGGCAAGAACCAAGATGGCGATGCGCGTGGCGAGTTCGGCTCCGTGTTCCCTCCCGAGACTCCCACAGGCTCCTCCGATACCACCGGCGGCACCGCAGACGATGAGCTCATCGAAGGCGATGACGAAGTGATGGAGAACGGCGATGACGAGATGATCGAGGAAGGCGAAGAGATCGACTGGGATGCTCGCAGAGCAGAACTGGCCGGTGCCGACGTTCCGAGCCTCAAGGAGATCGCCAAGACCTACGAGGTCAAGATCACCGGCATGAAGAAGTCCGAAGTTGTGGACGCGCTCCTCGCCTTTGAGAAGGAGAACGTGCCTGCCGGCGATGACGACGAGATCCTTGATGACGATGAGGAGATCATCGAGGACGATTCCAACGGGAAGGAGTATCTCACTCGGGCAGGCCTGCTTGAGATGGAGACTGCGGAGATCGCCCGCATCGCCAAGGAGGACTTTGACTTGGTGATCAAGGGCAAGAAGAAGTCGGAGGTCATCTCCATGATCATCGTCGCGCAGGCAGCGCCTGGAGATGTCGATGAGAACGGTGAAGAGATGCCTTTCTGACGGAGCCGTTCAATCCCTTTCCAGATATGAACGGCGAACCGTGGGACCCATTCCCTTGATCCGCAATCTCGGCTCCGGCGAGAAGTTTCCTGCCTCTCGCCGGAGCCGGACCTACCAGAAAGACGAAAGATGGAGACAATGACGAACGACGATCGAGAAGAGGCAGTGGCGCTTTGGAGAACGAGCGACATGGCTCTGGTGGCCTATCTCGCCACGCTAGGCAAGACGCACATCGACATGGAGCTTGACAGAGATCCAGTGAGCTGTTACTGGGTGTTCAACGAAGCAGAAGGACTCTCCGATGACGTCCTTGACTACTTGGAAGGAAGCGGCACTGTCGAGCCGAAGGGATTCAATCAACTCATGGCCAGGCTGAAGGAAGAGATGTTCAAGTACCTTCGCAGGCAAGGCATCGACACGCCTAATCGACGCTGAGCGCTACTGTGGGAGCGCCAGACTTCTCCTCGTGTTACGGCTATGGTCGCCTCAAGCGATACCTGGCTTCAGACGAGCCGAACAGTAACGGTTGGTTTGATGCCTTCTGTCCTCTCCATGACGACTCGAAGCGAAGTGCCGGATTCAACTTCGATAAAGGTGTCTGGAGTTGTCGGCGCAATTGCGGCTCCGGAAGTATCAAGGAACTTCTCAACCGGCTCGATGCTCGCGACGAAGGAGGATTCATCGCTGCCGATCCGGAGGAGGATGATGTTGACTCTCCATTCGTAGGGATCTCGACTGCCGAGATCATCGGCCTACAAGATCGCTCGAAGCGCCGGCAAGATCGCCCTATCCCAACGGATGAGACGATTGATGGATGGGTGCTGCGACTCCGGCACGACTCCAAGAAGGTGCTCGCCTTCAAGGAACGCAGAGGACTAACAGACGAGACCATCAAGCGCTTCGAGATCGGATGGAGCGATGACGACAGAGCATACGCAATCCCGATTCGAGACATCAACGGATCTCTCCTCAACGTTCGCCTCTACCGCATCGAGGCGCAAGGAACGAAGATGTGGAGCTACGGAAGCAAAGGGATGGACGCCAATGCGATCTTCCCAGAGAAGATCCTTGCCGCCAACTCGTCCATCGTCATAGCCGAAGGCGAGTGGGACGCGATGATGTTGAATCAGAACGGGATAGCAGCGATCACCGGCACCACCGGAGCCGAGCAGTGGCAGCGGAAGTGGAACCAGAAGTTCAAAGGCAAGGATGTGTACTTTGCCTATGATCGAGATAAGGCTGGGATTGCTGGCGCGGAGAAGGCGGCACGATCGCTTGCCGGAGTAGCTCGCTCGATCTTCCTCATTGAGTTGCCGATGGAGTACCGAGAGAATCACGGCTTGGACGTCTCGGACTACTTCAACGATGGCTACACAGAAGCAGACTTCAAAGCGTTGATGCGGGATGCTCGAATCTTTGCTGCGCCCAAAGACGGAGAGCCGATTGAGGTCAGCGTGCGAGAGTCCTTCAACGGAGCGCTCGCCGGTAAGACGATGAGCATGACAGTCTCGATCGTAGGGAAGTCAGACAAGCATGATCTGCTAGCTCGGGAAGTCTCGTTCACTTGCTCAATGAATGCGGACGAGAAGTGCTCCGGCTGCCCGATGAAAGAAGCAAACGGAAGTATGCTGATCGAGATCCTTGCCGACCATCCTGTCATCCTCAAGATCCGCGACGTCAGCGAAGCCGTACGAGACGAAGCCTTGCGCCGGCACATCGGAGCATCGAAGTGCGGGAAGATGGAGACGTATGTGAAGAGCCAACAAGCCACCGAGCTTCTTGTCTGCCGAACTTCTCTTGACTACTCCTTCGAGGAGGAAGGCGACGGATCTCAGAGAACGGCTGTGAATGTTGGAGGGTATGCGACGGAGACCAATCGAGTAGCGAAGCTTACTGGCACAACGTATCCCAATCCGAAGGACCAGACGTCAGTGTTCCAGGTCTGGAAGGTTGAGCCGGTTGAGTCATCTCTCGATACCTACGAAGCGAGTGATGACGAGATCGAGATGATGAAGTTGTTCGTGCCGAGAGTCGGGCAAGCGCCACTCAACAAGATGAAGGAGATCGCATTAGACCTTGCCGACAACGTCACCAGGATCGTGGGACGAGTTGGACTCCACATGGCCATGGATCTCGTCTGGCACTCGCTGATTGGATTCGACTTCGCCGGACAGCCGATCGAGAAGGGATGGCTAGAACTCGTCGTTGTTGGAGATGCTCGAACCGGCAAGAGCGAGATCGCCACGAAGCTCTCAAGGCACTACGGCTTTGGACGAGTCGTGTCGTGCGAGTCCGCTTCGATCCCTGGCCTACTCGGAGCCGTGAAGCCGATGCCGGGAGAGAAGGGATGGGTGCTGGAATGGGGAGAGATTCCACTCAACGATCGAAGGCTGATCGTCATGGACGAAGCCGGAGGACTCACCACCGATCAGATCGGTCAACTCTCCTCGCTCCGATCGAGCGGCAAGGCGGAAGTCCACAAAGCCGTCATCCACGAGACGCACGCGAGGACTCGTCTGATCTGGCTCTCGAATCCTCGTGACAATATCAACGGCATGGCTCACTTCATGTACGGAGTCCAAGCGCTTCAGCCGCTCATCGGGAATCAAGAGGACATCGCTCGATTCGACTTCGCTATGAGCGTGGCCACTGATGACGTCTCGCTCGAAGCGATCAACACTCGGAACCTCTCGCCACGTCCTCACATTCATTCTGCTGCCGCTTCGCACGCGCTCCTTCGCTGGGCATGGAGCCGGAGGAGAGAGGACGTTGTCTGGAAGTCGGGAGCAGAGGACGAAGTGTACAAGTGCTCCTTGAAGCTCGGGCGAGAATACGTCCCAGACCCACCGCTCATTCAAGGGCAGAACATTCGCATGAAGATTGCTCGGCTCGCCGTGGCGATCGCTACTCGAACCTTCTCTACCGATTCGACTCACACGAAGGTCATCGTCAGCAAGCTCCACGTCCAGTCCGCTGTTGAGTTCCTTGACTACATCTATGGGCTCGAAGGCTTTGGGTATCGAGAGATCTCTGACCTAGCGAATCGGATGAATGCGGATGCGATCAGCAGGATGGACGAGATCAAGGAGTATCTGTACACTCGTCCGGATCTCCCTCGCTTCCTCAAGGCTGCTCGTGGGACGTTCCGCTCGCAGCAACTCCGAGAACAACTCAACTACTCGGAAGAAGAATCGAACATGGTCATCCAAAGGCTCGCCAAGGCATCCATGATCGAGTCCGCTGATCAGTGGACGTATCGAATAAAGCCACACCTCAACACAATCCTCAAAGAGATCAAGGAGAGATAGATGAAGAAGGTAGCCATATTGGGAACCGGACCTGCTGGGCTCGCCGCAGCGCACGCAGCCGGAGTGATGGGCCACATGGTCCAGATCTTCACACAGGGAGGAGATGATGGGCCAACGAAGAGCCGGATTGGTGGAGCGCAATTCCTTCACATCCCTCTTCCGGTCATCAACGATCCCGAGCCGGATGCGATGCTGACGTACCTCACTGCCGGCACGACTGACGGCTATCGAGAGAAGGTCTATGGACCGGATGGTGATGTGCCGTTCGTCTCTATGGAGCGGATACCGAAGGGAGGCGCGGTGCCGGCTTGGTCGCTCATCGACACGTACGACAAGTTGTGGGACGTGTACTGCTCGGGAACTTCCGTCAACGTTATCAGTCTCGATCCCAAGAGGCTCATTGACATCATCGAGCGAGGCAACTTCGATCTCGTTGTCAGTACGATCCCAAAGCCAGCGCTGTGCCTCGCTCATGCCGGACTCGTTCCTGAGATCCATGCCTTCGTCTCGCAGCGAATCAGGATCGCCAACGAGTGCGTTCTGCCGAGCCCAGACAATCAGATCTTCTACAACGGAACTCCAGACGTGTCGTGGTATCGGACGTCAACGATCTTCGGAGTCGGATCGACGGAATGGGGTGCCGGCGCTCCGGAGAGGCTCCCGTATCGAGATCTCGTCTCCGTCAAGAAGCCGATCCGCTCGGACTGCACGTGCTTCGATGGGAAGGTGTTGTTCACCGGGAGGTTCGGACTCTGGCGCAAAGGAGTTCTCTCTCACGAAGGATTCATCGACACGATGGAGGCGCTGAAGTGAAGCGAGAGCCTGATTGCCGATGTGAGTTCAACTTCACTTGCCGAGCTTGTCTTGTGGCAGCAGCGCATCGCATAATTCGGTTTGGCGTCTGGGCGGTGAAGTGATGTTGTGCTCGAACTGTTCTCACATTCTTCGTCCCATCGTCGTATCCGATATCGACGGCACGCTGTCGCAGTACCACGAGGACATCACTCGCTTCTCGTCGCGCTACTTCGACAAGGCTCCTCCAACGTTCGCCTATGACGGCTTTGGTCCGTTCCGTGACTACCTGGAGTTGACTCAAGCCGAGCATCGAGCGATGAAGCTCGCTTACCGGCAAGGAGGCAACAAGAGGTTCGTCAAGCCGTATCCGAATGCCAGAGAAGTCCTCAGCGGCATCCGCTCGTACGGCGTGGAGATCTGGGTGGCCACGACTCGTCCTTGGCAGCGACTTGACAACGTTGATCCAGATACGAGAGAGTGGCTCCGGCGCAACGGCATCGAGATCGACGGACTGCTCTATGGCGATGACAAGTATGAGCAGCTCATCGAGACGGTTGACAAGGATCGGATCGTGGCATGCTTCGAGGATCTCCCGCAGCAGATGTCATTTGGGAGCCTTCTGGATCTGCCGATGTATCAGATCTATCGACCGCACAACGAGACCACAAGTGCTCGATGGCAGCCGGGAGGATCGCTACCGGAAGCTGGACGCTGGGCTCTGGAGCGACTCGATGTGTGGAGGGATCTCCATGCTGCGCGCTGACGAAGTCCTCGAAGAGATGGCAAAGACGTTCCGGAGGAGCAACGGAAAGTACAAGGACAATTGGAAGAACACCGGTGCCGCGATGAAGGCGATGTTCCCAGAAGGGATCACGCTGGAGACTGAGGATGACTTTGTGCGCTTCCATCTCCTTGAGTGGACGATCGGAAAGATCACGCGCTTCGTCAACACCGGCATGACAGACAAAGAATCGGTTCACGACGCAGCCGTGTACCTAGCGATGATCGAAGCATTCCTCAACGAGATGGGAGAGACAGATGGGAACTAAGGAAGAGATCTCTGCACAACACGCGAGAGAGCTTGGCTTGGAGCACGGATGGAAGAAGTGGACTGGAGAGATCGACGCAGCGATAACCGGCGATGCTCGCGCCGGATCTATCGGAGAACGCATAGCAGTCGAGATCCGGCGCGCCGGTGGACTCGTCTCTTCGTACCCGCACGACGTTCGTCAGCCGATCGTTGCGACGGAACTTCGAGAACGCAACACGCTCATCATGAGCCACGGAGTCTGCCACATGAACTGGTTCGAGGAAGCAGACAGCGACTCGGTAGCCGAAGTGATGGACGTCAATCTCTTCGGAAGCTACAACCTTGCCGCTGCCTTCGTTCGGCAGACGATCGAGACGAATGAGCGGAAGAAGATCATCATGATCGGCTCGATGGCCCATCGGAACGTCCTCAACGCATCGGCTATGTACTGTGCCTCGAAAGCAGGACTGGCGATGCTCGCTCGCTGTATGGCATGGGAGTTGACGCCAAAGGGATTCGATGTGTACTGCATCCATCCCTCGAACGTGGACGAAGCTCCGATGGCAGAGGACACGATCAAAGGCATCATGCGGTATCGAGGAGTTGGGAGAGGAGAGGCGCTTCAGTACTGGGGAGCTAACTACCTTCGCGACCAATCGCTCACCACCAAGGACATATCCGATCTCGTTCTGTTCTTGCTCAGCGAGAAGAACGGCTACATGTCCGGCGCCAGCATCGAGCTTGGAGGAGGTCAGCGATGAATCGAGATCGCTACATACCACCCGAGATCGAGGATGGCACAATCAACTTCCTTCCTCCGACTAGTTTGGCCGATGTGTTCGACATCGCCATGATTCGCAAACGTCCGGACTGGATGCCGCTTCCGCTCCCGGCTATCTGGCGGAAGCTCGTACAGCTAGGAGGAGGACGCAAACGGATCGAAGGATGGGAAGATCTTGATTATCCCGAATGGGATGCAGAGTCGATGCCGCTGCCGTACGATGACGAGAGTGTCGATGCGATCTTCTCGGCACACGCGCTCGATCACATGACGGTCACTGCGGTCCAAGATCTCCTCTCCGAGATCCAGCGAGTTCTCAAGATCGGAGGAACGTTCACCAACGTTGTGCCGCACCACATGAGCACGCTCGCAGCGGAGTGCCTCGAACACAAGACGCGCTACGGGATCAAGACCTGGCGAAACATCTTTGACAATCCGGCTTACACCGTCATCAACATTCGTCAAGTATCGAGGACGATCAATTGGACGCTGAAGGTTGGCTACAACATGGTGATGGGAGTAGAGGAGCGCAACTTAGTCCTCGTTACCCAACTCATCAAGGAGGGATGATGGAAGTACCGATCAAGGACGCAACACAAGCGAGGCACACCGGCTTCGTTGACGTTGGCCAGAAGAGCTTTGAGGCGACTGCCGCAGAACTCATCCGTCCAACGGAGACCATGCGATTCGTCTCTCTCCATCATCACAGCACATACTCGTACATGGATGGCTTCGCGCTTCCCTCCTCTCACGTCCGGCGAGCGGCAGAGATCGGCATGCCGGCGATCGCTCTGACGGAGCACGGCAACATCTCCTCTCACGTCAAGCTACAGAAGGCTGCTCATGAGTTCGGAGTTCATCCGATCTTCGGCTGCGAGTTGTACTGCGGTCATGTCGATGAAGAGAAGCGAGGACAGCGGAAGAACCATCTCACAGTCCTCGCTCGGGATCAAGCCGGATATCAGAACCTCTTGCGAGTCGTCTCACAGGGATGGGATGACTACTACTACGAGCCCACTGTCTCCGGCGAAGCGCTCCATAGATACCGAGAGGGATTGGTTGTGTTGAGCGGCTGTACCGGATCGCTGCTATCCACGTCGCTCATCGG
>Ga0137465_1000680_pt1 | contig 11720 bp, 8 predicted proteins | sample EasRivERMGT828_2_FD_104906 | JGI IMG/M metagenome (GOLD analysis project Ga0137465, IMG submission 104906) | Soil microbial communities from meander-bound floodplain in the East River, Colorado, USA - East River MetaG ERMGT828_2 | ecosystem: Environmental > Terrestrial > Soil > Floodplain ... | reverse complement strand
TCACGCGGCTCGGGGCGACCTAATTTCGCGTCGTGACAGGGCCAAAGGTACTAGCTACTCGCACCTGCAAATCGCGAATGGACTTGCCAGGGAAATAAACGATAAGTTTATGGTCTTCGCCGTGTCGCAAGAATTACCTCTTCGCGGGATCCGACGCCGGAGGCCAGCGTGCCGCGGCCATGTACAGCCTGATCGGAACAGCAAAGCTCAATGGCCTGGATCCAGAAGCCTACTTGCGTACCGTGCTCGAACGCATCGCCGATCATCCGATCAACAAAGTCGATCAGCTGCTGCCTTGGAACATTCTGCCCGAGTTGCCCATCGAAACTCGTCTCGCGGCCTGATCAACCCAATCGAGTCAAGACGGTATTCGGCGGACGCTTACGCTCAGGCCTGAGTCGGCGAAGGTGATGACGTTGGCCGCGGTGGTGGCGATCTGGGCGTAGGTGGCGGAGGCGCCAGTCTTGCGCTCGATCTTGAAGCCAGTTTCGTTGGTGCTCGCATCCGTCCAGGTGAGGTTGGTCTGCGCGCCTCGCCGCGGAGCTCAAGTGCGACCTCATCGTGGTCGGTCACCAGCAGAAGGCCTCGTTCGGCTCGCGCTGGTGGCGGGGGTCGGTCGGGAAAACGCTGCTAGATCATGCGCCGTGCAGTATTTTCGTGGCGCAGACGCGGGATTAGGTCAGGCTCGCTTCCTTCTGGGCAGGGCGTCTTGTTTTCTCCGCCCGCGAACGGTCGCTTTGATCATCCAAAGGAGAAGCTCGATTCACAGACGCCGCTGTCCTTGCAGCTCTTCGGCTTGACGGAACAAGCCTTCTATTCGTCTCACCTCAATATCATGGAGTTGACTTGCGTCAGAGCCGTTTGCTTCTCGCGTTACTTGGCGCACTTGGCAGCCGAGTTTACCAGATGCAAACGTCAACAAAGCCTTTTCAACTTGCGGGGATCGATGTGTTGGAGGAGGAGTGTTCAGCCTCACCGCATATCTTCCATCCGCGATCGAGAAGTCAAGGAAATCGATTATGCGGCGCTTATCATCCACACCGATGATATGAAGATCGGAGACCGAAACGCCATGTTCCCGCTGCAATCGCGCTTGGTTTAGCACCTTGAAGCCTTCGCTCTTCAGAAATCCTTCGATCTTATCCTCCAGCGCTGTTCGAGCTTTCTCTTCGCAGACGATGTGAAACGCAAGGTCTGGATATAGGACCCTACCGGGGTCACTGTAAGCGCCCAACGGATCGATGGCGGTACCAATGAACAGCATCGTGAAGAACCGGATTACTCGCATTCTTGCGTTCCAACTACGGTGATGGAGGAGCGTAGGGGTTCGCAATGGCGCCATAGGAGGACCACTGGCCTATCGCTTGAACATATCCGCGAATCGCATCAATGTTGCCTGCAAATCCAAAATATCCTGCAGCCCAATTAGCAGCGGCGTTAAGACCGGATGAATTGACGCCTTTCCCCGTTACATCCAAATAAACGCTAGTTCCTTGCTGACCAAACCTTAGCACAACTTCACCACAACAGAATACATGAGTCGAGAGCGTCGTATTCTTGATTGAAAGATCGTCGTAGTTTATGTTGGTGGTAATTGCGCCGGAATCCCGCCAACCAAACACGTAGTATGTCTGTCCGTCCTTTACAATCTGGCCATCTGCCCCTGGATACGAACTGCGCAGACCACCCCCGAACGCGGTGCCGGTCGAGCAGCCGGGGTTGGAGGCGTCGCAAATATGCCAGCGGAATCCATATTCGTGTGAAGCAGGCTCAAGAAGATACTGTCCAGCGAGAGTGAGCGCCGCTGTTTGGAGCCCCCCTAGAATCCCTGGAATTCCCAGGCTCAGACCGCTGCCCTGGTTGTCCGGCGTTTGTAGCCCGTTCCCTGTGACGCTGAAGTCAACCGCCCGATTGCTCGTCGCAGGCTGCGTGGTCAAGTCCGCGCCCGCTCCCTGGCCGCCCGCGGTACCTACGGGACCCACGCCACCACCTGCGGAACTCCCTATCCCCGTGCCCCCGCCAAAATCATCACCCCCGCTAAGATCTCCTCCGCCAGAATCTCCCCCGCCAGGATCTCCCCCACCACCCCCACCGCCCTCATCGCACTCTTCTTCGCACTCAAACCCGGTGGGATCGATGAATCGCAGGGGGTTATTGAGCACGTAGCTGTAGCGATTGAAGCTTTGGAGGTTATACGGATAGGCCACGGTCGGGTCCGGGGTCATGAACCGGCCAAGCGTCGGATCGTAGACGCGCCCGTTCATGTGAATGAGGCCGATCTCATCCAGGTGCTCGTGCTCGGTGAAGCCGCGCTCGGTGGTGATGCCGAAGAGCGTGTTGGCGGGATCGGCCGTGCCGCTGGGGAAACGTCTCTTGCCGAAGGCCTCGTAGGCAAAGCGCTCGATCGGGGCGCCCGCCTCGTTGGTGATGGCGGCGATGCTGCCCAGGTGATCCTTATGGAAGTAGCGCATGCCGGGGCCGTCGCCCGCGGCATAGACGTTCTTGGTGACATACACCCCGACCAGGCCCATGGCGTTCACGTAATGCCGGTGCTCGACCGTGCCGTTGGGCTGGGTCTCCTTCTCGTAGAGGAGCGCATTGCCCCCTGCCGGGTGCAGGTAGACGGTGGTGTAGACACCCGATGAGCGCGTCACGACCAAGCGCACCCGCTCGTGATCGACGTTGTAGGTGTACTGGAAGGAGTCGCTGCCCTGGGCGAGGGTGAGCGGCAGGTTGAAGCTCATGTAGGTGAGCGAGCGCCCGGCTCCGGAGGTGAGGTTGCCGTTGGCGTCGTAGCTGTAGTTCGCGTTGACGGTGCCTGCGACGCTCGTCACCGCGTGGGGCTTCGCACCGTAGGTGTAGAGCCCGGCGTCGGATTTGTAGGTGATGTTGCCGATCGCGTCGTAGTCGAGGCTGCGGGTGACGAGCCCGGGCCCGGAGGCCTGCAGCAGCCGGTTCAGGCTGTCGTAGGTAAAGTTCTCGGTGACCGCGTCGACGTTGTCCACGCGCTGCGTCACGTTGCCGATGGGATCGTAGCTGTAGGCGAGATTCTGCACCGCGCCCACGGCACCGCTTGCCGTTGCGGTCTTCAGTCGATCCATGACGTCGTAGCTGCGCGTGGCGGTGAGCACGCCCGGGTCGCCCAGGGCTTCCTGCATGACTTGGCCCGAGGGCGAAAGGGACTGTGCCTTCCAGAAGAGACGGCCGTCGGCGTTGTTGCGCACTTCCGACAGGTAGCCGAAGGCGTTGTAGACGTTCTTCGTGGTGAAGTTGTCGGGGTAGGTGAGCGTGTCGACCTTGCCGATGTGGATGCCACTGGCGACATAAGCCGTGGTGACGACATAGGCGGTGTCGATGAAGGTGTTCAGTTCGCTCGGGCGCCCCAGGCTGTCGTAAGTGAGAAGCCGCCGGAAACCGTTGTCGGCCGACGCGTAGCAGAGCTTGCCGACGCCTTTGGCGCAGTTGCCCGTAAGAGGCGCGAGCAGGCTGGCGTTCCACTCGGGCGCGGTGGTCGGGTAGCTGTCGTAGAACCACTGGCTGACCAGATCGGGCTCGGTGCGGCTTGTCATGCGCCCGAGCACGTCGTAGGTCATGGTGGAGACCTGGCCCTTGGCATCGGTCTGACGTTTCAATTCTCCGAGCGCGTTGTAAGCGTAGCTCCAGCCGCCCATGTCCGGATCGGACATGGAAGTCTTGCGGCCGCGCAGGTCGTAAGTAACGCTCGTGATCACCCCGCCGGCTTTGGTCTGGACCAGGTTGCCGAAAGGATCGTATTTGTACTCGAGGGTGCCCCACATGTAGTTGGGCGGTGCGACGATTGCGCTTGCTTCATTGGAGTAGCCGGAATCTACGCTGATGTTCATAGCGCGAACGCGGTAGTAATAAATATTGCCGCCCGTCACGCTCGCGTCGCCATAGCTGGCGACATTCGCTGCCACGGTCGCAATCTGACTGTAAGTCCCCCCAGCACCAGTCTTGCGCTCGATCTTGAAGAGGGTCTCGTTGTTGCTGTTGTCAGTCCAGGCTAGATTGATTTGGTTCGATGAGACTGTAGCGCTCAGACCGGTCGGAGCGCTTGGGGACGTAGGTATCTGGTCGGTCGGTGTGTAGTTAACGGCCAGTGCAGGTCGCGTGGACGCCGCACCTTCACGACTAACAAACCTCAAGGACCCTCCGCTTACATAAGAAATGCGCCAGCCATAGTTCGGTGTGCCTGCGGCAAAGCTGGTCACACTGGGGGTAACGTCGAGTTGAGTGCATTGAGGATAAGGAGCGGATGTAACCTGGGCATCAGCAGTTCCCGCGATATCTGTGCCGGCACCCAAAGCTCTGGAAGTACTCCAGGGAACGCTATGGGTCGCAAAAAACGACTCTGCCTCGAATTCCTCCCAGTGCTTCAGCAGGCGCTTCGCATTGAAAGTAGTACTAGATGCGTCAATAGGGCAAAGCGTTAGCGTCGCAGAATTTACTGTTGAGCCATCTGGGACTGGCCCTCCTTCCCCGGTGAAGATTTTGAAGCGCACCAGCGAACCGAAGGTAATCGTAATCGAAAGGTACGGAAATAGTCCCAAAGGGCGGGTGGACACTAGGAACGTATCTGAGGTTCCTGCGTAACCATTGAGTCCATCCTGAAGCGTCACTACTGTCGCTTGGGCCTGAAGCGCGCTCAAGAGCAACGCGATTGCGGATATCGTCCGCGTTCGCAGAAGTATCGCCATCCAACTTGGATGTCGGAACATTTCTTTTCTCCCGATGGTTATCTTTCAAGCATTGCGTACAACTGTTTTAACCAACTACTCCCGCCGCGGATAACCCAGATGATCCAAACATTCGCGCTCCAAACACCCATGCTTGTATTGACTCTCAGCTGATCACTATTGACGGATCACCTTGACCACTTGCCCCTGACTGTTCTTGGTCGTGGTCTTGACTTGCGTCACCCCTCCGGGCATTCCCGAGCCCGAGTCGGCGTTGCTGACCGTGACAGTGGTGACCAAACCGTTGTAGTCCGTGCGGGTGCGGGCGGTGCTGCCGTTCACCGTCGGTTCGTCGACTTGTTTTACCCGTCCGAGGATGTCGTAATGAAAGGTCGTCCACACCGGTGCCTGCGTGGAGAAGTAAGGCCGAGAAACTTGGGAGGTGCGTCCCAAGTTGTCGAACACGGTGTGTTTGTTTACCAGCGTCCCGTCGAAGCCTTGAGCTTCGACATGGAACGCCCGATTGAGGATGTCGTAGTAGGTCGTAGAAGTGGGGGCACCGGTGGAGGCGACTGCAACTGAATACGTGCCTCCCCACCACGGAACGCCCCCGGGGTTGCAATTGCCAAATGGAATATTGTCAGGGGAGAAAAATGTAACGCACCGCGTGTACGTCCAAGTTGTGCTGGTGCCGTCGGCGCGCGTCTCGGAGGCCTTGCGCCCAAAACTGTCGGAGACCCAGCTAGTAGTGAGGTTGTTCGGGCCGGTAAGACTGATCATCCCTCCGAACCGCGGATCGAAGGCGCGCGTTTCGGTCTGACCGAGCGCGTTGGTGACGGAAGTGGCAAAGCGGCCCTGAGGGTCGTAGACGGTCGAGGAAGTGCGTGCAGTAAACGCCGCATCACCCGTGGGCGCAGCCGCTTCGGTATAGGCTCCCATGCCGTAGGTCGATTGGTTGCAGTTCCTGGTAGTCGCGCTTTTCCTGTTGCCGAAAGCGTCGGGGGTGTAAGTGGTGACCTGGCAAAGAATGGGATCACCGGGTTCGATGATTTCCTTGACGAGAAATCCGGTGGCTGGGTCGTAGTCAAAGCCCGAGGTGCGGGTGTCGGTGCCTGCCACGCACGGACCGGCAAGCGCAACCATGACCGCTGCAATTCCAAATTCACGACTGACCATGATGAGTTCTCCCGCAGGCTTTCTTGGTTAAACTTGAAGCTTCATCTCTAAAGCGCCGCTTGCCGTTTCTGCAACTCTTGGACGGTCATGTCGGTCGGGACCACTCCAGCCCAGGCGCTGCCCGTGCTGCGCTTTCTAAGGTGCGCAAGGCCGGACGCATACGAGGCCTCGGCAAGCGGCACGAGCCGAGCTGCTCTGGCGAGGCGCGCGCCGTTGGCAACGTAGAATTCCGCGAACTCGCGCACGGGTATCGCATCGAGCGCCTTGGCGTTCACGTAGAGGAGCAGCGGCCGAGAAAGAGGCTGGTACAAGCCTCTGGCCACGTTCTCAATGGTCGGTTCGACTGCGGCTCGCCCGGATTGTGCTGCAACCGGCACGGCCTTCAGCTCGTGCCGGTGCGCGCCATAGGATGCGAGCGATACGTAAGCGAGTGCATGGGCATCTCTCGCCACGCCCCGGACGAGAACATCGTCATCGACCGAGACCATGTAATCGCGCCGCGAGGACTTCCCCGGCCCCAGGACCGCCTCGGTAAAGGTGCTCGCCAGCTCGAACCGGCTGTCGGGTCCGAGCAACTTCAGCGGCGTATTCGGAAACCGGGCATCGACCTGGCTCCAGAGCGTGATCTTGCCCTGGGCGTCCGATTCCCAGATCCGGCGCAGTTCATCGAGACTGAGGCTCGATACGAAGCTGTTTCGGCGATTGACCACCACGGCGATCGCGTCCAGGGCAATCGGCATCTCCACGAACTGGACGCCGCGTTTCTCGCAGGCGGCCGACTCGTCCTTCAGGATCGGGCGCGCAGTGAGAGCCAGATCGGTCTCGCCGGAACAAAACCTGGCGAGGCTGCCAGCGCTCCCGGCCACGCCGAGTTCGATGCGGGCGGCGGGCTTGTGCTTCTTGAACTCTGCGAGCGCGGCCTCCGTCAAGGTGCGGCCTGCCGTGACCGCGTTGATGCGAGTGGATTGGGCAAAGACCGGCGACGCGTGTCCCGCGCTCAGCAGTGAGATCGCAAGCATGCACGCAAGCGGATGGTGGCGGTAGCGAGTCATGATGGAGGCCTTTCGGACCCGTGTGCTGGATGTCATGGTGCGGTGCTGGTGACTTGCGATCTTCTGAGCAGCCCCAGCAGCCAATTCGTGGAGTCGTTGAAATAGTCGTTGGCGGTGCTCCTGGCAAACCCGTCGCTCGCGGTTACGGTGATGCCGCTCGCGTTGCCGAAGGTGTCATAGGTGCTCCTAGTGGTCACGAAGGGGAGCTCGGCGCCATTAAGATCGAATCCCCTTTCAACCGACTGGGTGAGGTCGCAACGGTGATATTTGCCGGTGCTGTTGGGCGTGAGGCTGACTGTCCAGGTGTTACTGATCTGGTTGATTGACCAGGCGGCGGCGTTGTTCTGCGCCTTTGCCACGAGGAGCGGCAAGCCCTGGAAGGGATAGTCTTGTCTGAACGATTTTCTGGTCGCGATGCCCTGGGCATCGACGGAGCTCACAAGAGCGAAGCCAAGCAGTCCTCCGCCTTGCTGATGCGCCTTCAGGCCTTCGTAAAAATAGGTGGTGACGTTGCTCCCCCCGATGCCGTCGCTGGTACTGGCGGAGGAAGCGACATACAGCGGTAACTTGAGATCGATGATCGGGTAAACGGAGTCGCCGTGCTTGGCGTAGACCGAGTTGTCGGTGAGGGGCTTGTAGCTGATCGACGTGACCGGGCCAAGACCGTAGGTGACACGCGTAAGGAAGTCCGGAACCGGGCCCTTCGCAAGTCCGACATAGCCTATGCTCGTGTCATGGACTACTTGGATCCAGTCTGCCAACCCGTCGCCGTCGACATCCACAAAGTAGTGCGTGAAACCATCGGTGGCACCGACGTCGGTACTGAAACTCGTCCAGTAATCGAAGGTGCCGTCGCCTTTCGACAAACCAACCCAGCCACTGTTGACACTCCTCTTTATCTGGATCCAGTCGGCCCTGCCGTCGCCGTTGACGTCCGCAAAGTGGTGCGAGTAGGCACCTGTGGCGCCGACGAAGTCGCTGGAACTGGTCCAGTAGTCGAAGGTGCCGTCGCCCTTCGACAGCCCCACCCAGCCGCGGTTGGAATTGTTCTGCACCTGGATCCAGTCCGCTCTGCCGTCGCCGTTGACATCGGCAAAATAGTGGGTGTACCTATCTGGGGAAGCATTTGTGGCACCGGCGTTGGCGCTGGAACTCGTCCAGAAGTTGAAGGTGCCATCACAGTTTGACAATCCTACCCAGTCCATGTTGAATGCCCCGGCCACCTGAATCCAGTCGGTGCACCCGTCGCCGTTCACATCCGCAAAGTAGTGCGCGTAGCCGTTGTTGTTGCCGATGCTAGCGCTGTCGCTCGTCCAGTAGTTGAAGGTGCCGTCACAGTTCGACAGCCCGATCCATCCATGGTCGATTGTGTTGGCCACCTGGATCCAGTCGGCACAGCCGTCGCCGTTCACATCTACAAAGTAGTGCGTGTAACTGGAAGTGGCACCGGCATTCGGGGTGGGGCTGGAAGGTGTCCAGTAGTTGAAGCCGGTGCCGTTGGACAATGCCACCCATCCGAGATTGGGTCCGCTGGACACCTGGATCAAGTCGGCTTTCCCATCGCCGTTCACATCCGCAAAGTAGTGCGCGTAAGCGCTGACGCGACCGATGTTGGGGCTGTCGCTCGTCCAGTGCTGGAATGTGCCGTCGCCGTTCGACAATCCGATCCAGCCCTGGTCGAAATGGTTGGCCACCTGGATCATGTCCGCCTTGCCGTCGCCGTTGACATCCGCAAAGTAGTGCCTGAAGCTGTTTGTGCCGCCGATGCTGGCGCTGGAGGTGGTCCTCGTCCAGTAGGTGAAAATGCCATTTGCATCCACGTCCTTCTGCCCCTCGAAAGTCGTTGGGGCAAGACAGACGGTGCTTCCGTCGCATTCCGTGAGGCTCGTCAGCCTTGAACGGGCCGTGGAACTCGCATTGTCGTAGGCGAGCTGATAGTCCCTGACGAGCGTGGTGCCCGCATAAGTCTTGATGTTCGTGAGCCGCTTGGTCGTCTTGACCACCGAGCCTCCAACGTAAGCAGGGGCGATGTCGGGGCGGTTAAGAGAGGGATAGGTGAACTGCACGGAGGCATAAGGTGGGGTGCCGGCACCGGTGTTTCCTGTGTATTCGATTTTTTGGGGGTAGAAGTCCCCGTTGGGATTGTCCTCGACGTACGTGATCGTCAAGTAGTTGCCTTTCCTGTCGGAGATCTTGTTCAGCGCCCATAGCCTGACGGTGGTCTTACCCTGCGCCTCGATCCGCGAGTCTTCGGTGCGACCGTACTCCATGATCTGACCCGACTTGGTCCAGACCTGGAACCACTGAGGGCCACTTCCCGGAGCGGGAACTTGCCCATTGGAGATGACTTTCGTGAATGTCTCCCGCTCGGTGCGGTACCCCGCTTGGTCGGCACCGTAGGAAGCTGCGGCAACCAACACCAGCCGCTGCCCATCGAGGCAAAAGCGATCGTTCGAGTCATATTTAATGCCGCTCTTGACAGTGTCCTGGACGACCGTCCTCGGGCAGCGCGCAATCGCCGATAGTCCCGATAGGCCCCAGCCCATCCCGAGAAGGCCGTTGCCGCCTTTGCTGTTGTAGGTAAGGGCGAGTTTGGGCTCCAACCCTGCGGTGCCGGGAGGAACCTGAATGGGGATCGTGTAGTTGGCAGCGCCCGACTCGTTGACTCGGAAACTTCCCGGAGTAAAACCGGCCGCTATTGTCTGAGCGTCCCCCGTGGAAGGGGCGACTGCAGACAGAAGTGCAATGACGAAACACACCACGCGGTATCCCCGCGATGTCCTCACTGCACCCATGGCAATCTCCCTTGCGTTTTGAATTCTTTGGGTGACGCACACGCCGGTGCGCACTCCCTTGCGCCGTTATCCGGCGCATGCCACTTAACTTACGGAACGGGGTCCTGGCGAGCAATCACGGCAGAATTTTGTGGAGGATCGTTCTGTAACTGATTTTGCGGTATGGAAAAGAGAGACTCGGCGTGAAGAGTCGCGAGGTTGGAGCGAAAGATTCCCTATCGTTTCTTATAGGGGTTCGAAAATTCTCGGGCTCCCATAAGTTCCTATAGGAGTGCGAAGAAAATATTTCAGCCGGGCGCGAAGAGCGACCGAGTACCACGATGAGAAGTGGCTCCGCTTGTTTGAACAGCTTTCCCCGATTTATAAGTGGATTCCGGGTGGGTTGGCAACGGTGCAGAGTTGTCCACGGCGGCGTGCGTCGCTTGAGACGAACGCAAAGCCGCGGTGGGCAACTCGGGGCGCGCCGAGGTATTCATGTTAAGCGGCCAGCTTCAGCTGCGGCGAGGCGGCCAAGTACGTCTCATGCGGCGTAAGGCGCTCCAAACTCGAATGCGGACGATGCGTGTTGTACCAGCCCAAGTACTCGGCAATGTCGGCTCTGGCCGCGCTCACGCCCTCGTAGGCCTTCAGGTACACCCGTTCGTATTTGACACTGCGCCACAGACGCTACACAAAGACGTTGTCACGCCAGGCGCCGCGCCCATCCATGGAGAGCTTGCAGCCGCGGGCCAAGACCGTGTCGGTGAACTCGATCGCGGTGAACTGGCTGCCCTGGTCGGTATTGACGATCTCGGGCACACCGTACCGCGCAAAGGCCTGCTCGATCACTTCCTTGGCGTGAACGGCTTCCAGCGTAATCGCTACCTTGTGCGCGAGCACCTTGCGGCTGGCGACGTCCACCACGGCGGTGAGGTAGACGAAACCACGCGCCATGGGAACGTAGGTCGTGTCCAGCCCCCAGACCTGGTTGGCGCGGTGGATCGCGAGCTTGCGCAGCAAGTACGGGTAGATCTTGTGGCCCGGCGCGGCTTGGCTGGTGCCAGGCTGCGGCGCCAAGGCCACGATGCCCATGCGAAGCAAGAGCGTTCTGATGTGACGCCGTCCGGCGCGAATGCCTTGCCGGGCCAATTGATCGCGCAGCATGCGCGAACCCATGAAGGGATACTCCAGGTGCAGTTCGTCGATCTTGCGCATCAGCGCCAGATCGGCCGAACTCACCGGCTGGGGCAGGTAGTAGACCGTGCCTCGGCTGATGTCCAAGAGCTCCGCCTGGCGTGTAATGCTGAGCTTGTGGTCACGGTCAATCATGGCTTTGCGCTCAGCAATCCCGCCTTGGTGAGCGCGCTTTCTAAAAAATCGTTCTCCAGTGCCAGCTGGCCGATCTTCGCGTGCGGCGGCGCCAGATTCACCGGATCCGGTCGGGCGCCGGCGTCAAAGACCTCCGCAGCGCGCTCAAGCAACTGCCGCTTCCATTCGGTGATCTGGTTGGGGTGCAGTTCAAATTCCTCGCACAACTGCGCCAGAGTACGGTCTTCGCGCAAGGCAGCCAGGGCCACTCGCGCCTTGAACGCTGCGTTGTGGGTGCGGCGAGTGCGCCGTCCCGATGCCTTCTTCTTCCTAAAACTCCTTTTTGCTAGACCACCTTCGGTCCGGCTTTATACCCGAAGTTTCCACTTATGACGTTGTTCAGATTTGCGGGACCACTTCTATGCTGCGACAGAAATTCTCCCTCACCCCAACCCTCTCCCGAAGGGAGAGGGGTTTCACGCTTCCGTCAATTCGGCGCGATCAGCTTCAGCGAGATGGCTTTGCTGATGGCGTGGCGCGAGTTGGCGGCGTCGAGCTTGCGGCGGGCCTTCGAGAGGTGATAGATGATTGTCGCCTCCGACAGGGAGAGCGTCGCCGCCACTTGCGCGGCGGTTTTTCCCGTGGCCACCCAGGTGAGGCACTCGCGCTCGCGCTCGGTGAGGGTTGGCGCCGACACGGTGGCACGCGCGCCG
>Ga0137465_1000679_pt1 | contig 11729 bp, 16 predicted proteins | sample EasRivERMGT828_2_FD_104906 | JGI IMG/M metagenome (GOLD analysis project Ga0137465, IMG submission 104906) | Soil microbial communities from meander-bound floodplain in the East River, Colorado, USA - East River MetaG ERMGT828_2 | ecosystem: Environmental > Terrestrial > Soil > Floodplain ... | reverse complement strand
TGATGAGGACTACGCCGGGTGTTTAGGCGGCGGGGGCGCATTTTTGCGCCGGCTGGAGAGCATGTACCCGGTTGATTTGCTGCCTGAGCCGATCCGCTTGGAGGTCTACACGCGCAACGCCATCGCCGACGCCAATGACTTGACGCTATCCCGCGACACCACGATAGGCGCCAACATCCGCAGGAAAAAGGCCGCCATGGGCGACGATGTGCCGAGAAACCCGCTGAGATTTGAGTGGGTGAGGGAATTGTGACCTACCCCCAAGTCATCGGCGAATTCGCCACGCTCGACGCCATTCTCGCCGGCAAAAGCATTGCCCGCTACGGCGACGGTGAACTGAAGCTCATGCACGGCGCCGGATACTCGCGCCAGCCCGCCACGGAGGAGATCACCGCCGAGCTTGTGCAGATTTTGCAGAACCCGCATAAGAATTGCCTGGCGGGCGTGCCGACGATGGACCCGCAAGGGCCGAAGTACGACAATTGGATGCGCCACGCCGAGCGCTTCGCCAAGCTATTGCGGCCGGACAAGGTGCAATACTACAGCGCGTTCATTTCGCGGCCAGACTCTGCGCCGTGGATTAATACGGTGGAGTTTGCGGAGAAGGTTGATCGGTTGTGGCGCGGTAAGGATGCCGTAATCGTATCAGAGGTAAAAAACAGCATTATTGAGGCCGTTAAGCGTACGGCGGCGTCGACATGTCACGTCCAATGTCCGAGCCATAACGCATACGATGAGATTAGCAGACTTGAATTCGAGATCGGCTTTCCTAAGCCTGAGATAGTCATCCTATCCTGCGGCCCGACGGCAACATGCCTCGCGAATCGCCTCGCCTCGCGCGGCATTCACGCAGTGGATATCGGCAGCGCCGGCGGATTTTTGTATAAATTGCTTGAGAAAAAGCCGATAGTAAAGCTGGCAGCGCCGCAGCAATGTCAATTTTGCCGGTATTGGAGCACATTGGAGAATCGAAACGAAGCATCGGACTCAATCGCGGAGTGTCGTCGCCATGGGCCGATTGCGAATTCCGTCCAGAAGTGGCCAATCACTTACTCTAGTGAATGGTGCGGCGAATTCAAGGCGGTGAAATTATGAATGTGTTTCTTCTTAACGCATTTGTTGCGAAAGTAAAAGTGAAGCAATGAACGCCGCCGCCACAAAAATTATCCAGCTATTCAAAAAGCCCGGCAAGAAGCGCCGCCGCAACGTACGTATTGCCGAGCCGCAGGACAAGCCGCCGCGGCGCGTGTGGATCGAAGGCAAGGACGTGTTTCTTTTCGGCGGCCTGGCGTTGGCCGGATATGGCGTGTGGCAGATTTATCCGCCATCGGCTTACGTGTTGGTCGGCGGGACTTTCTTAGCAATTGGCGTTCTAATCTATATGGGAGATTCAAAATGAAGTGTCTTGAACCAGCATTCAGACAATTTAGATCGACCGAGCAGCAGCTTTCTCTACGCGATCCCGCGCTAAAGGATTTATTCGGTGGCGGTTCGATGACGGCCAGCGGCCAGCACATCACCGAATTCAACGCGATCAAGATTAGCGCGGTTTACGCCTGCGTGCGGCTCATCGCTGAAAAGCTCGCTTCACTCCCGTTGACGACTTACCGCCGCATGGGCCCTGGCAAGGGAACGCAGGAGGCCGTCGACCATCCCGTTTACGATATTCTCAAAAACGCCGCTAATCCGTTCATGACATCGACTGAATTTCTCAGAACGCAGCAAGGCGTCACGTCTTTAGTGGGAAATTCCGCCGCCTACATCGAACGCAATGGCTCCGGCCAAGTGGTAGCGCTATGGCCTTGGAAGAGCACTAGCTGGCGCATGGACATGATCGACGGGAAACTTTTCTATTACCACTACGATGAGAAAGGCGGCTTTGAAGTCTACCGCCAAGACGAAGTGCTGCATATTCGCGGACTCGGCGGTGACGGCTACTGCGGCTATTCGATGATCACCACGCACCGCGAACTCTTCGGCCTATCCAATGCGTCGATTGAGTATCGAGCGCGGTTTTTCGCCAACGACGCGCGGCCGGGCGGTGTGCTGAAGCATCCGCTGACCTTGAGCCCGCAGGCGCATAGCAATCTGCGCAAGACGATTACTGACCAAACCACCGGCAACAATAAGCGCAGCTTCATGATTCTTGAAGAGGGCATGGACTGGAAAGACGTAGGGATTCCGCCCAACGACGCGCAGTATATCGAGGGGCATATCGCGACCAAGGAAGATATTTGCGGCATCTTCGGCGTACCGGCGCATAAGATCGGCGTAATGAAATCGGGAACGGTCTCATACGCGTCCGTGGAGCAGTCCAATCGCGCATTTTGGGAAGATTGTATACGACACATTGCCGACAATTGGGAGAAGCGCCTACGCTATTCGCTCTTTACGCCGACCGAGCGGCAGAGCTATTTCGTCAAGTTCAATCCGACCGTCATGCTGTGGGGCGACGCCAAGGAGCAAGCGGAAAAGCTGCAAATCGAACGGCGCAACGGCATTATCAACGCCGATGAGTGGCGCGAGCTGCTTGACATGAATCCGCTGCCCAACGGTGAAGGGAAAACATACATTTGTGAGAGCAATATGACGCGACTGGATCAAGTTGGCGAAACGGACGAGCCGCAAGCGCCTGCGCTGACTAACGGCGCGGCCAAGCCGGCGCAACTGACGAATGGAGCGGCACATTAAGTATGAGTAAAAAATCTTACCGCATAGACGAGCTAGCCAAGGATTTCGACGTATCGCGCCGGACCATTGAGCGGCTGATCCAGCGCGGCGAGATTCAGTCATTCAAGATCGGCGATACCCGTAGGATTGAAGCCGAAGAAGTTGAACGGTTGAAAAAAAAAGATTCCAGGAGCGCGTAATGGTAGCTAGGGGACCATTGGTAACATATCTGACTTTTGGTCGGTACATTCAAACCCTGGATTTACAGGACTCAGTGCCGATAGTGATTCGGATAGACGGTCACAGCATAAAGTTTGATTCTTTTGAGTGGACCGATGACGGTTTTAAAATCGGCATGCGATGGAAACCAAAAGAAAATCCTCCGTCGGAAGTAGATTTATTAGCTGAAAAGTTCGTTAGCCAAGAACCTCAGCCAAAATGCCGAATGAATTTCATTGACCGCCCGCCAGCTAACTTTGCGGGCTGGGTACATTTCTGCAACGTTAATCCCTTGGCGGGTACGGCAGAGTTCGGATTTGCTGGATCTGGCGATATTACCTTCGAATAGAGCGTCACCATCCGTCCCTTGCCGACAAAATCGGCACTTTTACCATTTACTAAATAGTCACATAACAAGATAATCAGCCACGAATGATTTTTGGCCGGGCGCTGATCACGTCCTCGGCTGAAGAAACGAATTAGGCCGATCCCGTTAACGGCGGGACCGGCCTTTTTTTATGGCTGAACAAAAAACCGAATACCGCGACTTCACCGTATCCGAACTCCGCACCCGTAGCGGCTCCAAGCCTGGCATTACCGGCCACGCCGCCGTTTTCAATCAATTATCCGACGATTTAGGCGGCTACCGCGAGCAGATTCATCCCGGCGCTTTCGCCGACACCATCAAAGGCGGCGATGTCCGCGCGCTGTGGAATCACGATCCTAATTTTATCCTTGCCCGCACCAAATCCGGCACGCTGCGCCTTTCCGAAGACCGCGAAGGGCTGAAGATTGACGCTGATTTCCCCGATACTCAATTTGCCCGCGATTTACTGATCTCCATCGAGCGCGGCGACGTGGATCAAATGTCTTTCGGCTTCATGGTGTTTCCGGAGGGGAGCAGCTGGCGCATGGAAGACGGCGGCGTAGTGCGCACGCTCACCAAAGTCGAACTCTTCGACGTTTCCCCGGTGACCTTTCCCGCTTATCCGCAGACCGATGTCGGCGTACGCGCCGAACTACGCACCATCGCGCAGGCTAAGCTCAAGGAATTGAGCGGCGTGCCGGTCGACGAGGAACAGGTCAAAGCTTTGTTCGAATCCCGCGCCCAAGCGCGCCGGGAGTTCATCGCAGCCAACACACCGCCTGCCGACAAATGGTCTTACGCCGAGATTCTTAAACGTTGCCGGGTTACCGCAACTTAAACAGTTACCAATTCAAGGAGAAAAAATCATGGCATTAAACCTTATCGAATTGCGCCAGCAAAAGGGCGAGTTAGTGACGGCGATGCGCAAAAAGCAGGACGAAATTGACGAGAAGAATAGTGAAACGTCGGAAGAGACTCAGTGGTTCGAAGATCGCAACCGCGAATGTTCCGCGCTGGAGCAGCGTATTAAGCGCGAAGAAGATATCCAGGCGCGCGAAAAGGCGAATGCGGCATCCCTAGACGAGAACCAGCGCAGCAACGATCTCAATGCTGGCAAAGGCTGGACCGGCATTCATTCGCCGAGTCCGATCGGTGCCCGCATGCCGACATTCGCGCAGCTGGAAACTAACAGCACTTATTTTTTACAGGCTTGGCTACGCCACGCGAAAGGCAACCCCAAGATTGAGCAAGAGCATCGCGACGCGGCGACATTTCTCGGCCAGGACTTCCGCCAAAAAGAAATCTTTTTGCCGATGGTTAAGACCTATCGCCAGTTTCAGCGTGAGTGGCGCGCCTTGAATGTCACGACCACCAATAAGGGCCTTGAAACCATCTCCGAAGGCTTTGTCCGTTCATTGGAAGTGGCGATGTTGGAGTTCGGTGGCATGCGCGCGGTTTCTGAAGTCATCCGAACCGACAGCGAAGGCGACTTGCCGCTGCCGACAGTCAATGACAGCTCTAACAAGGGCGTGATCCTGGACGAAGCCACTGACTTTGGATCAAGCGTTGATCCGAGCTTCAGCCAAGTGATCTTGAAGAAGTTCAAATACTCTTCCAAGCCTGTACTGATCAGCACCGAGCTTTTGCAGGATAGCGCCTTCGATCTCGGCGCGCGCATCGGCGAAATGCTCGCTATCCGTATCGCCAGAATCCAGAACGATCATTTCAGTACCGGTGCCGGCACGACCTTACCCAAAGGCGTCCTGGTTGCAGGCACGACCTTTGCCGCCGCCGACGATTTAGTCATCGCTTCCGATGATGTCATCGGCTTGATCCACAGCGTTGACCCGGCCTATCGCAACAATGCGCGATTCATGATGCACGACTCCATTCTCGCCGAAATCCGCATGCTGAAGGAGTCGACGACCAACGCTTATATCTGGCAGCCTGGCCTGCAAGCTGGCGTTCCAGACAGGCTGTTGGGCTATCCCTACACGATCAATCAATCTTTCCCGTCCGCTTCAATCGCCAGCGCAAAAGTGATGGCCTTCGGCGATTTCAGCAAATACAAGATTCGCGACCAAGCGACCTTACGCTTGGTACGGCTCGACGAGCTCTATGCCGCAACCGATCAAGTAGCGTTCATCGCCTACCTGCGGTCAGACGGTAACTTGCTCGACGCTGGTACGCACCCGATCAAGTATCTCTCAATGTTGCCGAGCTAATCGGCGCGGGAGTAGACGCCAAAATGTTTGTACGAGCCACGGCGCATGTCCGAAACGAGGACATGCGCCGCATTCTCAAAAAGCAGGAATGCGAACCGGGTGACGAGTTCGAATTAGAGCCGGCACTCGCCGAAGTTTATCTCAACAACGACTGGGTCGTACCTGCGCAGGCGCCGACAGGCAAGTTCAAGAGCGACGAGAAGCAGCCGGAGTTTGCCGCTAGGACCGGTGCGCCAGAGCAAGCGTTGTCACCGCGCGGCCGTGGCGGCATGCGAACTAAGCCGCCCGAAACGGCCTGATCGGCTGATGACGTGGAGAAGTTCGATTTAGGGCCATGTACCAAGAGCCGCAATCATCCCTCAGTCTCATCGCTGCACCGGTGGGCGAGCCGCTCACGCTGAAGCAAGCCTACGATCATCTTATTGCGCCAGAGGTCGAAGACTCCGACCTGATCCAATCGCTCATCACTGCCGCCCGCACCTATTTCGAGGAGCGCGACGCGCGCCGTTTGTGCTCGCAAACCTGGCTGCTGGAGCTGTCCGAGTTTCCCTGTGTCATTAAGCTGCCGTATTTTCCGGTCCAGGCGATCAGCTTTGTTAAATACGTCGACGGCAATGGCGACTTACAGACTCTGGATCCGTCCGCATACATCCATTACCAAGTCAACGAGATTTCCTATCTCGCGCCGGTCTACAACACCTACTGGCCTTCAAGCCGATGCTTCCCGCGCAGCGTGCGCGTGCAGTTCGTCGTCGGCTACGGTGACGCGGTTACTACACCGGACCCGGCATTCGACGGCACCAATTACCATCTAAGCATCGAACCTAACTGGACAACCAAGTTCGGCGTGAGCGAAAAAACTGACGCTGGCTTTCATGTCAATTTTGACAACGCCGCGCCGGCTGATGCCGAGATTGACGTACTCGCCCAAGGCGGGACGCCGCTGCAAACGCTAGCCCATGAAGTGATCGCCATTGACGAAGACGCCTTGTCGCAAGACGTGGTGTTTTCTTCAACGCTGGCAACGCCGTCAACCATCGTCGGCGGCATTCCCGAGCACATCAACAAAGCGTTGCTGCTGCACATCGGTCACATGTACGCCAACCGCGAGAACTCTATCGTCGGCGTATCGATGCAGAACATTCCAATGGGATACGAAGCGCTGATCGGCGCCAACCGGAGATTGCAGGTGTGAGGCATGCGCGCGGGAGAGCTGAGATTTCGCTTAGAGATTCAAGAGGCGATCGAAGTCAAGAATTCGGTCGGCGAGCGAGTAAAAACATTTGCTACCAGGGGCAGTGTGCGCGGTTCAATCGCGCCGATGCGCGGCGACGAGCGCTTCAATGCGCAGCAAGTTAAGGCCGTGACCGACACGAAGATAACCATACGCGGCAACGCGGCGCCATATCTCACGCCTAAGATGCGCATGACGCATACCGACGGCAAGACCGGCGCAGTCAGAATCTTCGATATTGAAAGCATCATTAACGTGAATAGCCGCGGCATCATGACCGAGATCGAAGCGAAAGAATTAACCTGATGGCCGACCTTTTAAAAGTTGAAGTGAAGGACGCCAAGCGGGCTTTTTTCAAGCTTCGCGGCCGCTTCATTAAATTGCAGCGCACCATAGTTGCCGGCGCGTTGATCGAAGCGGCGGAACCGATCGACAGAGGCGCCGAAGCCGACGCACCGGTTAGGAGTGGCGAACTGCGCGGCAGCATCAATCCTGCGCTTGTAAAAAAGGGAACGTTTGCGCGCCTGCGGGTAATCATTGGGCCGGGCCGTCGTTTGTTGAAGGGCCGCTATCAGGAGCTTGGCTTCAAGGCGACAGGACGCGCTACCAGGGCCGCCGCCGATAACCCGCGATTCATACCGGGTAAACACTATCTCAGAACTGCGGGAGCGCGGAACTCCAGCGCCGCCGAACGTATCTTCGCCTCGCGCGTCATCAAGGGATTTGAAGAGATCCAAGACGCAGGCGAGGCCATCGGCATTGTTTAGAAAAATGGGATTGCTCCACGTGAAACAAATTTGTGATCCATCGCATAAGCGACCTGATCATCGCAGAACTTGTAACGATTGCCATGCTGCATATATGCGAGCGCATCGCCCAAAGTACCGCGAACTTAATTCAGTTCAGAGAATGAAAGCCAAAGCTCGTGCTTACACGCGAATTCTAATTAAGCGCGGCGAAATTCGACAAGACCCATGCACGAATTGCGGCGATCCCAACGCTCAGGTCCATCATGAGCACTATCCCGACCCAAGACTAATAACGTGGCTGTGCAGACGGTGTCATTTGAAATTACACCGGAGTGCGGCGTGAAACATGACGCTGATTGAGGAAGCTGTGTACGCAACGCTTAACCAAAACGCCGCCGTGAAAGCCATCGTCGGCGACAATGTTTATCCGTTGACGATCCCGCAGCTGGAAAAGGACAAAGTCTTTTACCCTGCGGTGTTATTCACCCTGGCGGGACGTGAACGCGAGCAGACACACCAGGGACCGACCAAGCTAGTGAAGTCGCGTTTTCAGGTTGAGTGTCTCGGCGCTGGATATCTTGCCGACGTTAAGCCGCTGGCAGAAAAGGTTCGCTTGGCGATGAACGGCAAGTCGGCACCGCTCATGCAAAATTACATGGACCTTGTGCGCGGCGTTTTCCTTGAAGATGAGATCGACGATTACATTTTTGACACGGTTGAATCGCTCGCACTCTACCGCGTGCAGCAAAATTATTTAATCCAGCATTGGGAGGCGCTCGCCTGATGGCCGCTTCCGCAATCACGCCGATTGAGTTTCTCGCCGGTGAGCTGACCGAAGAGATGGCCGACGCCAATGCCGATGGCAATTTCGTGAACAACTACACCGGCAAGCAATGGCTTGAATTTCAGAACGATGGCATGGCGGCCAAGACGATCACGTTCAATTCGATTGTTCTGTCTGACTACGGAACCGACGTGAACAAGGCCGTGACCGTAGCCGCCGGCGCGCGCGCGAAGGTGAAACTCGTGGCGCCGCCAACCCGCTGGCGCGATGCCAACGGCGCTTTACAAATGACTTATGACGATGCCGAGGACTTAAAAGTCGCGGCCTACAAATGGCCGGAATAATACAAGGAGAAAAGAATCATGGCTGATACCGATGCAGAGTGGGCAATAGGCGACTCAATAGAATATGGCGATGGCGAAACGCCGACCGAAGGCTTCAACGAGATCGACGGCATCAAGGATATTTCATTCAACCTTGGAACGCGGACTCTCGCTGATACCACGACCCATCAATCCACGCCGCCGTTCCGCGATAACGTGGCGACGTTTCTTGAAGGCGGCACCATTCAATTGGCGGGTAATTTCCTGCCGATGAACGCTTCCCAGCAAGAGATTGAATCCAAGCGCGCCGACGATCTGGCGACTAGCTTTCGTTACAACATCTTCATGGCCGATGGCCATATCCGCCGTTGCACTGGCCAAGCGCGTGTCACCGCGTTCAACCCGACCAGCAACGCCGAGGATGCGCGTCGCTTGAGCATTACGCTAGCGCCGACCGGCGCATGGGTATGGACGCAAGAGAGTTAATCCGTGCTGATCGAACCGATTGAGATACTGCTCGACAAGCCGCGCAAGATTCTGGTGAATCACGCGGCGTTGTTTCGCGCTGAAGGCGAGGTCAACCGCGTGCGCGGTAACAATGCCTTTGGCCGGGTGTCGATTGACTATCTGATGGTCAATGCCTTCAACGCCATGACGTTCATGGGCGCACCACTTCCCTTGGACCTGCTTGCGGCGCTGCTATGGGCATCGCTGGTGCGGGAGCCCAAGGAAGAGATCGCTTTTGACGATATTTTCGGGATGCTCGACAAATCCCAGACGGCTACTAACGACCTAGCGGTCGCTTTGTGGCAAGGCTACGTCGCTACCGCTGGCAAGAGTCTCAAGCAAGGCGAATCGAAGGAAGTTGATCCTGACCAGGAAAAAAAAACCGTGAGCCCAGAGACTGGCTTTGGCTCGTCAGCTTTGCCGAGCAGGAACTTGCAATAACCGAAGACGTGTTTTGGAAACTTACGCCGATAGAATTTCAAGCCCGAATGGATCGCTGGGAAGAAAAGGAAAACCGCAGATTTCTCCGCGCTGGCACCATTGCCGCTGCCGCGCTTAACGCGACTGCCATCGTCGATCAGTTTCTCGGCGCCAAGCGTCACGATTTCTTTACCGCCAATAGTTTTTTCAAGCTACCGCAGCCGCCCGCGCCGAAGAAAAATCTTCTCGCCAATGCCCAGAAATTCTTTGGCGTTGTAAATCTGCAACACAAGCGCCGCCAGCAGCGCGCCAAGAGGAGCGCTTAATGGCCACGCAAGTCGGTAACGTTGTCTTTCAAATCTCCGCTGACCTTAAAAACATGCAAGGTCAATTGCGGACGATGGAAAACTCCTTCCAATCGAGCTTTTCCAAAATCCAAAACATCGCCAAGACCGCAGGCGGCCAGCTCGCCGGCGCGCTAGGAATTGGTTTGAGCATCGGCGGGGTTGTTGGCTTCGGCAAGGAAGTGCTTGGGCTTGCCGATAATCTGCAAAATTTGAGTGATCAGACCGGCCTGTCGGTGCAGCTATTGTCTGGCTTCAAGTCGCCTCTGGAAGAGGCCGGCACTTCGATGGATGCCTTTGCCAAGGGCGTTTTCAATTTGCAAAAGAATCTCGGCAACGTTGATGCTGATAGCGATAAGGTAGCGCAATCGATCAAGCGCTTGGGGCTCAACCTAAACGACCTGCGTAATTCTTCGCCAGACGATTTCATCAAAAAAGTTACTGACGCGCTTGGCCAGATCGAAAATCCCGTCGAGCGCAACACGATTCTTTTTAACTTACTCGGCAAGTCAGCCAAGGAATTAGGCCCGGCATTATCCCAACTAGCAGGCCACTTCGATGAACTGCGCGCTAAGGGATTGAGTGCCGCAGACGTTAAGACGCTCGACGATGTAGGCGATGCGCTGACGCGGCTAAAAAACCAAGCGCTGATACTCGGCGCCGAAGGTGTGGCCGGCATTCTTAGGTTCTTTGGTGCGATCCGCGACGTGCCGAAGATTGGTGCCGATCTCGATAAGGCGACGGCAAAAGCGGCGCAAGCCTTTGGCCTATCTAAAGAGCGGGTCGAGGGCATGACTTCCAAGGAGATCATCGCCCAAGCGGAAAAGTCTGGTCAATCGGGTTTATTCGGGCAAGTCGATAAACAACTAGCGCGTGAGGCGCGCGATGATTTGCTCAATCTGCGCGAAGAGTTCGACAAGCTAAACAAGGTCAACGTCACCAAACCGCAGGCCGCTTTCAAGGGAATCAGCGACGGCGCCAAGAAAGCTAAGAGCGATGTCCAGAACATGGTTGATAGCTTTCTGGATGGCATGACCAAGCAGCTTGCCGCGATTGATGTTAAACGCACCGAAGGCTTATTCGGCGCTAGCGCGGGATTGGGAGCACAGCTTGACGCTCAGTTGGCGGCGCTAAAAGACAATCTACGCGATAAGCAACTGCCAATCCCGAAGGGACTCGATGAATTCTTTGGCGTGCTCCGTCAGAAGATCATCGGCGCCGACGAAGCGCTGCGCAACTTAAATGACAGTTTAGAGGAAACCGCCAAACGCCAGCAAGCGCTTGCCGACGAAGCCAACGAAGGCGTCGGCATCATCGCCACGTCAACGACAGCGCAGCAAGCGGCGCAACTCAAAACCGCTCAGGATCAAGTCAACGACCTACGCCAGCAATTACAGATTGATTCCATCGACACCAGTACGCCGGCTGGCGTTGAATCCAAACGCGTCGCACAGATCCAAGCTGACTTCGCGAAGACCGCGCAAAAGATCGAAGAGCTAGCCCGCCAAGCGCAATTGACCAACGAAGAAAGCGCCGAGTTGACTGCGTTGGCGTGGAAAAAATCGCTTGGTGAGATTCAAAACAAGACCGATGAGGTGACGGAGTTTCAGCGCCGGGCTATGGAGCGCGCATTCGACGCTGGCAGTGATCTTTTGAAGGACGTGCTCGGCGGGCAAATCAAAACTTGGGAAGACTTCGGTTCGCGGGTGAAGAAAGTCATCGATGAAATCGCCGCCGACTGGCTCACCTTGACAGCGAAGAAACTCATTCTCGGTCCTGACTTCGGCAAGACTGGCGGACAGATTGGCGGCCTGGCTGGCAACATCGCCGACCTATTCAAAGGCGGCACGCCGTCATTGCCTACCGGCTACGGCTCGCGGCCGCAAG
>Ga0137465_1000672_pt1 | contig 11813 bp, 19 predicted proteins | sample EasRivERMGT828_2_FD_104906 | JGI IMG/M metagenome (GOLD analysis project Ga0137465, IMG submission 104906) | Soil microbial communities from meander-bound floodplain in the East River, Colorado, USA - East River MetaG ERMGT828_2 | ecosystem: Environmental > Terrestrial > Soil > Floodplain ... | reverse complement strand
GCATCTTTGCGAACTCAAAGCCGCATTGGTTGCGCATCAAAACTCTCCACTTGAAACTTTGAAGCGAGCCGCGTAATGAATCTCTCCACCAACCGCTTTTCAACTACGCTGCGGACATTCCCTAGTTCCACGCCTCAGGCTTTAAGATAAGTTATTTTCCATTAGACCGTGTCCCTAGTTTGAGCTACGGAAGGGTCACAGCGTAGAGTCGTGTGCGGCAGGTTCAACCTAAACGTCACTGAACGCGAAGATAGGGTTTGTGGCCGAAAATGCTGTTATCTTACTGGTGGAAGATCAGGAGGAGGATATCCTGCTCATACGGCGCGCTTTCAAAAAGGCGAGTTTTCTCAACCCGCTCCAGATCGCCAGAGATGGGGAAGAAGCTATGGCTTATCTGGAGGGCATTGGTAAGTACCGCAATCGCGACGAATATCCGCTGCCGTCCCTGGTGCTTCTGGATCTAAAAATCCCACGCGTGAATGGGTTCGAAGTCCTGAAGTGGATTCGCGGACAGCCAAGCCTTTCTGCTCTACGAGTCGTGGTGCTGACAGCCTCACAATGTATTCAAGACGTGAACCTCGCCTATCAACTGGGCGCTAATTCTTTTTTAGTGAAACCAGTGGAGTTAGATAATTTCGTCTCTGTCGTTAACGCCCTTCAAGGTTACTGGCTTTGGTTAGATAAAGCTCCGGAAGTAAATCGACCTCGATTGAATCCGGGCAAACAATTGCTTCGAGATCGCCGGACGGGTTTGTTTCTGAGTAAAGACGGCGACTGGACAGCTGATGAATCGTACGCGGTCGCTTTCAACACGCTCTCCGAAGTCATGCATGCTTCCGAGCAACATCAAGTCGAAAGCGGTGACGTACTGATAAAGTTCGGTGGGGACCTCTATGGTGTTTTCCTGCCACTATGTCAGCGGGAAGCAAATGCTTCGCCCGACTCGTGATTCGGCAATCTTGAGGCAACGTACCAGTAATATAGTAATATCGCCCAGTGGTGATTAGTAAAACGAAGAACGAGCCATGGTGCGATTGCGAAACCCTAAATGCTCCAGTCCTGCTCAGGCTCAGGCACAGGTAGCTGGTCAACTGCAGGAAGGTCTATGACTCTGGGATCGTTCGGTACCGTCCGAGCAGTAGCTAGAGACCGCACATTTATAAGAAACTCCTCTTCGCTCGCTTGATTCCAGCCAAAGACTTTCTCGCTGTCGGCGCCAATGCATCGCAAAGATTCCGACAAGCAGCAGCATCCAAATCGGAAGCAACCAGATGAAGTATTTTTGGAACTGATCCATCTCCAGAGCGTGTAGTGCCGCCTAACGCCTCAGCCACGCCGGGCCAAGAGACGTGAACCGCGTAGCGGAACTATAACCGCTCCCCGGCGTTGGCTGCGATTTGTTAGGCTGCGTGGGTGTCATCTCGCAAGCTCTACGACGCGGAAAGTTGCCGAACCAGCGCGACTGCGCACATCGGAAGCAACCAGACAATGGGAAACGCCATGAGAGACCCAGCCACCAAGGCTGTGAGTGCCCAGCCGCGGTGCGCCGACTTTCGGAACGCGTGAATCGCGTAACCCACTGTAAACGGAGCCGACGCCATGATAATGCTCGAACCGAGCATCTGTAGTGGATGCCCTCAGCAGAAAAGCCATGCGAAGTAGTAGCCCGATACTGGCCCTGCCAGACAAGCCACGGCTGCTCTGCCAGATGGGGGCAATCGCCTCGCAAAAGCGCCCGCGGTGATTCCGGCGATGCCGAGAACCAAATAAAGTAACCATTCCATCATAATGTGACGCTGCGATGCACGGTGCACGAACGCCGCCTACGACCCAAGCTCAGCCACGCCGGGCCAAGGGACGTGAACCAAATCCGAGTTTTCACACAGCCTCGCGATTTGTTAGGCGGCATCATCTTTGTGTCAACGTTCCCTTAATCCTCTCTTTCTGTCCATTCGGAACCTCCACGCGACCGTCCGTATATAGCTGGATGCGCAAATGATTCCACTCAGCACCTGACACTGGCCAAGGTTTCTTTTGGATGTGCGTGAGTAAAACGTGTGCAGCCACGAATCGAGAGTCATCGTCTAACGCCTCAACGAGAAATGGCCGACAAGGCGAGCCTGCAGCTTGAACGCTACGCTCAACCTCACCCATGCCGCTGACATATAAGCCTCCAATATGACCGTTCCAGTCGATGTGGTCATTGTGGATTTGCGCCACCAATGCCCGGCAGTCGGTGCTGCGATTGGCGCATCCAATCACGATCCACAGAAAGCAGATGGAAATGACGCGGCGCACGATGAGGACCTAACGACCCAATATAGGTGATCCGAAGTTATTCATGGGCTGCAAGCGAGTGGCTTGGAAAGCGCGTGCTCCGGTCAATGCTATCCTTTGTTCGTTAGGCCACCGAGGTCTGTCTCTTCTGAAATTCCTCATACGCTCTCCTCACTGCTCGGGTGACGGTTTTGCTGGCGATATCCGGCACTGTCGGAAATAATGAAATTGCTCGCTCCGTAATCGCGACCAACTGCTCTCGTAACTCTGCATGACTCTGCCAGAACCGCGCCTCAGCGCCAAGCACGCTGACGAGCAAATCGCACGGGTAATACGCGCCCTCGGCAAACGGGTCGTCATGAAGTCGCTCAAGCGCCAAAGGGACGAGATACCCCAGGCCGATCTGCTGTCCGATGGTGATGCGCAAATCCTCGACCCTGAAATCCCGCAAAGGAACTCGGCGCAAGCGGTGACACTCCTTAACGAGACGGGAGTCGAATGTCGGCTCGCCCCAGTCTTCACCGTCTAGCTGCTGCAGTGATTTGTTTCGGTCTGATTTCACGGGCGCGTGCGAGGTGGCCAACGACCCAATAGAGGTGATCCGAACTTATTCACGGGCTGCCAGCGAGTGGCTTGGAACGCGTGCTCCGGTCAATGCTATCCTTTGATCGTTAGGCGGCACGGATTCGTCAATACAATAAACCATACTATCTCCTGCTCCTCCGCCGTCTGAGCGATCGAATGAGCCAAGTCACTGCAAAGAAGATGCTGCCACCCAGAGCGAGGCCTAGGAACATCAGCCGCAGCCAAAGACCCGGAACATATCCTGGAACCTCTCCGGTGCTCAGGAACCAAGAGACCGCGACCAATGCAGTGGCGAAGCAGACAACAAGCACGAACGTAATCGCGACTACTACCAATCGCAATCGGGACCGAGATCGTCTGCCGGTATCTATGTTCGGCTGAGTCATGTCATCCTGGATTGGCGGTGCCGCCTAGACAGTATGGCTCGCGATGAAAGCAAGAAAGGTGTCCGCTCTCCGGCAACGTGGATTGCGCCCTGGCGTGCGTGCTCCGGTCAATGCCGTCCTTTTTTCGTTAGGCAGCGCGGCTCTCATGTTGCAGTCTTGATTTGTGACGTCGTCGCTCTCCGTCTCGTTCGGATAAATGCAACGAGGAATACTATGGCGATCAGACCCGCCACCAGCAACGCAACAGACCAAACATCGCCGAGTGTGCGTTGAACGCGAGCCTGCTCACGAGCGGAAATGTCGCCAGCGTAAGCAGCGTCCAGTAGTGCAGCGGCACGTGACGAGTAATGGCCGAGCATAAGACCACTACTTGAAGCGAGCAATGCGCTGACGACAAACGCCCAGAAGTGCTGCTTGGCTGTCATAAGTACGAACGCCGCCTAACGACCCCGGTCAATGCTATCCTTTCTTCGTTAGGCCCCACGTGGCTGTGGTGGAACGATCTCATATTTCAGGCGTGTCACTCGTGCCCAGGCATCAAATCGGTTGAGTATATCTGATCGCTCTTCAGGCGTAAACGGCGCACGAGCCGGCGTCACCCAATGAGAATCGTCTATGTAAAGGGCAACGTCAGTCTCGCCGACAAGCATCTCCCACGACAGGTGCGCGATTCGGTCGCCGCTGCGATACTCGATCACTCCGGCTCGCCCTCCAGTCATACGAAAGCCATGTTGAATGTTTGCGCGACGATTGCGACGCATGACCAGAAACAGCCAACCCAGCAGGACTGTGGCAACTGCAATCACGCCGATTGTGATGGGTGAAATACTCATGGAGCGTCATGCGACCTAACGACTATATAGGTGATCCGAAGTTATTCATGGGCTGCCAGCGAGTGGCTTGGAAAGCGCGTGCTCCGGTCAATGCTATCCTTTTTTTGTTAGGCGGATTCATTTCTGTCGGAACCGTCGGGCGGAAACAAGATGTGACCCTCCCATCCCCGTAAACAAGACGCCGATGACGAGTAAAAAGTAATGCCACTCTGACCGCTCCTGACTGGCAAGCCCTGCTACACCAAGCAGGAGAAACACGCCACCCAGGAGCACGATGAAGATACCGGAACGAAGGTATGAAGCGCTGGTCTTGCGATAGGCGGTGCTCCCTCGCTCCACAAGGTCATTCATGGCGGCAACAACGGACTCGCACCGGCTTCGGCAGCTACAGCCCAAGGCAACCTCAGCAACGCAATCGCGGCACAAAGCACGCCCGCATGATTTGCAAATAGCGATGGCGTCAACAGTGGAATGATTGAATGATTGAAACATTTCATCGTGCGCGAAATCCATGGCTCGCGATGAAAGTGATAAAGGTGTCTGCTCTCCTGGAACGTGGATTGTGCCCTGGCGCGCGTGCTCCGGTCAATGGTATCCTTTTTTCGTTAGGCGGCGTCTGCTGAAACATTCGGCTTTGGTCAGTGGTTTTCAGGAGAGCGAGAGCAGGTTGGCTCTGCCGCGCCTGGTGCCACAATCCTCACGACCTCTATTATATCCACACCGAGGCAGTGCGCCAAATAAAGGGCATGGGGCACAATATAGTAGGGTGAGTCGAGGTCAAAGGCTCCGGAATCATCGCTAAAATTGGAGAGCGTCTTAGCGCACACTTCCTCGAAGCAGTACTGCGCGACAAGTGAATGCCGGCCCTGCGAACTCGCGGCGATGCTTTTCTTGCGAACGCGATGAAACAGGTCGCGCGCAGCCGGCCAAGATTCTCGGCCGTAAAGAGTCATCCGGTGCAGTTCCATCAGGGTACTTGGCTCTTGAGAGTGACCCGCAAACAGCTCGATCAATTGTTTGATTTTGTCAGTCATTACGCATTGCAGCGCCTTCCGCACCGGGTAGGCGCAGGTGGTTAACCCGCCCACGCCTCCCTAAGAACCGTGCGTGAAAGTTTCCCTTCACACGGCTCGAATCTTTCTAAGGACGCCCCTTCGGGAGTGTCCCGGCATTCGTTTGGATGAACGTCCGCATCTTGAGCATTCTATATCGGGGCCGAGCTGATTTGAAGAGCTTTTGCACCACGATACAACACCGGCCCAGTGAAGGAGCGGCGTCGCTCAAAATACAATGAAAAAGGCCAGGAGTCCGGCCCCGACAGCGATGCTGCAAAGCATAAAGAGACCAGCAACTCGACTGGCCAAGTACTCGATGTTTGGTTCGCAACAGCCAGCATATTCGATGTAAGAAGCATCCTAACCACGCTTGGAGCCAACGTCCGGAGGTCGCCTTAATTCCGCTCCGTACCCTTTTCTTTTCCGTAGCACATCTATTATCCGCCAGCGCGTCAAGTGGAGCACCCATTGTGAAAAGCCCAGTTCCTCCAGTTTCTCCTTCGAGGCAGGCTTGGCAATGGAAAGCTCAACCTCCTGCACGACCTGTCGGGCTTCTTTCTTCGTCAGACCGCTGCGGCGAGCCTCTCGATAGATGATTGCTCGGAGTCTCGGCCTGCCTTGTGGATGTTCGTTCACATCGAAGAAGCTTAGGGCATCAATTCTATGGCTCAATCACCAAAGCGAGTGGAAATTAATTCATTAAATCGATCCGATCTTCGCGTGGATTGCAACCAGAGCCCGCTGGCCGGGTTCGCTACAGCATGGTTAGGCGGCGGATCGTCATGCATCGTTTTACGCGATTCCCTTTTGTTTGCCGTACATTTATTACTACTGGGGTTCGGACTTTCCCAACAGCGTGAGGGTGGGGAGTAGCACCCTGACCGCTTACGGCCAGCACTTTACCTTCGCACTCCACATGCTCGATGAGGATTCGAACATCGTCTCCAGTGACCAGCTTAATGATTTTTCTCGATCTTCTCCTCGTCATGATCCAAGCGACGACTAACCCAAGAATCAGCATTTCAAGGGTTCCGGGTTCAGGCACGACAGTTGCCAAACCTTGCAGGTAAGGCGTGCCAGTGAAGCTATTCAGTTCGAATCTCACCTGACTCCAATCCGCGGTCGGACATGAATGGCTCGCTCGCCCTGAAGTCATAACTGTTACCCAACAGGTCAGTCACCGAGACGGTTAATTCACCAGGCGGAGTGGATAACTCGAAGAAGGCGAGGTCAGTGCGAGGTTCCAAGTCGATGCAACGAAGCCAAGCCGAAGCCACTGACTGAGAGAAGGGACAATGCAGGTACCCACAAACCAACATTGCTCTGAATCTCCCGGCGCACCGTACCAAGAACCATACTCGTGAAGATACGCGCAAATAAAAGCAACCGAGGCTGCGAAAGCGCACAACGCAGCGAGCACAACGATGGCAGCGCCAATCTCTGAGAAGAATCGACGGCGAAAGTTAGGCCGACGGGTCATGCTCAATACACGTTGAAAATCCAAGATACGAACCACAACGATGTGAAACTAAATACGAGCACAGGGAAAATGAAAAGCAACATAGCCAGCCAACGGTTACGTCGTGGCCCCTACCAAAAGAACTGGCACGAGTGTCACAATGATAAAGAGGCAGATCGCGCGTTCACTTCTCGACAAGCGGCGTCCGCTGCGTGATAAAGGTAGCGGATTGCTATGAAGAAACCGAAAATCGCAGTGTTCGCCGCACTAGCCGTCGCCGGCATCGTCACACCGGTCTGTATTCAGCATCAGGAACAGGTCAAGTTGCGCAGCGAGAACGACGTGCTTCGGCAATGGGCCGAGCAGGTCGCGCCTCTCGAAGCCGAGAACGCGCGCCTTGCAAAAATCATCGCGGAGTTACCTCGTCAGACGGCAGCTCGGGATGATTCCTCGAATGAAGTGCTGAGACTTCGCGGGGAAGTGGCACGGCTTCGAGAGGACTCGCGCGAACTGGCACGCCTCAAAGCCGCGGGCACTGCCCCAACGCCCGCGGTTGACAACTCATTCGACGCCGCAGCACAGAACCTGGCCATGCGCGCAGCGCAACTCCGCGATCGACTCGAACACGCTCCGCAAATGAAAATCCCGGAGATGCAGTTCCTCACCGAAAGGGATTGGCTCAACGCGGGCGGTAGCGTCAAACAGCTCGAGAATGATGACGATTACTACCGTGCGCTCGGCAGTTTACGCAGCCGTGCCAAAGGCGTTTTTGGCGGCATGATGCAAAAGGCGGTGCGCCAATATGTTGAGGCCAACGGAGGCACGTTGCCGACGGAAATGACACAGCTTCAGCCGTACATGGATCCGCCGGCCGATCCCGCGCTGCTCGATCGATATGGTCTCGTTGCCAGCGGGACATTGGGCGATGCCCAGCGAGGAAAAACGATCATTACCGAAAAGGCACCGCCGCTGGATAACGAATTCGATTCCCACTTCGAGTTCAGCCTCAATAGTAGCTACTCACACACAGTGAATAAAAACGGCGATGCCCTGGAAGCCGCCGCAGTGGCCTACGCCCATGCAAACAAAGGCCTGCTACCGTTTGAACCCTCGCAGATTACTCCCTATCTAAAGGAACCGATGGATCCCGGAGTCGTGCAGGATTTCCTGAGCCATCGGTTGCCGCGCCCGACTTCCGTCGATCAGTCCAAGCCGATTAAGTAAGCTTGTGCGATTCGAGAAGCATAATCCTCGGCTGTGTCAGCAAGAGCGCCAACGCAGACGAGAGCAGAAGACTGATGACCGTTGATTGAATCCAGGCGAAACGTCTCATCGTCAGGAAATCCTTTTCCCTATTGACCGCCCGGGCTTAATAGAGGTTAGGCGCGCAAGTAAAGGATCTTTCGTTCACTCTGCCGCCAGACCAACGCCCACAAGGTCGCCAACAAAGCCGGTGAGCGCCGCAAGCCTTGGGCAGACAAAGTTCTGTCCAACCATGATCCCTCGACACTCCAGTTCCTTCATCAACTGCTGCGGATTGGGTGCTTCCATCCGGCCGAAGCCCTCAGTGACGAAGGGATATGGCAACCGGAGGAAGCTGCCCGTGACCCATTCGAAAAAAAACTTCCCGCCCGGCTTCAACACCCGGCGCACCTCGGCGATGCCTTTCCGCCAGTCCGGCTCCAAGTGGACGGCACCAAAGTCGAAAACGGCATCGAACGTCGCGTCTCGAGCCTGGATCGAAGTCAGATCCCCCACGCTGAGTTGCACGCGGGTTGAGTCGTAGGCTGACAACCGCCGACGAGCACACTCAACCATCTTCGGGTCCAGATCCATCGCTTCGACCGACGCGGCGCCAAACCGTTCGAGGATAATCTGCACTCCGACCCCACGACCGCAGCCCACTTCAAGCACCCGCCCGCCCTCAACCCGCCCGCCCAGCCGTTCCAGCCAAGAGGCATCATACTGCTGCCCCAAAGAACGGAGGACATTATTCATTGTTGCCCGGCCAAGCCAGTTGAGTCTCACCGTGCGCCTCCAGTACGCTCGTTCATGCGCCTAGACACTATGGCTCGCGATGAAGCAAGCAAAGGTGTCTGCTCTCCGGGAACGTGGATTGCGCCCTGATGCGCGTGCTCCGGTCAATGCTATCCTTTTTTCGTTAGGCTGCACCATGCTGACGTTTGTACTCCCGCATCTCTTCATAGCAGCCAAGCCAATACTCGATAGTGCCAAGCAATCCAATCTGATTCTTGTCCGTTATCGTTGTGCGGAACTCTGACACTGTCGCTCGCACTGCGGCGACTCCAAACTGCTCGGCCAAATAGAACGGAACCTCCTCGATGAGTCTGACCGCGACCAATGGATGGGGCGCTGTCACAAACGTTCCGGTAAGCGCCGGGAAATTCTTCTACGTAACCAACGCCCTCAGCGACTCACGCAAATTCTACCGCTTGGTTCATTAGAAGCTTCGGCGCAAAACTCCAGGAACTCCATCAAGGCGTGCTCTTCGACAGAGCCTCCTTAAGCTGGGTAATGCGCTTCTCGACACTTTCCTTCGTTTTTTCCATGCAGGACTTGCAGTAGGAAATGAACTTGTAACGATCCCGGGCCAGTTCGGTGTATTCCAGGGCCCGCGCAAAATCCTTCTTTGCTTCGTAACATCCGGAAATGCGGAGGGCGGCCCGGAATCGGTAGTTCTTGCAATCATCGCTGCTCTCCGGATTCACCGCGTAATCATTGACCTTACTCGGGAAAAGCTTGTCAAATTCGGCCACGGCGTCGTCGTACTTCTGTTGCTGTTGTAGCACCACGCCCACACTGAACTGGGCGTCGCCGTAAGCCTCCGTATCCGCGTACTCCGTACAGACCTTGTGGAAAGAAGACAGGGCTGGCACGAACGCTTCCTTTTCCATGGCCCTCAGTCCGCGCTCCAAATACACTTGGGCGCAAGCTTCTGAGTCGGCCTTGAGATCGCTCAACAGCTTGTCTTCCCACGCTTCGCGACCCGCTGTGTCGTCCAGTCTTTCGAGGCACTTGATAAGGAACTGGCAAACGCTCGCACCCTCTCTAGGGCTTCGAGCAAAGGGGAGAACACGCGTCAGTTCTTGCAGGGCGCCGAACACGTCAGCCTTTTCTTCGAAGCCCTTCAAGTAGTGTTCCTGCACGAACTTGATTGCGAACTGGACATTCGTCAGGTTCGCCGGCCGCTGCTCAATGAGCCGGATTTGTTCCTTATAATAATCCTGCCAAGTGTCCACTTGCTCTTCCGCCAATTTGCGCCGGTATTCGTTCAAGGCTGCTGGGACATCGCCGCTTTCAAACAGCCGCCACGCAAACTCCCGCTCGTCCCGGGCTTCCACAGTGGACGAGCCTCCACCTGCCGGAACGGACAAGCGCAGAGCCGCCTCGTAGGCGTGTAGTTCGCCACACAACTGACTCAAGGTCTTACGCTGGCGCGGATCGCTCTTGCCGGGCGATTGCTTGAGAGTTGATTCTAGCCGGGCAAGAAATTGACTCGCCATGTTGCTATAGGGCGCAGGCAGATTCGTCGCGCCGGCACTCAGTTCAGCCTTCGCCTCCTCACCCTTGTCCTGACCGATGAACGCCCCCGACTTCTTGAAGATGGACAAGGCCATCTGCCAATTCATTAGCGCGCCCGTGCCGACGACGGTAGCCGGGGCGGCCTGTTGTGGCTCGGGCTGGCTGCCATCATCCCAACTTGCATCATACACGCGTGTTTGGCCGCTTTTCCATGCGCCCTCAATCTTGACCATCTCTACAATTTTGGTTTCCTGCCGAGTCGGGCCTTTCCCGAATGCGAACTGGTATTTCAACTCCACCCTGTCACTGGCAAGGTTTTTACGGGCTAAAATTTGAATCCCCTTGAATGAAGCGAACTCCGTTTGTGATCTGGCGCGGAAAGTTGCCTTGTCACCCATCCAAGCTTTTGCGGCGTCCACCTTTTGCGGGTCGGTCGCGGCGATGACCGCATCATAATCGCCATGAGCCCGCGCCCAATAACGTGACACCCAAGCGGCTTCTGGCGTGGCGTTGCCTGCGTCAACCAATTGTGCCAGACCAATCAACTGCCCCTTGACGCTTTCCGTGGCTGGGGTCGTGCGCGGGCCAGAACTGGAGCGCAAACAGCCACAGAGAAGCAAGCTCGATAATATAATGATGAGCGTGTTTTTCATAAAAGCGTAGCCGCACCGGGTAGGCGCGAGCGGTTACCCGCTCACACCCCCCTAAGAACCGTGCGTGAGAGTTTCCCCTCACACGGCTCAAGCCTTCTAAGAACTCCCAGGTTACCGGGTGTTCCGCTGTGCGATAGTTACGAAGCATCTTACGAGGCATCGTAGTCTTCTCGCACAACTTGGCAATACGGACATGTGGCCGTTGGCGCTATGCTCCATTAGGCAATAGCTCCGAGACGCACCAAGCGACGGACGTCGCTCGTCATTTGCATTTCCCGGTTTGAGGCGGTTCCACATACTCTTTTGCCATTCAAGACCAGACCGACGTGGCATATCCGGCGCATTACACGCTGGCATTGGCTTCTTCGGTCCTCTCCATGCCGCGCCTGCTGTTCCTGCCTTGCGGTGGGAATGGCCACCAACAGCGTGGCCCAGGTTGCCAGCGTTTCCATGTTCTGCATTCGACACGGGATGGATTTAGGTTCGCTCTGTACACCGGCAGTCTTGAGGTTCGCGTCGGGCGACGTTAGAGCGCCCGAACCGGACTGCGTGCCTGTTGGCTCAAGCCTTAAACAGCCTCGTGTGGCTTGTTCTCTGTGACGATGCTTGTGAGCGTTCAATAGTTTAACCGTGTCCTCCGATTCTAGTTCGTCCCCGGATTGAGGCTTCCAGGTTTGCTACATTGTCGGGAAGGCTTCACACCTCTGACAGTAGTGGCCGAGACCACCGCCCGTCAGACGCATGCTTCCGTAGAATACCTGCTGCGACACGCAGGGCTTGATCAAGATTTGCATCCAGCCAAGCAGTATCGAATGCAACTTCATGTCGCAACTAACGGCCAGAGCTCAGCCACGCCGGGCCAAGAGACGTGAACCGCGCAGCGGAACTGAAAGCGCTCCCCGGCGTTGGCTGTTAGGCGGCGTTGGACAAATCATAAAGTGTGACCCGTGACTGAGCACCTCGGTTTCTCTCCGACTCTGCCAATGGTGTACGACCCTCCGCTGGGACACGTCGGCTTCTCG
>Ga0137465_1000670_pt1 | contig 11838 bp, 9 predicted proteins | sample EasRivERMGT828_2_FD_104906 | JGI IMG/M metagenome (GOLD analysis project Ga0137465, IMG submission 104906) | Soil microbial communities from meander-bound floodplain in the East River, Colorado, USA - East River MetaG ERMGT828_2 | ecosystem: Environmental > Terrestrial > Soil > Floodplain ... | reverse complement strand
TGAGCGCATGCGGGGCCTCGCGCAGGCTTTTGGAGCTACTGAAGCTAACAGCGCCGCGAAAGCTCGCACGCCGATGACCGTGCTCAACGGTGAAAAGATACTCGGGTCTACCGAAGACACTGTGCGGAGTCTTCGAGCTACAGCTGCCGGTGCTGCAATTCGCAAGACCAAGTTCCACGACAAGGTCGATGATGACCATATCCGTGCGCTCACAGGGCTTACTGTGGATAACCCACGAGCCTACCTTGCAGCACGAGTTAAGAACCAAATGCCTGAGGAGCTGAAGCAGGCCGGCCCGATGACGATGGCCCTGCGCAAGGACCAACGCACGCTTGGTCGCCGGAACCGCACGTTGCTCAACCGCCAGGCCGAAGAGGCTGAAGCGCAGAAGCTCATGGATAACCTCATGCAAAACCCGTTGCCTGAGGGCGAAGTCATCGACACCGGCAAGGGCGCATATATCTTCCGTGCGCCGGGTGGTACCGAACGGTTGTTCCCTGACGTGGAAGCTAAGGAGCTACTTGGGCGCCAGGCCGAAGCCACACGCATTCAAGAGACGCTTGCTGAAGCGCAAACCAAGCGCGTGCAGGCTGAGAAGAATCTTGAATCTATGCTTGGCGAGGCCATACCGCCGGATCGTGCTGATGATCAGCTAGCAGCACTTCGAGCGAAGCACCTTCCGCCGGAGTTAGCGGCTATTGATGAGTCACTGGTTCCTCCGGCGAAGGCCCGTGAGATGTGGCGCCAGGTGGCCCTTGCCGATGAGGAGCAGCTTAACAAGTTTCAGCGCGATGTCAGCTTCGCGGGGCGCCAGGAAGCTGAGGATTTGCTTCTTGCGGACTTCGTTGAGAACCACCCCACAGGCGGCGTTCCGCTGCCCCGTAAGAAAGCCGCAGCTGCGACGCTGCTCTCGAAGCACAACGAGTTGCTTACTAAGGGTCACGCTATCGGCAACGCAGGCAAGCGCTACGCCGACCTCCCGCGGGAACGGGCGTTCACCTTCGACGAGTATGGCAAGGTCACTAACTTCATCGCCAGCGCGGAGCCTGACCCCAAGAAGTTCGGCCCGAGATGGCTAGATACAATTCTGAAAGGCCCCGGTGGGACCTATATCGTAGGTGCTGATGGCCACGGGTTGGAGCCGCGTACGCTTAAGAGCCTAGACCTGGAGAATGGCACCGCAGCGGTGCATGGCCCATTCCAGTCACCAGACGTGCCCGATATTGTCCCATTAGACCACCTACGGTTCCGCTTCTCACCTGAGCAGATGGCTCTGCAAGAGGACGCGCTAAACCGTGCTCAGAAGCTGCGCCGGGGGCTGCCGCATCCTACGACGGGCGCCCCGCTCACCGAGCGTACCCTTGCTGGGTACCGCAAGGCGCTGCCGAAGCCCCAGCCGCTAGCGTCCGAGCGTCTCTGGCTTACGCGCAACGACTACGATACCGCGGTCAGCCGCGCCGAAGCTGCGAAGCTAGCTGGTAGGTCACCACGTGGTGGCGCTGATGTCCCGGTGGGCCGCTTCCTCGACGAGGAAATCGCCGACACTTGGAACAAGTTCCAGGAAACATTCATGCCCGCAGGTAACGTCCTGGAGACCCGCGCGCTCACGCCGGAATATGTCGAGAAGCAAGTCCGCGGCATGCAAAACATCATGCTGCGCCAGCCGCGCAAGGGTGCGTCCCCTGTCGAAGTCGCCCAGCACTATGAGTACCAGATGCAGTTTATGCAGGGCGGTCGGGCGTTTATCGGCTCCAAGCTCGCGGTCACAGATGTAAACGTCCTCGAAGACATCGGCATGCGTATGCGGGAGAACCCGGCAGACCCAATGCTGCCAATGCTCCTCATGATGGAGCAGTCGCCTGCTGATGTCTTGAACATTGTGTCTGATACTCCGGGGAAGTTCACGGGCGCCCTGGGGCAGTTCGTTGATCACCACCTTGTGGGCGAGGCCATTAGCCACCCACAGGCCAAGGCGATACTCACGCACTCGCTCATGGACCAAGAAGTCTCTGCTAACTACGTTGCTTCGACGTACGGTACTTCTCGAATGTTCATGGGGCGCGAAGCTGCGAAGCTCCTAGGAAAGACTGTGGCCCCAGCTCTTAAAGCTGGTGAGCAGCCAAGCTATGGTAGCGCGTTGAGGTCTCTCCGAGGCAGCACAGCTCGTGGTATCAAGGCTGCCACACGCGAGATACCCCACCCAGGGCGCGCCGTGAGCGCCTTCGCCGACGAGTTTAGTCCTATCAGCCACGAAAAGGAACTATCCGCGCTGCTCCGCAAGGAGTTCCGCCCGGAGTCTCTGGGTCACGGCATGGGCAAGAAGATTATGGAGTGGGACGAGCCCAAGCGCGAGACTGCGACCGCCTGGCTCACGACTCAGTTTCGCACGTTCATGGATGACCCGGAAGCATTTCCTGCGCTAGCTAGCAACAAGGAGTTCTCCGCGCTACGCAACCAATGGCGCGCTTGGGATGACCTCGGTGGCGCCGAGCAGCACGTCATGCACGCGACCCAGCAGACAAACGCCCGCCGCCTGGCAATGCTTATGCAGCCGGAAGTACGTGCTTGGCCCGAATGGCAAATCCTTGAGAAGGACGGCGCTACTAAGCTCGACCTCTTCGACGAAGTCTGGAAGCGTATGGACGGCGACCCGTCAAAGACCATGGCCGCGCTTACGCAAGGCGCCGACGCCGACATGGTCCACCCTATGGCTGGGTTCCAGTCTATGGCCATGCAACAGGTCGTTGACAAGCTCAAGGGCCTGGGACTTGCTAATGACGACATCTACTTTGGCAATGGTAACTGGCACTTTAAGTCTCTGAACAAGCTGCCGAAGGATGTTGCTGAATCGGTCAAGAACATGGGCGATATCCTCACTGGTAAGCACCAGTGGCAGGGTCTCCAGCGCATGTCTCAGCAGATAGCACTAGGAGTGCTGGCACTTGACATGTCCGTCTTTGGCATCCAGGGCTTCAAGTACATGGCTCATAGCCTCGTAGCCGGGAACCCTATCAAGGCGGCCCAGGTCATCGGTAAGGGCCTCACGACGATCATGAGCGACTACGGGTTCTACTCGTGGATGCAGAGCGACATGGACGAGATTATGTACTACTCGTCCCTGGGGCTCACGGGTGGCCTCAAAGGTACCATCGCAGGCCCGCCGATACGCCGAGCGCCGCTGGAGAATCTACCGTACGTTGCAGGCGCTCTCGCGAAGACAGCCTACGCAGCTAGCGATTTGCAGTACAACAGGGCGCTCTTCTACTGGAAGGTGCAAGGTGTTCGCCAGAACCTTGAGACTGCCAAGATGCTGCGCTCTGCGAGAGGCCACGTCAGTGACAAGTTCCTTGCCGACCTCGTAGACTCCTCGCCGACGCTGAAAGCTACCGTGGACGACATGGGTGGCCTTGAGAATTACCATCTGGGCGCTACTGAAGACACTGTGAAATCTGTGATCCGCCAGGTCAACAGGTCAATGGGTGGCGTCAACCTCGAAGCGGAAGGCATCGGCACCACGCGCCGCGCTATTGAGCAAATCATGACCATCGTCCCTGGGTTCTTCCGGGGTCAGATTGGCCAGTGGGCGGCTGTCATCACGAAGCCACATACGCTGGAAGGACAGCTCGCAGCGTCCATGCTGGCGCAGGAATACATGTTCGGCGCTATGGTGGCCACCGGATTCTCACGACTGCTGGGTACCGAAGACAAGATTAACTGGGACGACATGACCAAGCCGACATGGCTGGGAGTTCCACTGCCGGATTCCGTAGGTGGCGGCACCATCAACATCATTCCGACAATGGCGGTCCCACGGCTCCTAAGCCGCAGTGTCAAGGCTACAGTCGAAACAGCACGAGGCGAAGGGGGCTTCGGCGATTACGAGCACGCCTTCGAGGCGTTTGCCCATGGGCGGCTCTCACCAGTCGTTGGCGCCTTCTATGACGGCGTCGTCAAGAACGAAGACTTCCTAGGGCGTAAGTATGAAAGCAACCTTGAAAAGTGGGGGATGATCCTCTCCGGTTCGGTGCTGCCGGTGGTAGTCCAGTCCGCCATCGAAGACATCAACGAGGGTGCCAAGCGCAAGCAGGCCACTGGTAACTTCGGTAGCGCTGAAGAGATGGCACTTAGCACTGGCCTCAACTTCCTCGGCAAGGGCGTTGTACCGCAACACCCAGCCGACCGCCTGAACAACATCGCCAAGCAGATTCACGGTACCGACTGGCAGTTGCTCACAGACGCTGAAAAGGATGACCTGCGGAAGACGAACCCAGCAGCGACCGCAGCTGAAGCTGAATACGACTTCTGGTCTGGCCGCCGTGCGGGCTCTGACGAGTCTCAAATCGACGCCGCTTACAAAGGCTACGAAGCCAACGTTAACAAGCTCTGGTTCGAGCGCACGAGTATCAAGGGTATAGCGTCCTCCCAGGGCGAAGACGATGACGCGCTTACAGGCGGCATGATATCTGGGGACACCTGGCGCGAGCGGTATCACGTCCGCCAGCAGGCCGCTTCCCAGTGGTATGAGTCACTCCGCCAGGAACTCGACCGCGCTGGCGTTGACCCCGAGAAAGTCCGCACTGACCGCATGGCACGCATGGAGGAGGGCCGCCCGGAAGACCGTGCTGTGCTCCTCCAGCTCGCCCGCAATGAGTACCGCGCCGTGAAACCCAAGGCTGAAACGCGGGTCCTGACCACCCCAAACGGAGAGGTCGAGCAGGAGGTCGTCGATTGGAGCACCTTCTTCGCAGACCGCGAGGAAGTCCTCTCGAAATACCCTGAGGAACTCCGCGAAGCCGCCCGACGCAGTGCCCGCGCCGATGAGCTCCCCGGACTTGAAACCTATCGGCAGGCTGCTATGAAGCAACGGGAAATCGAAGCCATGGGGCGGTACCGTGGTCTCACGGCCGACCAGGGCGATCAAGTTGACCGTATGCGAGCAGTTGTCGGCCGCGTAGGCGAAGCGCTCCGGGGACAAACAGGCGCCGGCCAAGCGTCGGGCGCAAGTATTCCACAGCAGCTAGTTCAGCATACGGCCATCCAGGAGATGGTGAAATCAGGGGTCATCAAGGACGAAGGTGACATGCAGTTAGTAGCTCTGGCGTTCGCCATGTCCAAGAGTGACGAGCTAGCAGAGACCATGAGGAATCCTAATCAGATACGGGCTATCCTGGCGTCCCCCGAGGCAGTGCTCTACTACCCATACCTTCGTTGGCGTATCCCTCAAGCACTTTGGCCCCAACTACCTCAACAAATATTTCAAGCCCCCGTTGTTGAGGCCCAGATGGCAAGCTTACAGTAATGCCACGGCAAAAGGGCTCTAGAGGGCCAAACCGAGAACTTCCCGCCATTAGCCCTATTGACCTCGCCTGGTTGGCGGGTGTTTTAGAGGGTGAGGGCAGCTTCATCGAAACTTGGGTCGGGCGACCCAAATACCACAACGTAGTGATATGCCTAAAGATGACAGATCGAGATGTGGTTGATCGTGTTGCTGCTTTGTGGAATAGCGGGGTCTATGATGAGAAAGTTCCCCGAAGCATCTTGAGTAGAAAAGTTTCATACGCAGCCTACCTTACGGGTCAGCGTGCAATTGCTCTTATGTACCAACTTTGGCCCCATATGGGTGAGCGGCGGCGGGCGCAGATTAGTCGGCTTTTCGATGCCTGGCAAAAGCATCACGCCGCAAAGTTTCAAGTTGGAGCGCAGATGGCTGCGCTAGGAGGTTAATGTGCTTTCAAGACTTTTAGACAACCCCAATCGCCCGGTGTGGCTGCGCTCTTTGTGGGTTAAATGGCACTTTCGTGGCCACAGACCCTACTCAGAGTTCATCGACGGAGACTCAGGCCAGAAAATCCATATTGGCTACCTCAAGACGTTTGGTATCCGCTAATGGCGTTCTATGAATATACCTGTGGTTCCTGTGCGCTGGTGTCCACAGTGTCAGCGCCGATGTCTGAAGGGCCGGCTGGGGCGGTGTGTCCCGTGCACGGTGAAATGCGCCGTCTCTACGACCACCAGAAGGCTATCGTAATCCTCGACGGCGTCGGCTACCACGAGAAAGCCTACCGTGGTGAGGAACTCCCCGCTGGGATGACACTGAAGCAGGTACGAGGTATCATCGACAACGATGCCCGTGAGAAGCGTCGCGGGAGAGTTACCCTGCCGCGTCGGGGTCGAGTCATCACAGCGTAATTATCGCGAAAGCTTGTTTCTGTTAATAGCGAGCCCCACTATTATCACAAACTGTAGCAACGTTTGTAGCAGCACTGGTGGACTATGGCAGCACAAGACGTACTTCAATAGACGCTAGTAGATTCAACATTGTAGTGTGCAAGCGTCCGCGAACGTACGTGATTATGATGAACAATTCGCCAGCGTTTGCCACATTTCGAATCTAAATATCCTCTCGTAGACCCCCTTTTGTAGCACCAATGTAGCAGTAGAACTACCGTGCCCCCACGCGCATTGCTTCTGCCTGACCATTAGGTCACAGGAGGAACACATCTCTATGCCTGATGAGGAAGAAGTCGTTGTAACCCCCGGCGAAGACGCCGACGACGACACTGAAGACACCGAAGACGAAGACACAGATGACACAGAGGGCGCCGACGAAGAGTCTGCTGACGGCGAAGCCTCTGGCGGTGATACGGAGGGTGGGAGTGGTTCTACCGAGGGCACTAGCACTGAAGCGCCCAAGGCAGATGTCACCGTTGCGCCCCCAGCTGGCAAGGCACTTCTCGACTTACTAGCGGGCGACCCCGAGGCCCAGAAACTGATGGCCTCCACTCTGCAAGACATGATTGCAGACAACGCTCGCACCGCGGAGACCGCGGCACAAACCAAAGAGTTCACTGAACTCGTCGAGAAGGGTGACTACGCCGAAGTTGGGCGCCGGATTATCGAGCGGACGCAGAGCCAGCAGGCTCGCGATGCCGTAGCAGACGAGGTCCTCAAGGAGGTATTTCAGCCGGTCTACGCAGATTTGTTTGCGCAGCCCGAGCTACAGAACCTCTCCGCTGAGGAGAAGGAAGCGCTGAACCCCGCGAAGTACGACACGGACGCCCACTATGTGCGGCGCCTGAGTGAGGTAGTTCAGGAAAAGCGCTTCGCAAAGTTAGTCGAAGACGAAGTCACCAAGCGCATCAAAGCGCGCGATGACGCCGCGGGCAACCGCAAGACAGCTGACCAGGCCAAGCGGGGCACAGGCACCGCGCCTACGGCTGTTCCACAGGTTGTCGGTGGTACCTCAGGAGAGCGTATCTCCAGGGGCCTTCGCGTAGCTCTCTTTGGCGAAGGTGGCTCCGATGACGGGGACGATGACTAGTGCCTAAGGGAGTCTACCTACGGACAGCCGAAATGCAGACAGGTAAGAGCGAAGGTTCCCGTGGTAACCGTCTTTGTCACGGCCATGCCAGTCGAACGGTTACGGGGGCTCAGTCTCCTACCTACATTTCGTGGCTTGGAATGATTCAGCGATGTACCTACCCAAAGCACAACCGTTTCTCTCGCTATGGGGGACGTGGCATTCAGGTCTGCGCTTCTTGGGTGTTCTTCGAAAACTTCCTGGCCGACATGGGTGAGAGGCCGGAAGGCAAGACGCTTGATCGTCGCGATAACGACGGGAACTACGAACCGGGCAACTGCCGGTGGAGTACTCCCAAAGAACAAGCAAATAACCGCCGAACTCCGGTCCGGCACAGAAAGGCTGAGTAAATGCCAATCACACTTTTAGATGAACTGGCGCTTGAGCGTAACGAACTCCGCTCGGGTATCCTCCAGTCCCTGGTGGAACAGGTTTCCATCCAGGACAGGCTCACGTGGGAGACCACGCAGAGCTTGCAGATTACCGTAGTCCGCTTGACGGACATCCCGCGGATTCCTCTCCGCATGATCAATGAAACCCCGTCCGGGGTCCAGGTGCATCACACGCAGAGCCAGGAAGCGCTGTTCATCATGGACACGGATATCGACATCGACCCCGTACTTATGATGGCCAAGAACCGTGTCGCCTCGCTCGAAGTCGCACAGACCAAGGGCGTCATGGCCGGTATCGGCTACCAGATCAATGACCTCTTCATCAACGCGGATACCGGCGCCGACCCCAGGGAGCCCCAGGGCTTGAAGATCCGCCTCCGCGATGACGTGCGTTTTGCTGGTGGCACTATCAATGCCTCTGGGGACACCACGAAGGTTGACTTCAGTCCTGACGCTACCGATGCCGCAAAGCTCGTAGCTCTGGACAAGCTCGATGAGCTGCACATGTTCGTGCTCCGCGGCCAGACCAGTGCCTTTATCAGCAATCAGCAGTTCGTGCTCCGCATGTGGAGCGCCATGCGCTCGCTGAAGATTCTGGATACCACGCGGGACCAGTTCGACCGCGAGATCAACCTCTACCGCAAGGTACCAATCCTCGACATTGGCTACAAGCCGGAGTTCGCCATCAGCGGCACCCCGGACGCCACCACTGTCGAGAGCAACCAGATCATCGGCTACGACGCTGACGACTACGATGCTGGCGACCCCGGCCCCGGTAATGGCGCCAATGCTTACGCCAACACGAACACCGTCTACGGCGTCCGCTGGTCTCCCTCGACGAAGAAGATGGACGGTAGCGCCACTGACGGGCTGATTGCCCTCCAGGAAGCGCCTCTAAAGGTTGACCCGATTGGCAAGACCCAGGAGCCGCCCCACTACTTCAGGACAAATCTTCTCTGGGTGTTCAACCCGTGCGTGCCACTGGACCATCGGTGCATCGGCCGCCTCGTTGGACTACAGCTCACTTAAGGGGGTCTGAATGGCAACTGTACGTTCTAAGACCCGTTACCAGCAGTTGGCCGAAGCTGCGGCTCTAGTTGCTGCTGGGGTTCCTACGATTGACGACTCGTCTCTGGAGAGTGACGGGGGGACTTTGCAGGTCAAGGCGCTGGGCATCACTGGCGCCATGCTGGCCGCGGCCATCGTTGATGACAGCACGCTGGCGATTACCGCCGAGCAGCTGGTGGTCAAGACTGGCGGCGTGCTCGACGCCCAGGTGGGCGCCGCGGCGGCCATTGCTCGCTCCAAGTTAGCGGAGGACGCGCTAGTCGTGTTCCGTATCCCGCTAGCGAGCGTGCTCGGTGCAGACGGCGCTGACCTGGCAATCACGGAAACTGCCGGGGACTTCTACCGCAACATCGGCACGAACCAGCTCCTTATCCTCGGCGAGGTCTCCAACGGCACCGTCGGTGCTGACACGGAAGCCTCTGTCGGCTGGTTCGAGTTCATGCTCCCGCACAACTACGTCTCTGGCGGCGACATCAGCATCCGCGCTGGCGTCAAGGTCGCAGGCTCGGGTGCTCTCGGCACCTGCACCATCGACTTCTCGGCCTACTTGCAGAGTGGTACCGCGGGCACCGTAGGTGCCGACCTGGTGACCACAGCAGCCACGGCTATCAGCGGAACCGCCGGGAACAAGGACTTCGTGGTTACACCTACGAGCCTCGTCGCTGGCGACATCCTGGTTATCAAGATGACCACGTCCGTAGACAACACCGACAGCACCGCCATCCAGGCGCAGATTAGCCAGCTCGCTGTCCTCTGCGACGTGAAGGGCTAGAAAGGAAAGCACATGTTCGACGCTGAACTCCAGATTGTTGACTCCGAAATCGTAGACATCTCCGAAAACGCGGAGCAGTTGTCCGCGACTTTCGATATCGGCCGCCGGGGGTTCCCCCGCGATGCGCACTTCACGGTGCATATCGAGGATACCTCGGCGGATACCGCTTGTGACCCAGTGAAATTCGTGCTCCAGGTCGCCGTTGACGACGGTACCGTGTATCACGATCTGGCAACCATTGACCTCCAGGGCAACGCCTCGGTTTCCAAGCCGGGGCCGTACTCGGTGGCCATTGGCCCCTGGGACCCACGGGCAGAAATCCGCAGTGCCACGGACATCACCATTCGTGTAGCAGTCCGCTACACCGATGCCGGTGGCACGGACAACTTCACCTACTCCGCGTACATCACCGGCGGGAACCCGTTCCCGGCCTACAGCTCCCTTGGTGTGTACCACGAGTAGCTAGCTAGACAGTTCCTCCAGGACTGCCCCGAGAAAGGGGGTCTCCGAAGCAATTCGGCGGCCCCTTTTTGCCGGCCTCCAGGAGATAGGAGTTTCAATGACCTTGACCACCCCCAAGGACATTCGCATCGAGAGGCCCCTAGGGCCATCAATAGACACAGAAATCTTTGAGCAGAAGCTCAATGCCGAGCTAGCCAAGCTGGGAATCCGCCCTATTGGCGGAGGCGCCGCGGGCACCTGGACGTTCACGAGCGCGGGCCGCACGAGCCTGCTCAATGGCACCTTCGACATCGACAGCGATACCTGGAAGGTCGCGCTGTTCCTATCGACCTCGAACATCGGCGCCGCGTCAACAACGTATGCAGGCGTCACCAACGAGCATGCGAACAACAATGGGTATACCACCGGTGGCATCGCGGTCACGCTGACCCTAGCTGGCACCACTACGGTCACCGTCGATGTCTCTACTGACCCAGTGTGGACCGCCTCCGGCGGCTCGATTGTCGCCCGCTTTGCAGTCATGTACGAAGTCGGCGGCAACGTCCTCTGCTACTGCCTGCTCGACAGCACGCCCGCGGATGTGACCGCTACCGATGGCAACACCTTGACCGTGGCGATGAATGCCTCGGGCGTATTCACACTCGCGTAGGAACCTCGCTAGCGGGGGTCATCCTCGACCCCTTGCTAAGCCCCTCAAGCGAGGTGCTCCTACATGTCACAGATAAAATCTGGTTCCTATGTTGGTAACGGCACCAGTCAGTCGATAACTGGCCTGGGGTTCGCCCCTGAATGCGTGCTTATCAAGGGCGGAGCCAACATCGCGGTCATCTCCTCGACCTCGATGCCGTCTGATAGTACCAAGCCCTTATCGGGCCTGACAGCGCCGTTTGCTAGCGCCATCACTTCGCTCGATGCTGACGGATTCTCCGTTGGCAACGGGGCGAACGTCAACACCAACGCCACAACTTACTACTACATCAGCTTCAAGACTGGCGCCGAGATCGCAGTTGGGACGTATACTGGTGACGGCACCGACGGCCGACAAATTACCACCGGGTTCCTTCCCGAGGTAGTCATTCTCTGGAATGAAGCTGGTAATCCTGGTGGTCAAGTCGTTTGGACGACCTCGCAATATGCCACAAATACCTCGCAGTCATTTGTTGGGACTAACACTGCTAATCTCATATCGGCCCTGAACTCCACCGGCTTCGTCGTCGAGGACATTTCTAACGGTGTTAACACCAGTGGGCGCGTCCAGTGGTACCTGGCAATCAAGGCCATCGCCGGCATGGCCAAGGCGATTGTTTACACAGGAACCGGCGTCGATGGTACCGATGTCACCGGCGTTGGCTTCGTCCCCGACAACGCGATAATCAAACGCGACAACGTCACCATAAACGCCGCGATCCGCTTGAAGGATCAGGCCGGTGACAGCACCTTCGAGATTCCCGCTGTAGGCGCCGCAGCTAACTTCATCCAGGCGTTCCAGACAGACGGCTGCGACCTAGGCACATCCTCTCGCGTGAACACCAACGGTGGGACTTACCAGGCCCTATTCCTCAAAGACGGAACTACTTCTAACCCTCAAACAGCCACGCCAGGTACGTTAGCTCTTGTAACGACTGGGCTAGCCCCCACGATCCGGGTGCAACCAGCGCCGGTGCCGGGTACGGCCTCTCTCTCAATCACAACCTTCGCACCTAGCGTTGTGCTTGGGCAAATGTTGGTTCCTGGTACTGCTACACTGGAGACCACCAGCTTCGCACCAGCTATCGCAGTGGCGC
>Ga0137465_1000665_pt1 | contig 11888 bp, 17 predicted proteins | sample EasRivERMGT828_2_FD_104906 | JGI IMG/M metagenome (GOLD analysis project Ga0137465, IMG submission 104906) | Soil microbial communities from meander-bound floodplain in the East River, Colorado, USA - East River MetaG ERMGT828_2 | ecosystem: Environmental > Terrestrial > Soil > Floodplain ... | reverse complement strand
GACGCTTACCACCAGCCACGACGGCGACCCCGAGGAGGTTGCGGTTTGGACGGGTGAGTCACTCACCTGCGAGGTGGAAAACCTGACGCTGACGCTCGTCGAAGTCGACCTACCGGATGACGTTGACCTGTCGGAGGCGGTGCTGACAATCACTGGTTCAACCGATGCCTGCGTTCCCGCACCGTGCTGCGACGAGGGCGATCAAGTTCCGCTGCTGATGACGATTCTAGCGGAGTGCGGAGATGCAGGATTTGACGGCGAGTCGCACGAGATGGAGCCAGATCCGGGAATTGAAGTCCATCACGCTTGGACTGTCATGGAAGATTGGTTCGTGTGCGACGACGGCCCGATGAACTTCCGGGCGCGCTTGGTGTGTACCGATGGGCTGTATCGATTGACGTTCTTCGGCACGGGGACTACGAGCGGGTGTTCCAAATCGGATGTCACGCTGACCCCTACGAGCGTACAGTGCGATCCACTTGAAATCCGTTTCGAGACGTCCATCTTCAATACAGGCACGCCAATCGACTGCGGCTGTTGCAACGAATCACTGCCTCTCGATGTCGAAATCGTCATCACATTGGCGGACGGACCCTTGGCCGCTGAACAGCTTGATCCGCGCGGCGTAGATGCCATTGCCATGGAAACCATCGCAGCCGCAGAAGATGGCGACCCACCCAATTTTGGACTGGTTCAGCCCTATGTCGGAGGTGAGTCGTTCGGTGTCCCGATCCCGGCGTACTACAACTGGTTCAGGAAGGACGGAGCCGCTTTGCCGATCAACGCGGGGGACCAGGTGCGAATCATCTTCGACACAACCAAGGGCAAGGCGGAGTCGCAGCGGTGGGGAATCAGGTGGGCAGACTCGGAATGCGAATAAATGAACCGATGGACGCCTGGAATTCGCTGCTGCTGCCCGATTACCGACACGGCGGAATTCGACACGTCCGAGGAAATTTCGCTCTTCGTTTCGCTGTTGATCGAGGACACCGCCGAACTCGACACGTCCGAGAATGTCATCGACGAGGACGTGACTGGCATTGTCGATATTCCTATCTCCGACGATGCCATATTAGACACGTCCGAAACCGTCGAACTGTTTGTCGCGCTCGCTATCGCAGACAACGCTGAGCTGAACGCCAGCGAGTCGGTCGTCATTGCCCCGTTTGATGTCGCCATTGCCGACGACGCAATACTCGATGCATCAGAGACCGTTGCCACAGAGGACGTGACACCAACGTCTGAGATAGAGATTACAGACGACGCGACCTTCGACACGTCGGAAACGGTGACGGCCTATCTGCGGCTGACAATCACGGATTCTGCGACCCTCGATGCCAGTGAAACCGTCACGCTAGTCGCGTCGCTGTTGGTGGCTGACGATGCGTCTCTTAACGCCAGCGACACGGTGGACGCTGTCGCTAGTATATCCGTGGAGGATTCTGCCACGCTCGACGCCAGCGAAGCGGTCACGGTGCTGGACGTCACTCCAGACGAGCTAGTCGAAGACAGTGCGTCTCTCGATACCACTGAAATCGTTTCACTCTTTATCCGACTGACAGTCGAGGACACCGCCGAACTATTGTCGACGGAAACGATGGTGGTTGAACCCGTGCCTCTGGAGATCGAAGACAGTGCGTCACTGGAGACAAGCGAAACGGTAGCGGCGATTGTGCGGTTGCTGGTGGAAGATTCGGCGTCGTTCGATACAAGCGAAAGCGTGACAGCCACGATTGAGATTGCTGTTACGGACACCGCGTCGCTGGATACCAGCGAATCAGTTTCGCTCAACGAGTTCGACGTCGATGTAGAAATCACGGACGATGCTTCGCTGAACGCGACGGAAACCGTCAACCTCTTCGTTCAGCTCCTTATCACCGACGAAGCCGAGCTGAACACCAGCGAAGAAATCACCAACGACGAGGGCTGCTGTCCAGGCGTAGCGGACGTGTTCCTGCTCGCTGAGTTCTTCTCCGACTGCGAAGGCATCGACGGTCACGCGGTCACGCTGGCGAACGAGGACTTTAGCGATCCGCCCACATGGGAAGTGCAGGAAGACACGCATACGTGTGGGGGAATCTCCAGCAAACTTCATCTGGAGTGTATCGACGGCGTCTATCACTTGAGCGTAATTACGGTCGGTAGCAGCGGTTGCAGCTGGACCAACAGTGTGGACGTCGTCGCCAGTTCCAAGCAGTGTGACCCGTTTGAGATCGTGTTCGATATGACGATCACGAACACTGGTTTCCCGGCTGACTGTGATGGATGCTGCACGGAGGAAGGCGATACCGAAGTCACTATCGTTATCACGATTGCACCGCCACAATCTCCCGAAAACATTGCCGACGAAGCGGCATTAAACACGACGGAGGACGTCGGATTATTTATCCAGCTCTTGATTGAGGACGCGGCATCGCTCGACACAACGGAAAGCGTGTCGCTCGACGGGCTGGAAGATAGCGTGAGTGTGGATGATGACGCTGCCTTACAGACATCGGAAACCGCGTCGCTGTCTGTGTCTCTTACCATCTCAGATGAAGCTTCGCTCCAAACTTCGGAATCGGTTGGCGTCGACGATGTGACACCAAGCAGTGATGCGGAAGTCACCGACGACGCTGCATTCGATACGTCCGAGACTGTGACAACGCACGTGAGGCTGACGATTGCAGACGACGCTTCGCTAAATACCAGCGAGAACGTCTCGGCGGATGTTAGTGACCTAGCGGTGACCATCACCGACGACGCTGCATTTAATACTTCCGAGACGGTGGCGACATTCGTCGAACTCACAGTTACGGATGACGCTGCATTCAATACCAGCGAGTCAGTGACTGCCGACGACGTGACGCCACAGGGCGATGAAGAAATAGCCGACGACGCTTCTTACAACACCAGCGAAAGCGTGAGTCTCTTCGTGCGGCTCACGATTACCGATTACGCTTCGTTCAATACGACGGAGGCGGTGGAGACCGAGGACACCACCCCAGCGGGCGACGTGGACATTACCGACAGTGCGTCGCTGAATACCAACGAATCAGTGGCGGCTCACATCAGCCTGACAATCACTGATACGGCTTCGCTGAATACAACGGAGGCGGTATCACAGGAAGGCTGCTGCGGTGACATCTCAGGCCAGCCGCTCACAGCTACGCTGTTCAGCGACTGCGATGATTTTGAAGGGGTGGAAGTATTTCTCACTGAGGACGATCAGGAGGAGGACGATACATGGATTACCCTTGACCCGACGTTCATTTGCGGCGTGTCTACGAACTTCAAACTTGTCTGCTCGGGCGACGCCTACACGCTATCCATTCTCACGGGCCAGAGCGGCGGGTGCTCGTGGAGTGCGTCTGTCAATATCTCGCCGGAAACCAAGCAATGCACGCCGTTTCAACTTGTCTTTAACTTGTCGTTAATTGACACTGGAATTCCAACGGCTTGCACGTGCTGCGATGAACTTGGATATCCCTTTACCGTGCAAGTTGTGATCGAATTAACCTAAAGGAGAGTGGTAGAATGGCTCGACCGATTGGAGATAAACTCATCATCGGCGCGGAACTGAAGATTCCCAAGATGAGGATTTGGACTAGCTCGGAAGCCAAGGCTCGTGGGGAGCCGCCGTTAGTGTTCGAGCGGGGACCGGAGGAATCCGAATCTGAGTTCACCGCCCGCGTACAGATCGCCATTGACAACATCGCCAACATCGCTAAATCGAACGGAGGATAATATGCCATTGACAACTGCCGGACTAACTTCTGTCGCTGCCATCGTGATCGGCGGCGGGACGAGATACACCAACACCAACGCTCACCTGGGCGTGGGAGACAGTACAACCGCTTTCAGTGCGGCCCACACGAACCTGCAAGCGGCGACAAATAAGATGCGGCGCATCGTGGACCTGCCACCCACCAACACCGTCAACGTCGAAACATTCGTCACGACATTCGGCGCATCGGATGCAAATTGGTCGTGGCAGGAGTTCGGAATTTTCAATCACGCGAGCGCGGGCGACATGCTGATTCGCAAGGTCCAGTCGTCCATCACTAAAGCCTCGCCCGTCGTCGTGGAACTGACGATTCAACTCACTTGGCTTATTTGCTCTTAAAGGAGAATGACATGCCTTTGGTAACAACAGGCCGGAATGCGATTTCCGCTTTGATGATTGGAACTGGAGTCTATTACGACGCGAGCAATGCCCATATCGGTGTGGGGGACAGTAGCACCGCGTTTAATGTGGCACAGACGGACCTGCAGGCTGCCACCAACAAACACTACGAACCTGTCGATTCCGCACCGACTGTGAGCGGACTCGTCGAGACGTTCATTGCGACGTTTGAAGCGGCGGACGCCAATTTCAGTTGGCAGGAGTTCGGAATCTTCAATGCCAGCGGCGGAAATATACTCGTGCGGAAAGTGCAGGCGAGCATCACCAAGGCTTCTCCCGCCGTGGTTGAGGTGACGATTGAGGTGACGTATGCACTTTGCCCGTGATAGGATTCGTCCGAAAGGAGCGCAATTATGGGACGACAAGTGCGACGTGTACCGCTCGATTTTGATTGGCCGCTGGACGAACCGTGGAAGGGATTTATCAACCCAGCGTGGGCTTCACCCGAAGCGAATGACACGGAGGACGACTGGCAACCAGAGGAACCGCCGGTTGGCGAAGGCTATCAACTTTGGGAAACCGTGAGCGAAGGATCGCCGATTACGCCGGTGTTCAAGACGCCGGAAGAACTAGCGGCATGGCTGGTGGCAAACGATACCAGTCTCACGCGAGATACAACTTTTGAAGAGTGGTGCCGGATGATTAGTGGTCCAGGCTGGGCTCCGAGCATGGTGATTGACAAAAATGGATTGATGTCTGGCGTGAAGGCGATGGGGTTGGGGTGGGTGAGATGGAAAGATAAGCGGTTATGACCAAACCCGGAACTGCCATCTTCCTCACCGCGGGACTCGCACCTAACGCCACGTCAGCTCTGTGGGATGGCTGGGGTGTGGAAGGCTGCCGGCGGGAGAAGCGGCGGGAGCACATCGTCAAGCGGCTGAGGCTGGCGTATGGGGTGAAGGATGCTAGGAAACTGGTGGATGATGTGCTGGCGACGATGGGCGATGCGGATGAACCCGACCAGATTCGCGGGCTAGGCGACGTCGCGGCGTGGGTGGCGAAGAAGGTGGGGATTAAGGAATGCGGCGGGTGCAAGGAACGGAGGAGGAAGCTGAATCGGGCGGTGCCATTCGGGAAGAAAACGTGAGTGTCACCCGTGGCACGCAAATGCGGCTGTGTGGCAAATCACTTCAGCAGGCGATAAAACGTATCTATCTCGCGGTCTGTCCAGGGGACAACGTGCAGCATTGTGCTGCCGCCAAGTTTCTTCGTCCCAGCCACGTGAATCGGACGTCGCAAACTATCCTTGTGATCGTCAATCCAGTCTCTTGTGTCAATGTCGAGGTAGACGAGTTTACGTCCGCCGTGGTTCACGAGTTCAACTAGTGCCGACTTGTCGTCCAGAATGCTACGAACGATAAATTCCCCTCTGTCGTATCCATATCGACTTTCGCGTTTAGTGGCTAGCCTGCCGCGGTCGCCAACTTGCAGCGGGCGATCCTGCCCATCGTCTGTTCGCTCTCGAATTACAGGCACGTCTGCCTTTCGAACCGCCAATAGCTTCGCCAACTCAAGTGCTGATTCTAGCCCACGAATTGCCTCTCGCTTCTCAATCGCCGTGGCAAATGAGTTGTGCGTCGACCCCTCTTTCCTGCTGACTGGCAATTGCTTCGCCCTACTCAATCCCCGCTCGATGGTGCTGACCCGCCAGAGCACAGCGAATTGAGAAAGCCATTCTGGTGGCGGCTCGGCTGCGAAGACAGCCAAGGCCAATATAGCCGCGTGCATTGTGTCGCCTTTCTGAAGAAAGGCAATTCTGCCCTACCTCCCCCGAAAAGGCTAGCGGATTGTCGGTTGTCCAGTATTCACACTAGTATCTGCCTAGCATTCACCCCAGTATCTACCTGGAAGGAAACCGGAAGATTGTCGGAAGGAAACCGGAAGCCGACCAGGGTCATCGTGGTCATCCGCGCATGTCTGGCGCATGTCTGGCACATGTGTGGCGCATGTCCGTAATGAACCTGATCGCACTTTATCGCACTTTATCGCACTTTATCTGTCATTTCCTGAGTTTGGCTTGGCGATTGGCACGCCAGATTCGGGACAGGGATTCGGGACAACTGTCCTGTCCCGTTGCCCCGTTCCAGCCATCTTCAGCCATCTTTGCCGGGAGGGGGCTTGGGATTCCCCTTTCCGTCATCTTCCCACCAGAACCGCGGCGGCTGTGGAGCGGGTCCATACGCCTGCGAGCGGTCGACGTAATGCCGTTTCATGTCGGGACTTCTGTGCCCCAAATAGCGGCTCGTCTCGTGCGGGCGGATGGATTCAAGGTGGGTCGCACCGCTGCGGCGAAGCTGCTGGAGCACGCCAGGACGAACACCCGAAGGCTTCAGCATCCACACTCGCCAGCAATCGTAGAATCCGCGTTCAGTCCCTGGCCAGCGTAGTGGAAGCTTTCCAGGCAGGCGGCGAACTCGTGCGAGCGTGTCGGGATTTAACTGCGGCTCGTGCGGAGTTCGCGTCTTATTCTGCCGCAAGATGATGATGCCGTTCGGCATGAACTGACCTTGCTCAAGTCGCCACAAATCGCCGCGGCGAAGTCCTGATTCGTAAGCCGCATCGAGCAGCGTCATCAAATAAAGTGAACGCGGACAGTTCGTGTGGACGATCCTACCTGTGGCACTTTCGGCTGCGAGGCGAAGCTTCCGAAGTTCATCGAGCGTCCAGGCGACTGGCATCGGCTCTGGCTTGGGTGCCTTTCGCACGCGACCGGGCCAACGGTGTTCGTGCTCGTCCGCCAGATACCGCCAAAGGCTCAAGACGTTACTCCTGTAGCCGTAGCGAGTACGCGGCGAGTAAGCCTGTGTTTCCATCCAGGCGACCCACCCGCTGACGACATCTTCGTCTAGGTCCGCGATAACGGAGAATCTTCCGAGCCATCTGTCAAAGACGATGACACTGCGAGCGAGGAAGTACGCTGCCTTGTGACACAATCCTCGTCGCAGGGAATACCGTGCGGACCAGTCCAACAGTGTGACTGGTTCCATGATGCTGCCCCCCGAAGGTTATCGGTCAATCGGGGAGGCTATCCAGCAGTTTTTATTACGCCAGTTCCGTGGTCACCTGGCGGCCTGCCAGTCCATGAAATCCTGCTGACCCCCAAACCGCTTCGAGTCCTACCGGGGGAGCTGAAATCATCGACAGGGTCCGTCACTCGCAAGATGGCGGGGGCTTCGCTACTGGGGCCTTGCTAACCCCTGTCGATGCTTTCTTGAAAATTGTCCGATGAATGGTAACATGAGGAGCATGGCGATGGCAACGAAGAAAGACCCAGACAAGGCAATGACGATTCGCGGGTATTTTACCTGCGAGCAAGCGGCGGAACGCCTACGCATGAAAGCAGATACGGTTCGGCGATACGTCCACCGAGGACTAATTGAGGCCGGTTTAATTGGCGACGTCTACCTAATTTCATCGCAGGAACTGACACGGTTTTCCAAGAATCGCCGCAGTGTCGGACGGCCAGTCGCAGACAAAATCAGCTAGTCTTGAGATTCGTTCAGACCCGCTATTGACAATTGTCCGATTGATAGGATAGATTCGCCAACGCTGAATGACACGCGTAGCAACGTGTCTTTCAGCAGGATGAAACCAGTAGCAATTCTGTGGCTCGCATCTTGAGCCGACCGAGTTGCTCAGAACTCGACGACGAAACTCAAGGATGTTCTGGCATGGGTGCCACTCCCGCGATTGCGCCTTCCACGTTCACATACGTCGACATTCCCGCTTCGGACGTGAAGGCTCTTGAGGGTCACGCACGGGCAGTTCTCAGCATTCAAGATCGGCAGCGAAAACTAACCGCCGAGAACGTGTTGAAGCTCGGCAAGGAATTGAAGGCGGCACAGGAGCGACTGAGCAATCACGGTAATGGCACGTTCGGGAAGTGGTGCAAAGAACGTTGCGGCATTAGCCCCCAGCACGCATTGCGATGCATTTCCACGACAACCGAGTTTGGCGGACAAAGATTTGAACAAATTGTTCAGAACTTCGACGCATCCGCTCTCTACCTGCTCTCGTCCGACACGTGTCCTGAAGACGCATTATCGGATGCCTTGGAAGCAGCCAAGAGCGGCGAAGTCGTCACGCACAAACGAGCCAAGGAAATCATCGCCAACTACACCGTTGACGCTGACGGTTCAAACGGTGAAGCGGATGGCAGCGAATCCTACTGCTCGCTCCTCGAAGGTCTGGAAGCCGTCAACAAAGCCATCACCAAGATTCTAGGGCGTTGGCCAAAGGATGAGATCGAGACGCTTGGCGCCAAGCTGTCCGTGATTGGAAAGCAAATCACAGAGACCGGAGGTTTCGAGTGTTAACGGAAGGAATCGGGATCAAGCCGCCGCAGCATGTGCGGGTGTTCATGACGCTGAACGAGCTAGTCGTGATGCAACAGGAAGCCATAAAGCGAGCGGATCACCGAGCCTATCGCTCGCGTCGTGACCAATGGGGAGCGGGGATTAAGACTGGTATTAATTTGCCACACATCGGTGACCTGTCACGAGACTTGCGCCCCATCTTCGCAGGATGCCTTGGTGAGTATGCCGTCAAGAGTCACCTGGAGAACAGATTCCACGGACGGGTTGAACACGACATGCGGCTGCTCAAGTACGGCGATTTCGGCATCGACCTATCGTGCTTCGGGCTGAAGATGCAGGTAAAGACGCGGCAGAACGAGAAGCCAATCAACCTCGTGCGTCGCACTAACAACCGAGGAACCGTCTCGACGATTCCTGCTCATGCGTTTTGTTTCTGTGAATGGCAGGGAAGTGCGAACGTCTATCTCGTGGGCTGGTGCTGGTCAGAGACAGTGAAATCTAAGCCGCTCGTGTCGTCTGTCGGCTCATGGAAAAACGCGGAGATTCCCGACAGCGACTTGATGCCGATGTGTCGCCTCAAAGACGAACTGGAAGCGTGGCAGGAGGCTCGGCAATGGCGCTGATCCGCTATCCCGGTTCCAAAGACAAACTAGTCAGTGAACTGTCGAAGCTGTTCCCGTCCGAAGTGCTTCACCCGCTCTGGTCGAGCGCGAAGAACTGGGAGTATCGAGAACCGTTCTTCGGTGCTGGAGCTGTTGGATTCCGCTTACTGCCACACATCAGCAAGTCATGTCGAGTGTGGCTCAACGACAAAGACGAAGACCTAGTGATGTTGTGGCGGACAGTCAAAGACGAACCGAAACCACTGTGCTGCCATGTAACGATGTTTCAGCCCAGCGTCGAGAACTTTTACGACTTCAAAGAACGAGACGGCAAAGCGGACGCGAGCGACTCGTATCGCGGGTTCCGTAAGCTTGCTTTGCACCGCATGAGCGTCAGCGGATTCGGCGTGAAATCGGGCGGACCAATTGGTGGCCGGCATCAGAACGGAAGTGCATACACGGTGGAATGTCGGTGGAATCCAGAGCGCATTAAGCGGGACGTGATGCGGCTGAGCAAGGTGCTCAGGAGGTTTGAGTCTCTGCGGATTACTTGCGGGGACTTTGCACCGCTCATGGAAGACGCGGGTGAACAGTGCTTTGTGTACTTAGACCCGCCGTACTTTGCGAAGGGCGAACAGCTCTACAGGCACGCTATGAATGACGCGGATCACGCGAGGCTCGCTGCCATACTTAGGCAGGCGACGTGCCAATGGGTGTTGAGCTACGACGACCATCAGCGGATTCGCGAACTATATTCGTGGGCCGAGTTTAGTGAGTTGCTAATCACATACACCAACGCGGTCACATCGAGCCGCCGACCGAAAAACAAAGAAGTCGCGATAACTCCCAAGGAAGAGTAACTCAACACCGCAAAGGAGAACTTCGTGACAGCGAACCTGAAACTAAAATGGACCGTAGACAGCCAAGCTGAAAGCCACATGAGGAGCCTGAATGTTGTTTGGGATATTAAAACAATCCCCATCTCGGCAATCGACCTGCGGGAATCCCAAATCAACGGCGCTCGCATCCGCGATCCGTTCGTGCCAGAACTGGTTGAAGATTACAAGCAAGGTTTTCTAAACGGTGACGCCTTCCCACGATTGATTGTTTGGAAGGGGGCGGCAGGCTATGTGATCTTGAGTGGCAATCAGCGATGCAAGGCGATTTCGGAATTGATAGCCGAAAAGGACGTAGACAAGTCGGTTGGTATTGAGTGCTATGTTGTCGAAACCGACAAGATGACTCGCGAAATAATCGCCAGGTCAGCCAACGCCGCTCACGGAGGAAGGACAACCAAAGAAGAGCGAATCTTACACGCGGCTTATTGCGTCCGCTCGCTTGGTATGGCAGTCACAGATGCCGCCAAGATATTCATGGTGTCCAAGACGACAATCAATCACCACATCAATGCCGATAATGAGCGGTCATCCCTCCTAAAGGCTGGCGTGGACGCCACCCGAATGTCCGTTGCGTCGCTTTCATCTCTCGCGGCACTGGGGCACGATGACAAGGCGAAGACGTCTATTGCATCGCTAGCTGTCTCCCATGACGTCCCGGCAGATCAAGTGAAAAGCATCGTCCAGGGTATTGCAGCGGAGAAGACTCTGGCTGGGAGAACTAATCGGATTAAGGAATTCGAGCGAAGCCTTGTCGCACAGGCGCGAGCCACAGCGAAATCACATCACAAAAACGGGAACGGCAAATCGATCAGTGTCAAAGCACCGTCTCGACCGAGGCGAGACAAGTTGTTGGATTCTATGAAGCGCCTCGTTGATTTTCTTGAGCATGGAAACGACGGCCAGTCATTCGCCTCGCTAGACGAACTGCAATTCAGCGGGGGAGATGATAATAAACAGGCTAGAGCACTCGCGGACAAACTGAAGCTACGGCTCAAGGTGCTGAAGATATGACATCCCGGAGAAAGCCAATTACTGGCAAGCCTCGTGGCTATAGCAGGACTGGCATTAGTATCGAGTTGATTCGCTCCGTCATTCCACGTGATCGATGGGTTAGTGTGTACGACGCCTATCTATCGCTCGACTCTTCTATACCTCCTGAGTCGGTAGCGCGATGGTGGATGATGTGGAACAGGAAAGTTGTGAGTATTGACCAGATGGCAACTGGCAAGTTCATCATGATGAAGAAGCAGCTCGATTGGTACGCCGGAAAATGGAAGGGTAGACCTTTGGTGTTGATGACTAAGACGCGCAGCGGAGTGGCGTATTACAAGCAACGAATAAGAAAGCCGTCCATAAAAGTTGATGGAGACTGAAATAACATGCTCATCATCACCCGCCACACCTGTGAAGACGTGCTCATTCGCGTGCCTGGACATCCCGACATCCGAATCAGGCTCATGCAAATCAACCACGCGCAAAACACAGTACGTCTGGGCATCGACGCACCGCCCGACGTCGAAGTGATTCGCGAGGAATTAGCCGCCACATGGAAGAACAAACTAAGGAAAACGGAGTAACCAAATGAACCTCGACCCATTCCTATTCCCTGCCTGCCTGATGGGAATCGCGTGTATTTGGCTCAGCGTTCAACGAGCCTTTTGGGAGCGGAAGAGATGACTACCAACATTCTACTCGCACTCATTGCAGGCAGCGTGTACCTGATTGGCATCCAGATATGCCGCGTCGTACACGCGATTCAGGAAACCAATCGTCTCATCGCCCGCGAGATGGAACGCACCCGCGAAGAGGAGGAAGTGGAATGACAGACGCCATGCTGAAAGTCGACAAAGGAATTCCACTGCCTCAACGCAAACGAGGGGCTGGAAAGCCATATCGCAAACTCACG
>Ga0137465_1000664_pt1 | contig 11888 bp, 7 predicted proteins | sample EasRivERMGT828_2_FD_104906 | JGI IMG/M metagenome (GOLD analysis project Ga0137465, IMG submission 104906) | Soil microbial communities from meander-bound floodplain in the East River, Colorado, USA - East River MetaG ERMGT828_2 | ecosystem: Environmental > Terrestrial > Soil > Floodplain ... | reverse complement strand
GACCAGCGCACACCGTCCTGTTCCCCGTCGCGGCCGTGCCGCCGGAACAACTGTCCCGGGGCCTGCCGAGGCGGAAACGCCAGGGCGACCGGGCGGATTGTCTCGAACGGACGATGTCTTCTTCCGTCACCTGGTGGCGGGAATGCGAAACGGCGTTCTGGCAATCACGCGGGCCGGAACCGTAGCGCTGCTCAACGAAGAGGCGTGCCGGATTTTCGGTGTCGATCCACGGGCGGACGACCTGGGAAGACCGGTTGCGGAGGTCTTACGCGCGCACCCGGATGTTGTGCGGCAGCTGTTGTCGGCATACGAGCTCCACATGCTGCCGAACCGCGCCGAGATGCGGCTGAAGCCATCGGGCAAGGTCATCGGCTTCACGCTGGCGTTTGTGCGGAACGATGACGGCGAGGTGACGGGCGTCGCGATGTTCTTCAAGGACCTCACGCGCGTCGAGCAGCTCGAAGAGCGGGAACGGCTGCGCGATCGACTGGCGGCGGTGGGCGAAATGGCCGCGGCCATCGCGCACGAGGTGAAGAATCCGCTGGCCGGGATCGAAGTGATGGCCGGGCTGCTGCGCAGGAAGATTCCGGATATTCCGGATGCGCAGGCGGTGCTGACCGACATCATCGCGGAAGCGAAGATGGCCAACGCGATCGTGCAGGAAGTGCTGGAGTTCGTCAGGCCGATCCGGTTGCAGGTCGAGCACACCGGCGTTGCCGAAGCGCTCGATGCTGCCGTACAGCTGGCGGATACGAAAGCGGCGCGCGGCTCGATCGCGGTGGCAGTCGACGTGCCGCCGGGTCTGCCGCAGATACAGGCCGACCACTATCAGCTGACGCAGTTGTTCACGAACCTGCTGATCAACGCGTACGAGGCGATGGAGGGGCAGGGGCGCGTGGGATTCAGTGCCAGCGCCGTGCATCAGGACGACGGCGGGGAGGGGCGCGAGGCGGTGCGGATTGAACTAATGGACGACGGCCCCGGAATGCCGCAGGACGTTGCCGATCGCGTCTTCGATCCGTTTTTCACGACCAAGCCACAGGGCTCTGGTCTCGGGCTCGCGATCGTGCGGAAGATCGTCGACGCGCACGATGGACAGATAGACCTGCGGACCGCGCCGGGCGGCGGGACACTGATTCGCGTCACGCTGCCGGTATCGATCAGCCGGGACGCCGGATAGCAACGTTCGTACAGAGGGAAAAGGATAGACATGGGCCGCATTCTCATCGCAGACGATCACGATTCACTCCGCCGCGGACTGGCGCAGGCGCTTGGCGAGGCGGGACACGACGTAGAGGAGGCGCCGAACGGCAACGCGGCAATCGAGAAGCTCCACGAGGGCTTCTTCGACGTGGTTGTCAGCGACCTGAAGATGGGGGGCAGCACCGGGCTCGAGGTGCTGAAGACCGCCAAGACCCTGCATCCCTCGGCCGCGGTCATCCTGATGACCGCGTTCGGATCCGTGTCCACCGCGGTGGAAGCGATCAAGGCGGGCGCGTTCGATTACGTGCAGAAGCCGTTCGAGATCGAGGAGATGGAGGTCAAGATCGCGAAGGCGCTCGAGATGCGCCGGATGCAGCACCAGATCGACTACCTGCGCCACGCGCAGGGTGACATCTACGATTTCGAGCGGATCATCGGATCGAGCGGCGCGCTTGAAAAGGTGCTGACCGTCGTGCGCAAGGTGGCGAAGAGCAACACGACCGTGCTCGTCCGCGGTGAGACCGGTACGGGCAAGGAACTGATAGCCGGCGCGATCCACCACAACTCGCACCGCGCGGCACGCAACTTCATCAAGGTGAACTGCGCGGCGCTGCAGGAGAACCTGCTCGAGTCCGAGCTGTTCGGGCACGAGAAGGGGGCGTTCACGGGCGCCGACAAGCAGCGTATCGGCCGCTTCGAGCAGGCCGACGGCGGCACGCTGTTCCTCGACGAAATCGGCGACATGAGCGCGAACACGCAGGCGAAGATCCTGCGCGTGCTGCAGGAACACGAGTTCGAGCGCCTGGGCGGCACGCGGACGCTGCGCGTCGACGTGCGCCTGATTGCAGCGACGAACCGCGACCTCCCGTCGATGGTCGAGACGGGAACGTTCCGCGAAGACCTCTACTACCGGCTGAACGTCGTGGCGATCGAAATGCCGCCGCTGCGCGAACGCAAGGAAGACGTCGCGGCGCTGGCCGGATTCTTCATCCGCCGCTTCGCGGGCGAGCTGAAGAAGAAGATGGAAGGGCTCGACCCGGATGCGCTGAAGCTGTTGATGCGCTACAACTGGCCCGGCAACATCCGCGAGCTCGAAAACGCGATCGAGCGCGCGATGCTGCTCGCAGAGCGCTCGCACATTTCGATGGACGATCTCCGCCTGGGCGACACAGGGGCGCCGGGGAGCTCGCGCGAGGGTTCGTCGATCGTGAAGATTCCTCCCACTGGCATCCCGCTCGAGGAAGTCGAGCGGCTGGCAATCATCGAAGCGCTCAAGATGTCGAACTGGGTACAGAAGGACGCCGCGGAGCTGCTGTCGATCAGCCCGCGCGTGATGAACTACAAGATCAAAACGCTCGGCATCGACTTTCCGCGCGGCCGCCGAGCGGCCCTCCAGCAGCACGATCCTTCAGCGGCTGCGATGGTCTAGGCCCCAACCGGTCGTTCACCCTTCGCGGTTCTCCGTTCTCAGTTCGTGTTCAAGTTCGGGCCGGCGCCGCCGGCCTGTTCTATCCCACCAGTTAAACCCGAGGTCTGTACCCACTACACTTGGGCATGAGGGACCGGCGGGAATCGGACGCGGGATTGACGCGCCCGGTCGCCCGCAAGCTCCGTTCTCTTTGTCTGTCCTTCCCCGAAACGACTGAGCGTTCCTCCTGGGGGCACCCGAACTTTCGGGCAGGTAAACGCGCGTTTGCGACATTTGAAATCATCGGAGGACGGCCTTCGATTGCGTTCCGGCTCCCCCCAGTCGATGTCGGACGCCTCCTTCGGCTGAAGCAGTTTTTCGTCACGCCATACGGCCGGGGACAGTGGGTGAGTCTGTGGGCCGATGGATCAGTGGATTGGCGGTTCGTCGCAGAACTTCTTCAGCGTAGCTACCGGACGGTTGCTCTCAAACGCATGCTGGGTGCGCTCGATCGCACCATCATTCGAACACCCGCTCCACCGGCACCACGATGACGTCCTCGGACCTCACATTGAGCCGATACGCCTGAATGACCTTGTCCTCATCCATGAGAGCCGCGGGTTTTGGCGAATTGTAGGCAATTGGCGAAGGTTCATTCGTCACGACCGCGTCGCGGAAGACCTGCGCGTTCTTTGTGACGATGACAATACGCATCAGATCGGTTTTCAGATGCTGCCGAACAGCGCGGTTCACGTCGTCAAGCGTCAGCTTCGAAAGCGCGTCGCGCAGATAGGTGTTGTAATCAGCGATGCCGTAGTACCGGCTGTCGAGCGCATACCCAAGCCGGGCGTCGTACGTCTGGGTCAGGATGTTCGCGTATTTCCCCAGGAACTCACGTGTGGCGTCGAAGGCTTCGCGCGACATCCCGTCGCGAACGAGCTTGTCGTATTCGTACAGGACGGCGCGCAGCGCAAACACACCGTTCTCGGGCTCCACGGGGCGAACCCAGATTTGAAAGATCTGCTGTTGGCGCGCGAGGTTCGGATCGGGCGTGAACTGGAACATCCCACGCGGAAAATATTCCACGTAGGCGTAATCACCGTAGTTGAGGCCTCGCGCTTCGCGCAGTCGTTGATAGAGGTAACCGTTCGACGAACGGTGCTGCCCAAGATAGGAGGCGGCCACGGCCAGCGCCGGCCAGTCTTTCGAGGCGCGATTCACGTCAATCGGGAAACCCAGCGAGATCGCGGTGGAGCGAGTATCGCGCGTCACGATGTTCACGTGAGTGCCCGGCGACAGCTTCGGCGCATCGAAGCGCTTCTTGTCGGCTGTGCCGTTCGGCAATCTCGCAAAATCGGACTCGACCTTCTGTGAGAAGCCGTTCGGGTATCCGCCGGCAAGGCCGATCATCAGGTTGGCCCTGGTGTAGTGAGCGCGATAGAAGGCGCGTACGTCATCGAGCGTCAGCTTCTGGAGCGCGCCGATCGTTCCGCGGTTGTGATGCGCGTAGGGATGGCCGGCATAGATCACGTTGTAGAGATATTCCTTGCCCAGTTCTTCGTCGTTCCCCTCCCGCAGTGACACCTTCAGGAAGTTCGTGGCATCGTCCCGCACGCGAGTGAAATCGTCGGGACGAAAACCGGGGGCGAGCAGCATGTCCTTCAACAGTGCATAGAACCGATCGAGGTTCTCGACGTGGGTCGTGCCGCTGAAGACGGTCATTTCCTTGTCGACCTGCCAGTCAACCGACGACGCCATGGGATACATGGCCTCGACGATCTGCTGGTAGGTCATCGCGCGCGAGCCGCCTTCGCCAAGCATGGCTGCGGTGAGCGACGCGAGCCCTTCTTTTCCAGCCGGGTCGAACGCGGCGCCGGTCGTGAACACGATGCGGAACACGATCAGCGGCGACGTGCCTGGCTGCAGCACGTTGGCAATCTGCGCAGACGGCGACTGCTGGGCGAGCGCGGCGAGCACGAGAGCGCATGCGAGCTGTTTGACCATCAGTTCGTCGCCACCCTCGACGTCAACGTGACGATCGTCCTGTTGCTCTCTTTGAAATACCGGCTCGCCACGTCACGCATGTCCTGCGGAGTGACTTGCTGGTAAAGCGAGAACACCTTGTTGATCGTGTCAGGCGTCCGCCGAAGCGCGATGTACGGCGCCAGTGCATTCGCAATGGCCGGCGAGCTGTTCATGCGCAGCGCAAAGCTGTAGCGGATGCGGGATCGTGTCGCATCGAGCTTCGCCCGATCGACGGTTTCGTTCGTGAATTGCGCGAACGTGGCGAGGATTTGCCCACGAACGTCGTCAAGGTCCTTCGCATCTTTCACGCGCGCATACACGGTGAACAGTTCCGGGTCCGGATGATTGCCGAAGTCGGCTACAAGGGTGTCCACCTTCTGCTCGTCGAGCACCAGGCGGTGATACAGCACCGAGTTCTGTCCAAAGGCGATCGGCGACAAGAGATCGAGCGCGGCCTTGTCTGCCTTCTCATCGGAATACGCGGGACCCTTGAACGCAACCGCGATCCATGGAAGCGTGGGCGATGGCCAATCGACCGTTGCCGAGCGCGCCTCTGACTGCGGCGGCTCCGGGGAAATGTTCGGCACGTAGCTGCCGCGCGCCCAGCTCCCGAAGTATCTCTTCGTCAGCGCGAGCGCGCGATCGCGCGTCACGTCACCAACGAGAACGATCGTCGCGTACTCGGGCCGATAGAACCGGTTATAGAACTGAAGGCTATAGCTGTACTGGTTCGGCATGTCCTGGATGTCTTTGAGATAGCCCATCGTCGTATGCGCGTACGTGTGGGTCTTGAACGCGGTCTCATAGAGAACTTCATCCAGCCTCTGCGTCGGGTCGGCGCTGTTCTTGTTGTACTCGCCGAGCACGGCGAGCGATTCCGTCTTGTACCCCGGCTCCGGATACTTCAGCCGCTGAAAGCGATCGGCCTCCAGCTTCAGCACCGGTTCGAGATCGTCCTTGGAGAAGATGTCGTAGTACGTCGTGCGGTCCTGGCCTGTTGTCGCGTTGGATTCCGCACCGGCCCGCTTCAGGATTGCGTCGCGCTGATCCGGAGTGTAGTTCTCGCTGCCCCGGAACATCAGGTGCTCGAACAGATGCGCATAGCCGCTCTTCCCGGGCTCCACTTCGTTGCGCGATCCGGTCTGCACGACGATGTACAGAGCGACCATGTTCGGGTAGTCGGTCGGCACGGTGACCAGCCGCAGTCCATTGTCCAGGTCATCGATCGTGTATGGGTACGGAAACAAGTTGCCCGGTGACTGAGCCTGATACGCAGGGGTGAAGCAGGTCAGCACGATCAGCGCGAGGCCAAGACATCGTGAGGTGGATACGCCAGGCGGTTTCATGACGGCTCCTAAGACTTGTTCGCCCGCCTTCCGGAACACGTCGAGCAGCTGGGCGACGTTCACATGAGTGTAGCGCGGTGCAGACACCGCGGTCATCAACGCGCCAGAAGACCGAGGCCGAGACGGGCACTGCAGTCATTGAATCGCACCGACATGCGGCAATGACGACCGCGCTCAGGACTTGTGCGCTCGCGGATGTGCCTTCCGATAGACGTCCAACAGCTGCGCGACGTTGACGTGCGTGTACCGCTGCGTCGTCGACAGCTGCACGTGCCCGAGCAGCTCCTGGATCGCGCGTAGATCGGCGCCGTTCTGCAGCAGGTGCGTCGCGAACGAGTGCCGCAAGGCGTGCGGGCTGATGCCGAACCGTGTGCTGCAGCCTTTCACGTAATGCGAGACGAACCGCTGCACGCTCCTGCCGGTCAGCCTCGCGCCCCGGAAATTCACAAACAGTGGATCGTTCTGGGATTTGGATCTTGGGATTTGGGATCTGGGATTTGCCGAGCGAATCGCCAGCCGGTCGGGAAGCCAGGCTCGAATCGCCTTCTCCGTCGTCGTGTTGAACGGAACGATCCGCTCCTTGCCTCCCTTGCCCATCACGCGAGCGACGCGCGCGCGGGCGCTCAAATCGACATCCTCGACATCGAGGCCAACAAGCTCACTCAGGCGGATCCCTGACGCGTAGAACAGTTCGAGGATCGCGCGGTCGCGGCGCCCGAGCGGTGTGGAGACGTCCGGCACGTCGAGCAGACGCGACATCTCATCGACCGACAGGTGCGCGGGAATTTTCTGCTCGCGCTTCGGCGAAACGGCGAGCGCGGTGGGATCGGAATCGATCCATCCTTCCCGCCGCAGGTAGCGGGCGAAACCGCGCAGCGCCGACACTTTGCGCGCCACCGACGCGCGCGCCTGTCCCTGGCGATGCAGCTCGCCGAGAAAGCCACGGATCAGATCGAGATTGAGATCGCCCGGCGCGATGTTCTTGCGCTTGCCCGTTTCCTGCCCCGCGAACGCGAGGAACTGCGAAAGGTCACTGTCGTACGCCGCCACCGTGTGGGCGGAGGCGTTGCGATTGAGCCGCAGGTACGAAAGGAAATCCCGGAGCTGCTCGTTCACGATGGCGCAAGGGGGGCGAGCCGTTCCGCCTCGCCTCGCGGACCCGAAGGGTTCGCACCGCTCGTCCAGCTGTCGAGATCGGCGAGCGCGCGCTCCGATACTGCCATCTTGCGCTCCGCCCGGCCAAGGCGTCTGCCACCGCTCTCCGGCGGGGGCGTCATGATGCCGAACGTGATGTTGGTTGGCTGATAGTTGCGCGGATCCGCGTGCGACACGTAGAACGCAAGCGCACCGATCGCCGTGGTGCGCGGAGGCACGCGCGGCTCTTCGCCCCGCGCGAGTGCCGCGGCATTGCGGCCGGCGATGAGCCCCGACGCGGCCGACTCGACATAGCCTTCGACGCCGGAGATCTGTCCGGCGAAGAATAGATCGTCACGAAATTTCGTCTGCCACGTCTCGCGCAGGACGGTCGGTCCGTTGATGTACGTGTTGCGGTGGACCATACCGAACCGGACGAACTCGGCATTCTCCAGCCCAGGCACCAGTTTCAGCACGCGCCCCTGCTCGCCCCATTTCAACTGCGTCTGGAATCCCACGAGGCTGAAATGATCGCCGGCGAGGTTGTCCTGGCGAAGCTGCACGGCAGCGTACGGCGCACGGCCCGTGCGCGGGTCGACCAGGCCGACGGGCTTCATCGGGCCGTATCGCAGCGTGTCGCGACCGCGATGCGCCATGACTTCGATCGGCAGGCAACCCTCGAAGAACTTTTCCTTGTCGAAGTCGTGAACCGTCGCGGACTCGGCGGACACCACCGCTTCGTAGAAGCGGTCGTACTCCTCTCTCGTCATCGGGCAATTCAGGTAGTCGCCCTGCCCGTCGTCGACGCCGCACGCGGGCCCGGGACTCGGGACTCGGGATTCGGGATTCGATCTTTCCGGATCCCGGATCCCGGATCCCGGATCCCGCAAACTTCTTCCCCACCGCGATGCGCGGAACACCTTGCTCATGTCGATCGTCTCGGCGAGAACGATTGGGCTTATGGCGTCATAGAAGTAGAGGTGATCGCCGCCGACGAGCGCGGCGATGTCGGCCGACAACGTGTCGGACGTCAGCGGTCCCGTGGCAACGATCAGAGGGAACATGCCCGGGTCGGCGGGAATGCGATCCACTTCTTCGCGCGTGACCGAGATCAGCGGGTGGGATTGGATGGCTTCGGTGATCGCCTGAGAGAACCGATCGCGATCGACGGCCAACGCCGCGCCGGCCGGGACGCGGTGCGCGTCGGCCGCGCGCATCACGAGCGATCCCAGCCGCCGCATCTCCTCCTTCAGAAGGCCCACGGCGTTATCGAGCTTGTCGCCACGCAGAGAGTTGGAGCAGACGAGTTCGGCAAGCTGGCCGGTCTTGTGAACGGCCGTTGGCCGCACCGGCCGCATCTCGTGCAGCACGGCTTGCACGCCGAGCGACGCAGCCTGCCACGCGGCTTCGCAACCGGCGAGGCCTCCGCCAATGATGTGAATGCTGGGAATGCTCAAGGCTCAATGCTCAGGCTCAAGGCTCAACATAAAAGCTCAACGCTCCGTACCCAACCGTTGGGCATTGAGCATTGGGCCATGAGCATTGTGCTTCGAGTAGTTTACGCTCCGGCGGCTTTGCGGGTGGTCTTGCGCGCCCTGGGGGCAGCCGCCGCCGCACGCCGGCGTCCGCCGCCCGCGCCGCGGCGCGGGGACGGCGCCGCATTGCGTCGCGCCTCGAGCAGCTGGGCCGCTTGCTCGAACGTCACCGATTCCGGGTTCGTGCTCTTTGGGATCGACGCGTTCGTGGTGCCGTCGGTCACGTACGGACCGTATCGACCCGCGAGCAGCTTGAAGGTTGTGCCGTTGCTCGTGAGCTCCTTCAACACCTTCTTCTGCGCCGACTGGCGGCGGCGCGACACCTTCGGCGCGCGAATCAACTCGAGCGCGGCATCGAACCCGATCTTGAAGACGTCGTCTTCCGATTCCAGCGACCGGAATTCGTCGCCGTGCTTGACGTATGGTCCGAAGCGACCGAAGTTGGTCACGATCGGCTCGTTGTCGTCGGGATGCAGACCGACGACGCGCGGGAGCGAGAGGAGCTTGAGGGCTTCCTCGAGCGTGATGGTCGACTCCGTCATGTCCGCCTGGAGCGATGCGCGCTTTGGTTTCTCCGCCTTCTTACCCTCCGGCGTTTCGCCAAGCTGCACGTAGGCGCCGTAACGACCATTCATGACGTAGACGTTCATGCCGGTGGTCTGATCGACACCGATCGTGCGCGGGCCTTCAGCCTTGACCCGAACCAGCTCCAAGGCCTTCTCGACCGTCAGGTCGGCTGGTGCCACGTCGTCCGGGAGCGACGCGGTCCGTCCCGGTCCGCCTTCGCCGACCTGCACGAAAGGACCAAATCGGCCGATGCGGATGCGCACGGGCTCGCCATCCGCGGATTCACCACCCAGATCGAGCACCGGGTAATCCGCGTTCTCAGCGCCCTGCTCGACGGCGCCCAGCAGACCACGATGCTTCTTTTTCTTGTTTCCGTAGTAGAACTCGCGGAGGAACTCGACCGACTCGCGTTCGCCGCGCGAGATCTCGTCGAGGTCGTCCTCCATTTCCGCGGTGAAATCGGTCTCGACGAAGTCGCCGAAATGGTCGCGCAGCAGCTTGGTCACGGCAAACGCCGTGAAGCTTGGCACCAGCGCTTTCCCCTGCCGAAACACGTAACCCCGGCGGACGATCGTTGCAATCGTCGGAGCGTAGGTTGACGGCCGGCCGATGCCGAGGCGTTCCAGCTCCTTGATGAGCGACGCCTCGGTGAACCGTGCCGGCGGCGCCGTTTCGTGTCGCTTCGGCTCGGTATCGAGCAGCGCGATCGCCGTGCGACCGTCGCGCTCAATCCGGTCGCCGACCGTGCACTGCGGCAGGATGGTTTCCTGCTCTTCGAGCTCCGCCGCGGGATCGTCGCTGCCTTCGACGTACGCGCGCCGGAAGCCGGCAAACTCGATCGCCTTGCCGCTCGCGGTAAGAACAGCCACATCGCCACCGGGGCCGTCGGCCGAAATCTCGAGCGTGGTGCGCAGCACACGGGCGTCCACCATCTGCGAGGCCATCGTGCGCTTCCAGATCAACTCGTAGACCTTCAGGTCGTCGCTCTCGAGAACCCGTTCGAGCCGGCTTGGCGCCAGCCTGAAATCGGTCGGGCGAATGGCTTCGTGGGCTTCCTGTGCGTTCTTGACGCGCGTCTGGTACCGTCGCGGGCTGTCGTAATACTCCGCGCCGAACATCTCGCGGATCACGCGCGCCGATTCCTGCAGCGCCTTGTCGGAGAGCGTCGTCGAGTCGGTGCGGTGGTAGGTGATCAACCCCTCCATCTCACCGTTGCCTGTTTCAACGCCCTGAAACAGCCGCTGCGCGACCTGCATCGTTCGTTCAGTGGAGAACCCGAGCTTGCGGCTCGCCTCCTGCGTCAATGTCGATGTCGTGAACGGCGGCGCCGGCCGCTCAACGCCGGGCTTCTGCTCGACGCTCGTGATCGTCCACGGAACGCTGGCGCGGATCGCCTCGACAAGCGTGCCCGCGGCAGCTTCATCGAGCAGGCGCACGTTCTGATTCTTCAGCTCCCCGGTTTTTGGGTCGAAGTCCTTGCCCGACGCAATGCGCTGATTGTTCACACGCGCCAGCGTCGCGATGAACTCGCGTCCCTCGCCCTTCAGCCTGGCTTCGAGATCCCAGTACACCGAGGCATTGAACGCGCGCCGTTCTTCTTCGCGCTCAACGATCAGGCGCACCGCGACGCTCTGCACGCGCCCGGCGCTCAACCCGGTCTGCACCTTCTTCCAGAGGACCGGCGACAGCGTGTAGCCGTACAGGCGATCGAGAATGCGCCGGCTTTCCTGGGCCCTGACGAGATCCTCGTTGACAGCGCTCGGATGTTCGAGCGCTTCCCTCACGGCGTCCTCGGTAATCTCGTGAAAGACGATGCGGTGGACCGGAATCTTCGGCTTGAGCACTTGGGTGAGGTGCCAGCTGATCGCCTCGCCTTCGCGGTCGGGGTCGGTCGCAAGCAGCAGTTCCGACGCCTCCTTGACCGCCAACTTCAGATGTGCCACCTGCTTCTTCTTGTCGTTGGGTACGACGTAGTAAGGGGTGAAGTCGCTTTCGACGTCCACACCGAGCCGGCCCCACTCCTTCTCCTTGATCTCCTTGGGAACCTCCGCGGCGGACTCGGGCAGATCGCGGATATGGCCGTAGCTCGCTTCGACGCGGTACTTCGCGCCGAGGAAGCGCCCCAGCGTCTTCGCCTTCGCAGGCGACTCCACGATTACGAGTGGCTTTGCCATCTAGTGGACGGTTCGGACTGATTGGGCTCGATTCACAACACGCCACCAACTCGGTTACGCGGCCGCGACAACGGCGCGGCCGTCACGATTGCCGGAGTTACGCCCCCGGTAATTGCATTTCACACTAGCACGTTCATTACGAGCGCATGAAACGGCCACCGCCGACTCTGCGCACCCGACCCTGCAGTTCGAGGTCGATCAGACGCGACAGTAACTTCACGCTTTCAAGGCCTGAGAGCACTGTGAGATCGTCCACGTCGTAGGGCTGTCCGACTTCCATTCGGCGAAGTACGGGATCTACGGAAACAGCTGACGGTCTGGCACTTACCTCGCTTCGCGACGCGGCCGATACTGCCGTCTGCGGCCAGAGCTCATCTACGATATCGTCCGCACACTCGACAATCTTTGCTCCATCGCGAATGAGGGCGTGCGCGCCCCGGCTCCGGCCGCTGAGCACATTGCCCGGCACCGCCATCACTTCACGACCCTGTTCGAG
>Ga0137465_1000662_pt1 | contig 11900 bp, 7 predicted proteins | sample EasRivERMGT828_2_FD_104906 | JGI IMG/M metagenome (GOLD analysis project Ga0137465, IMG submission 104906) | Soil microbial communities from meander-bound floodplain in the East River, Colorado, USA - East River MetaG ERMGT828_2 | ecosystem: Environmental > Terrestrial > Soil > Floodplain ... | reverse complement strand
TAGTTCGTGCTCGGATCCTGCACCGCCAGCGCGATCCACAGAGCCGGCAGGAGGAGCGTGGCGGTGCTGAATACCGTGAAGTTTCTCCCGCCAAACACGGGCACCACGAAGGAGTACGCCAGTCGCAGCGCGGCACCCGAGAGCCCAGGTAAGGCGGCCAGCCAGAACAGCTCGGTGGTCGTGAACTTGAATCCGATCTTGGGCAGCTCGACCACGACCACGCTCCATACCAGCCACACGGCAAACGCCAGGAACAAGGACGGCATGGAGAAGATCAGGTTGCGCAAGGCGATGCGCTTTCCGGTCGTCCGCCAGAAATTCTCGTCGTCGGGGCGCCAGCCGACCAGCCAGGTTCCGACAGCAGCCTTGGCGTCGAGCAGGTGTTCCTTGACCATCTGATCGCGAAGCGTGGCGTCTTTCTCGAGGATCGCTTCGCGCTCGTTTCGCGCCGCAGCCCAGGTCCAGATCATCACGCCGGCGAGCATGACGTACATGATCATAAAGGTGCTGCTGCGCACGTTCGTGGCGTCGGCCGCGATGCCGAAAACGATGGGCAGCGTGAATCCGCCCAAGCCGCCGATGACCCCCACCAGGCCGCCGACCGAACCCATGTTGTTCGGGTAGTAATCGGCAAGGCTGCGGTAGACGCTCGCCTTGCCGATGCCTTGCGCCACGCCGACGATGAACACGAGGATCGTGAACAGCACGACCCCTGTGGCGATCTTGATACTGACGTCCCCTTTGATGCCATGGATCGTCAGCGTCGTCGACGGATAGGCAAGAAAGAAGAGACATACGATGCAGATCCAGAACACCCACCAAGTCACCGTGTCCCCGCCCCAGCGATCGGAGACCCAGCCGCCCAGAGCGCGTATCACGCCGGAAGGCAGCGTGAAGAACAGGGTGATGAACGCCGCGGTCTTCAGGTCCAGCCCGTATTCCCCTATGTAGTACTTGGGCAACCACAAGGCGAGCGCGACGAATCCCCCGAAAACAAAGTAGTAGGCGAGGCCGAGCCGCCAGACGCGCGCTTCGGTCAATGGGGCCAACTGCTCCCCAACGGTCGGGTATTCCTTCTTGAGTTTGCGTTCCTCGTGCTTCGGGTCGGGGAAGGTGAAGAACCAGAAGATCACGGCCATGACCACCAGGGCAATCGAGTAGACCTGAGGCACCATCCGCCAGCCGAACGCCACGACGATGAGGGGCGCGGCAAGGTTGGTAACGGCGGAGCCGGCATTACCGACACCGAAGATCCCCATTGCGGTCCCTTGCTTTTCCTTCGGGAACCATGCCGAGGTGTAGGTGATCCCAATCGCAAAACTCCCCCCGGCCAAGCCGACGAACAAGCCGATGACGAGGTACTGCCAGTACTGGGTGGCGAACGCCAGGCCATAGGTCGGTATGGCGACCAGCAGCATGTGGATGAAATAGACGATGCGGCCGCCGTAGCGATCGGTGAGCATGCCCAACGGCAATCGAATCAACGAGCCGGTCAGGATCGGCGTGGCCACCAGCAGGCCGAACTCGGTCTCGTTCAGCCCGAGCTCCGCCTTTATCCTGATGCCGATGATGGAGAACATGGTCCAGATGGCGAAGTTGACCGTGAAGGCCAACGTGTTCATCGTGAGGACCGAGTAGCGCTTGCCTTGCTCTGTCATGGCCATGAGCCAGTCTCCGGTGGGTCGAGTGCGGCTTAGTCTGGGTTCTTGGCTGCTGCTGTACGTGCCCTACGCACGGTTCGCGAGCATCACCTGGAATTGTCAAGAAGGATGGCCAATTCAGGAAGTCGTCCTTTGATCCGGATCAAAGGACGATGGGGTTCCAAGGGTCGAGCCCCTCGCTTGCAGTACTGACTTGTGGCATCCGCAGCAGCGTATGGTTCGTTCAAGCGAGTGCTGGCCTAGCTCAGGGGCACTCAACCGCCGGGTTTATGCAACCAGCACGCCACGCTCCGCGTCCCCGACAACGCAACATTCTCCGGATACCGCTCGCGGCACTCCGCCATCGCCTTCGGGCAGCGCGGATGAAAGTGGCACCCGGACGGCGGGTTGACAGGCGACGGCAGCTCGCCTTCGAGGCGGATGATTTCGCGTGTGCCTTCGATTTTTGGCACGGCAGCGAGGAGCGCCTGGGTATACGGATGTTTCGGCGAACGCAGGACTTCGTCCACAGTCCCGCGCTCAACGATGCGCCCCAGGTACATGACCGCGACCTCGTGCGCGAGGTATTCGACCACCGCGAGGTTGTGGGTGATGAAGAGGTACGACAGCCCCAGTTCCCGCTGCAGGGTCTTGAGCAAATTCAGGATCTGCGCCTGCACGGATACGTCGAGCGCGCTGGTCGGCTCGTCGCAGACGATGAGCCGCGGGCGGACAGCCAAAGCGCGCGCGATCGCGATCCGCTGTCGCTGCCCGCCCGAGAACTCGTGCGGATAGCGCTCGACCGAGTCGCGCGCCAAGCCCACCTGGTCGAGGATTTCCGCAACCCGCCGTCCACGAGCCGCGGCGTTCGCCTCGATGCCGAGCGCCGCCATGCCTTCCGATAAGATCTCGGCGACGCGCATGCGCGGATTGAGCGAGGCGTACGGGTCCTGGAAGATGATCTGGAAGTCGCGCCGGCGCGCGCGCAGCGCCGCGCCCGAGAGGCGCGTCAAGTCGGCGCCGTCGAACCGCACCTCGCCCGCCGTAGGTCGGACGAGCTGCAGGATCGCTTTTCCGACAGTAGTCTTGCCGCAGCCCGATTCGCCCACGAGGCCGAGCGTGCGCCCCGCGCCAACCTCCAGCGACGTTCCGTCCACCGCCTTGACGTAGCCGACCGCACGCTTGAAAAGACCTTTCCTGATCGGGAAATGCACCTTCAGCTCGCGCACCGATAGGAGCGGCGCCGCTTCCACGGCCGCGGTGTCCTTCGCGGTCTTGCCCGTCGCTTGTGTTTCGAGCGCGCCCGCGCGCTCCTTCTCCCTCAGGAAACAGCGCACCTCGTGCCCTTCCGCGATCGGCGTCCAGCCCGGCGCTTCTGCCGAGCATCGCTCGAAAGCAAAATCGCAGCGCTCGGTGAAGCGGCAGCGGCGGAACTCGGTGGTGAGCGGCGGCACCTGGCCCTTGATCACGGCGAGCTCCTCCCCCCGCTTGCCCGAACCCGGCAACGCGGCGAAGAGCTTGCGCGAATACGGATGTTGGGGCGCGGCGAAGAAGCGCTCGCGGTCGGCGACCTCGATGAGCTGGCCCGCGTACATGACCGCGACGCGGTGCGCCATCTGCGCGACAATTCCCAGATCGTGCGTGATGAGGAGCATCGCCATGCCGTTCTTTTTCTGCAGCTCGGAGAGCAGCTCCAGCACCTGCGACTGGATGGTGACGTCGACCGCCGTGGTCGGTTCGTCGGCGATGAGGAGATCCGGATCCCCGGCGAGCGCCATGGCGATCATGGCGCGCTGCTTCAAGCCCCCGGAGAGCTGGAAGGGATACTCTTCGGCGCGGCGGGCCGCGTCGGGAATCCCCACCGAGTCCAGAAGCGCCAGGATGCGTGCCTTGAGCTGTGCGCCGCGCAAGGTAGTGTGGCGCTCGAGCACCTCCCGGATCTGGGTGCCGACCGTAAGCACCGGATTCAAGCTCGTCGCCGGCTCCTGGAAGATCATCGCGATTTGTCGCCCACGCACCGTGCGCATCGCCGTCTCGGGAAGAGCGAGCAGATCGACGCCCGCGAGCTCGACCGTCCCTCCCGCGATGCGGCCGGTCTCGGGCAGGAGGCGCATGAGCGACAGCGCCGTCATCGTCTTGCCGCAGCCCGATTCCCCGACGATGGCGAAAGTCTCGCCGCGCCGGATCTCCAGGTCGACGCCGTCCACCGCGCGCACCGGTTCCCCGGCGCCGTGCAGCACCGTCTTCAGCCCTTCGACGCGCAACAGGATTTCGTTCATGCCGGCAGCAAGCCTCCCACCTTGACCCGCGGGTCGAAGGCGTCGCGCACAGCGTCGGCAAACAGGTTAGCCGACAGCACCAGCACGAACATGAACACGAAGGCCGCAGCGAGCGACCACCAGACGATGGGCTCGCGCGACATCTCCAGTCGCGCCGCGTTGATCATGGTGCCGAAGCTGATCATCGAGGGATCGACGCCGACCCCGACGTAGGAAAGCACGGCCTCGGCGAGCACCAACCCGGAAAAGTCCATCACCAGGGCGATCAGCACGATGTGCATCACGTTGGGCAGGATGTGGCGGGTGATGATGCGGACATCGCGCACGCCGAAGGCCTGCGCCGCCTGGATGTACTCGAGCTCGCGCAGCTTGAGGGACTCCCCCCGCAGCAGCCGCGCAAGGCCGGTCCAGCTGGTCAGCCCCAGGATGAAGCACAGGAACAGGAGCCGGAGGTCGGCGCGCTGCGCCGAGGTTGGAAAGAACTCCGGATGCCGGTCGAGCTGTACCTGCATCAGGAGGACCGCGGCTGCGATCAGCAGCACGCCCGGGATGGAATTGACGGTGGTATACAGATACTGGATTACATCGTCGATCCAGCCGCGGAAATAGCCCGCCATGATCCCGAGCAGCACCGCGAAAGGCATCATCACCAGCGTCGTCAGCGTGCCGATGACAAGGCCGGTGCGTATGCTCTTCAAGGCGAGGTAGAGCACATCCCGGCCGACCTTGTCGGTGCCGAGGACGTGATAGTGGGTGCATAGCGCCAGCGCCGGCCCTGCAAGCGCCAGCAGCACCCCCGCGGTGATCAGAACGGCGCGCCAGGGCGTGCGGGTTTCGGCCCGCCATATCGCGCGCCACATCTCGCCCATTCGGCGCTTGGCGAGGCGTGCCTGCCCCCAGGCCACTGCTGCGGCAAGTACGAGCCAGGCAAGCGTCGCCAGCGCGACCCCCAGCAGCGCCCGGGCGAAGATGTCCGCGCCTCGCCCGGCTTCGTCCTTCAGATGCACGCCACCCCACGCGAGCCTGGGAAACTCCCTCGCCTGGCGGACCCTGCCGTCCGGACCCGGGACTTCCAGCGTCTCGCGCGCGTAGGCCCGGGTCGCAAAAGGCGCGGAGTAGGTGCGCTCCCTGCGGTCGCGAAGCGGGCTCGCGATGGCGTCGAAAGCCGAGAGCACCTCGGTCGAATAGGCCGCGCCCTGCCCCGCCTTGCGTTCCAGCGCCGGCCGGTAGTGAATCGAATCGAGCAGGCCGATCACGACGAACATGGCGAGCACCACCAGCGCGGACATTCCGTAAGCGCTCTGCGTGACGCGCCCCCAGGGTATGAGCAGGTGAGGCTGGCGGCGGACATAAACGAAATACGCGGTGACCGCCGCGGCGAGTAAAAACACCAGCGCGTCGGTCCAGAGAACTACCGGCACGGGCAGTCTTTCATTCGAACCGGACCCGCGGATCGACCATCGTGTAGGAGATGTCGGTGAGCAGCAGGCCCGCGATGTAGAGGACCGAGCCGAGGAACACCATGGCGCGCACCACTGAAAAATCCTGCGCCTGGATCGCATCGATGGTGTAGCTCCCCAGGCCCGGGATGCCGAAGAAGGACTCGGTGATCAGGGCTCCCATGAACAGCAGCGGAATTACGGCAATGGCGCCGGTGAGGATGGGGATCATGCCGTTCTTGAGCACGTGCCTGAACATCACCGCCGTTTCCGCCAGGCCTTTCGCGCGCGCGGTGCGCACATAGTCCTTTCCCATCTCTTCCAGGAAGATTGTGCGGTACCACCGCGAGCTGGACCCGATGCCGCTCACCACCCCGACGACAACGGGTAGGGCGAGGAACTTGAGGGCGTCCAGGCCGCCCGCATAGCCCGATATCGGCACGAGATTCCACAGTTTTGAAAAGAGGTATTGGCCGCCGATGATGTAGAACAGGCTCGAGATCGACATCATCGCCACGCACAGCACCACGCTCCAGAAGTCGAGATAGGTGGCGCGGAAAAAAGCCATGAGCAGCGCGAAGGTCACGTATACCGCGATGCCGACGAGGAACACCGGCAGCTGCAGCGCCAGGCTCGGCCACATGCGGGTCAGGATCTCGTGCCGGATGGAGCGGCCGTCGTCGGCGTTGCCGAAGTCGAAGGCGAACAGCCGCACCGATTTTTCGTAGAAGATCGTGTCCACGATCCGTGCTGACCCTTCCGCGCGGCCGTTGTAGAGCATGGGCTTGTCGTATCCGCGCTCCGCTTTCCACTTCTCGATGGCTTCGGGTGTAATGCGCCGGACGCCCAGCTGCATCCTCGCCATGTCGTCGGGGGTGTTCACGACGAAAAACAAGAGGAAGGTGATGAGATTCACCCCGATGAGGATCGGGACGGCGTAGAGCGCGCGGCGAACGATGTAGGCGATCACGCAGCAGATCCGGCGGGTTTCGCCGCCATGCGCTCGCGCCGGCGGTAGCCCAGGTAGACCGGCCCGCTGCCCAGCAGCAGCGCGGCCAGGATCACCCCCAGTGGCCACAGCACCGGCCGGTTCCATTCCGAACGCAGTCTCGCGCGCAACTCGGGGTCGACGCGGACGTATTTCAGGGTGTTGCGGGCCATCTTGTTGGGCTTGCCGACGCTCACCCAGGCGTGCGAGAGCGCATAGTCCTTGGGGTGGAAGCCCCACACCCAAGGCGCGTCCTCCCGCGCGACTTTCACCATCTGGTCGATGATCGCCTGCCGGCGCGGGCCGTTCTCCATGTTTTTCATCTGGTCGAACAGCCGGTCGAAAGCGGGACTTGCGTAACGCGCCTTGTTCTCGCCGTCCTGGGAGCCATTCGGGCCGTAGAGCAGGAACATGAAATTCTCCGGGTCGGGATAGTCGGCGTTCCAGCCCAGGAAGAACATTTGGGTGTTGCCCGAGCGCACCTTTTCCTGAAAGCGATTCCAGTCGGTGGAGCGGATTTCGAGCTGCACGTCGATCTTCGCGAACTGCCTGCGGTACCAGTTGAGGCGCGCGGCATCGTCGGGCCCGCGCTCGGTGGTATCGAGATAGAGCACCAGCGGCTGTCCGGTCTTCGCATCACGGCCGTCGGGATAGCCGGCTTCGGCCAGGAGCTTGCGCGCGGCCTCGATCGGCTTGCGCTTGGGCTTGCCGTCCGCCCAGTTGTAGACCACCGGGTTGTAGCCTTGCGCGTCCTCGCGGTAGCCGAAGATGCCCGGCGGCAGCGGCCCCATGCCGGGAATTCCGCGGCCGTTTGCAAAGATGGAAATGTATTCTTCCCAGTCGAGCGCGATCGACACCGCCTCCCGCAGCTTCTTCGCGCGTTCGCGCGTTCTCTCGTCCTTGCCGCCCACGACCGGGTCGCTGTAGTTGAACGCCATGTAGAAGGTGCTTGGCGCGACCGAGGTGCGCAGGCGGATCCCGCGTTTTTCCATCTCGGGCGTCAGCGCTGCATCGCCCTCCATGCTGAATCGCACCGCCTGGTCGAAGGTGTCCGAGCCGATGCCCGCGCTGTCGTAGTAGCCCTGCAGGAACTTGTTCCACAGGGGAACGCTCTCCTTTTCCCGGGTGAAGATGATGCGTTCGACAAAGGGCACGCGCTTGCCTGCGCTGGCGAGCAGCCCGGCCGCGGCATCGCCGGGCTCGCCTTCCGACGGATAGATCTCGCCGCGAAAGTTCGGATTCGCCTGGAGCACCATACGCGCGTTGGGATCGTTCTCCGTCAGCATGTACGCGCCGGTGCCGACAGGGTACCAGTCGAGCGTGAGGTTGCGGCCCTCGTTCATGCCGCGCTGCGAGTAGAAACGGTCCGCCTCCCAGGGGATGGGCGCGAAGAACGGCATGGCCAGCCAGTACACGAACTGCGGATACTTGCCCTTGATGCGGACGCGGTAGGTATAGCGGTCCACCGCTCTCACGCCGGAGAGCTCGTAGCCTCGCAGGTCGATCCACGGGTAAGCGCGGTCCGACGCCCCATGGCGTTTCTGGTGCTCGGCCATCAACGCATTGCTGTCGCGCTTGAGCCGGTCGCCCAGCTCCTTTAACCCGACGATGTACTCGGTCATGTGCCCGTAGATGGGCGACACCAGGCGCGGATGCGCAAGCCGCTTGATCTCATAGACATAGTCGTCCGCGGTGAGCTCCCGCGTGCCAGTCTTCGGAAAATCGGACAGCTGGTACTTCGATCGGATCTCGCTCTCGGCGAGGGAAAGATACAGCGGCTCGCCCTTGTCGTCCCTGGCGAAGGCGGGATGAGGCTGGTACAGGATCCCCGGCCGGATCCGGATATCGTATTCGCTGTAGGCGACCCGATCCGCGTCCATGGGAAGCGGACGGCCGCGCTCGTCGAGGAATTTCGGCCTGGGAACCTCGGTCGCGGCCGCGGGGATCAACTCGTAGGGACGCTTCAGGTAATGGTATTGCAGGGGCGGCTCGTAGATCTGCTGGATGACGTCGTACTCGTCCGAGGTGTAGGACTGCGCCGGATCGAGGTGCTTTGGCCGTTCGGTAAAAAACGTGTAGAGAATATTGCGGCTGCGATCCTCGACGGGATACGGCTCGTTCCAGGCCGCCCCGCAGCCGGCGAGGCCGCACGCGAGCAGCCCAATGAATGGCAATTGGCCGGGCATGGCGCGCAAGTGTAGCTGAAGCCCCGGGGGACGCAACAGTCCATCGGCTATAATCGCGCGGCAATCAAGGAGAATTCGCATGGGGTTTCTCGCGGGCAAGCGTGTCCTGATCACAGGCCTGCTCTCCAACCGCTCGATCGCCTATGGCGTGGCCGAAGCCGCGCGGCGCGAGGGAGCCGAGCTCGCATTTACCTATCAGAACGAGCGCTTCAAGGACCGGGTCGCCGAAATGGCTGCCGAATTCGGCAGCAGCCTCGCGTTCCCCTGCGACGTCGCGAGCGACGCCGAGATCGCCGCGCTCTTCTCGGAGTTGGGGAAGAAATGGGACGCCCTCGACGGACTGGTGCATGCGATCGCCTTTGCTCCGCGCGAGGCGATCACCGGTGACTTCCTCGATGGCTTGTCGCGCGAGGCGTTCCGCACCGCGCACGATGTCAGCAGCTACAGCTTCGCGGCGCTCGCCAAGGCGGCGCTGCCCCTCATGCAGGGACGGCGCGGAGCGCTCGTCACCCTCACCTACCTCGGCGCCGAGCGCGTCGTCCCAAACTACAACACCATGGGGCTCGCCAAGGCGAGCCTGGAAGCGAGCGTGCGCTACCTCGCCGCGAGCCTCGGCCCGAAGGGAATTCGCGTCAACGCGGTCTCGGCCGGCCCGATCAAGACCCTCGCCGCGAGCGGCATTTCCGGGTTCGGCAAGATTCTCAAATACGTCGCGGAGAATTCGCCGCTGAAACGCAACGTCACGACCGAGGAGGTCGGCAACGTGGCGGCGTTCCTGCTGTCCGATCTCGCCGCGGCCGTGACCGGGGAAATCGTCTACGCCGACGCCGGGTTCAACACGGTGGTGGGAGGGATACCGGTGTCTGGAGAGCCAGCCCCATAGCGTAGTGACCCGCTATCCGCCTCCCCGGCAGTTCGGGCTCAGTTCTTCTTCTCGAGCGCGGCCTTGTTGATTTCCACGCTCGCCTTGGCGCGCAGGCCATCGAGAAACGACTTGAATTCCTGCGACCCGCTGGCTCGGCCCAGCTCGCTCTGTACGCTGCGCTCACGCGTGCCGTCCGGCTGAACCTCGATGACGCGGCTGACGCGATAGATCACATAGCCGTTGTTCGACTCTAGGCCCGCATACGCCGGCAGCTTCGCCGCGTCGACACGAAATACCTGCGACAAGGCCCCTGCGTCGAGGTCCTGAGGCTGGTCCCGGCTGACCAGTTTGGTTGCCCCAAAGCGCGCGGCGGAAGCATTACCCTTGCTCAGCTCTTCAAGGCGTTCCATCCCCTGCTTCCTGGCGAGCGCCTGGGCCTCCTGCTGCGCGAGCTGCTTGCCGATCGCGCTCTTCACTTCGTCGAACGGGCGCCGCGTCGAGGGTTTGTGACCCACCACCCGTGCGGAAACCAGCGCGCCCGGGGCCGTTTCAATGGCCTCGGTGTTGCGCCGATTCTTGATCGCATCATCTGCGAACAGCGCCGCGAGCAGCTTGGGGTTGTTCAGAGCCGGTACGCTGGCCGATTGCCGCGTGATCCCTTGAGCGCTCTGGATGGAGACCTTGAATCTCTCGGCCGCCGGCGCCAGCGAATCGGCTTGCTCGTACACGAGGTTGCTGAACGTTTCGGCCGCTTCGGCGAAACGCCTTCCGGCCCGCTGCTTTTTCAGCTCGACCTCGATCTCCGGACGGGCTTGCTCCATGCTTTTCATTTTCCCCGCTTTGACGCCCGTTATCTTGATGATGTGGAAGCCGAAGTCCGATTCAACCAGATCGCTGATCTGATTCGGCTTGAGCCGGAACGCGGCGTCTTCGAAAGGACGCACCATCATGCCGCGCGCGAAAAAACCCAGATCGCCCCTCTGCGATGCCGAGCCCGGGTCGTCTGAGCTCTTTTTCGCGAGCTCGGCGAAGCTTTCCGGCGACTTGCGTACCTGGGCGAGAATCTGCGTGGCGCGCTCCCGCGCCTTGGCCTTCTCCGATTCGCCCGCACCGCTCTTGGATGTGATCAGGATGTGACTCGCGCGGCGCTGTTCGGGCTCGCCGTACTTTGAAATGTTCGATTCGTAGTAGGCCTGGATCTCTTCCGCACCGATCTTCTCTGACGCGAGAAGCGCATCGCTGCTCAGCACGACGTATTCGACTTGCACTTCCTCGGGCACCAAGAAGCGCGCGGGGTTGCTCTCGTAGAACACGCGCACCGCCTCGGGGGCGATCTTGACCCGCGCCAGTTGGGCATCGGCCTGAACCCGATGCTCGGCGATCTCCCGCTGCTGCGCACGCAGCGCCGCGAACTGGCGCGCCGCCGCCTTCGACGCCAGTCCCGAGTCGGCCACCGCGCCGCTGAGCTGCTGCACGAGGAGATCGCGGCGCAGCGCAGCGTCGAAGGTGTCCGGGCTCATTCTCTCGTTTCGAAGCATCGTATCGTAAAGCTCCCGCGAGAATTTTCCGTCCACCTGGAAAGCGGGAATGGACATCGTCGTCTCGATCAGCGTCTCGTTCGATACGTTGAGGTGATTCCGCACCGCGTACTGCATCAGCAGGCGCTGCGAGATCATGCCTTCGAGCAGCTCCATGCGTATTGCGGAGGAATCGAACATCGCCGGATCAAAATTCTTCCCGAGCATTGAGCGCAGGCGATCCTGCTGCTGCCTCATCGCTTCGGCGAATTCCTGCTCGGATATCTTCTGCCCGGCGACGTCCGCCACGTCGCCGGCACGCACTCCCCCGCGCTGGTAGGAGTCGATGCCCCAGAGCGCAAACGGCGGCACGATCACCAGCGCGAGCACGACCTGCAGGAGACGTTTGTGCTGGGTGACGAAATCGAACATGGCATCTCTCGACGAAAAAAAGGCGAACCCTGGTACGCCTCTTCAAGAATTCTGGCGGAGCGGACGGGACTCGAACCCGCGACCCCCGGCGTGACAGGCCGGTATTCTAACCAACTGAACTACCGCTCCACTCTGGTAGGTGCTGACGGGATCGAACCGCCGACATTCGCCTTGTAAGGGCGACGCTCTACCAGCTGAGCTAAGCACCTCTTCGCAGGAGACCGGCGCGGCTCCCGTTCAACGCGCGCCGAACCGGTCTCGGAAGGGTGGCTAGTTTACTGCATCTTTCAGAGCCTTACCAGCGCGAAACTTGGGGACTCTGGCGGCTTTGATCTTGATCGCATCGCCCGTGCGCGGATTGCGTCCGGTGCGCGCCTCGCGCTTGCCCACGTAGAACGTTCCGAATCCGACCAGGGTGACCATGCTGCCTCGTTTCATCGCGGTCTTGATCGCGGTGACGGCGGCATCAAGCGAGCGTCCCGCCGCGGCCTTGGAAATGTCGGCGGATTTGGCGATGTGATCGATTATTTCCAGCTTGTTCATTCGGCCTCCCT
>Ga0137465_1000661_pt1 | contig 11952 bp, 9 predicted proteins | sample EasRivERMGT828_2_FD_104906 | JGI IMG/M metagenome (GOLD analysis project Ga0137465, IMG submission 104906) | Soil microbial communities from meander-bound floodplain in the East River, Colorado, USA - East River MetaG ERMGT828_2 | ecosystem: Environmental > Terrestrial > Soil > Floodplain ... | reverse complement strand
TCGAGCGATGCATAGACCTCGGTGGCCTCGCTGAGCTCGAAGACCGGCTCGGCGCGGTCGTACTCGATGCGGATGTGCCTGGAAGCCTCGTCGAGTGTGGCCCGGTCGGCCGCGGCCAGCAGCAGAATCGGCTCCTCCCGGTGCCGGATCTCACCCCCCGCTCGCGCCAGCACGGGCTGATCATCCCGTATCAGGTGCACCACGTTTTCGCCCGGAATGTCGCCAGCAGTCACCATCACGACCTGGCTCCACTCGAAGGCGGGATCCAGCGTGATCGACCGAATCCGCCCCGCCGGGACCGTGGACCGGACCGTCTTGCCGTACCAGGCGCCCGGTATGACGAGGTCATCGGTGTAGCGGGCGCGCCCCGTCACCTTGTCGGCACCCTCGCGACGCGGGACGGAGCGACCGACGGCTGTGGCCGGAGTAAGCGAGGGACACATGTGCGGTAATAATGCTACAGAATGCGCGCCTCGCTCAGTGGCGCTCTCCAGTGCGTCGTATGGCATGAGGGTTGCATGAACGCGTGGCGGACGCAGTAGAGGATTCGGGAGGAACGGCCGGCCAAGGCGGATACAGGTTGTTGCTGTGTTCGCGCCGGCCGCCGCAGCGGTCGTGCACGGCCGCTGCGGACCTCCCTCACCACTGTGGAGACATAAGGGGCGGCTGGGACGCGTCGCGAGCGCCGTTGCGCGACATCCCAGTTCGCCCCGCTCTTGTCTCCTCCCGTGAAACCGCTTGTGCCGGAGCGCTACATTGACCGTTATGGCTGCCTCGGCGAGGAGCACCGTCGGACTCGAGGTGCTCGCGCCCCTCGAACCAGGATTCGCGGAGATCCTGACGGCCGATGCGCGCCGGTTCCTCACGACGCTGGCGCGGGCCTGTGAGCCGCGCCGCCAGAAGCTGCTCGCGCGGCGCGTAGAGCGCCAGCGGCGCCTCGCCGCGGGCGAGCTTCCCGATTTCCTTCCCGAGACCCGCACGATCCGCGAGGCAGCCTGGACGGTTGCGTCGATTCCTGCCGACCTGGCCGACCGGCGCGTCGAGATCACGGGCCCCGTGGACCGCAAGATGATCATCAATGCGCTCAACTCGGGTGCCAAGGTCTTCATGGCCGATTTCGAGGATTCCAACGCGCCCACGTGGCGCAACAACCTCGAAGGACAGCTCAATCTGCGCGATGCGGTGCGCGGCACCATCGCATTCACGAGCCCCGAAGGAAAGCGCTATGCGCTCGCCCCGCGCACCGCCACGTTGATGGTGCGGCCGCGCGGCTGGCACCTCGACGAGAAGCATGTCACGGTCGACGGGCGACCGATCTCCGCTGCGCTCTTCGATTTCGGACTCTTCTTCTTCCACAACGCCGCAGCGCTGATCGCGAAGGGCACGGGCGCCTACTTCTACCTGCCCAAGCTCGAGAGCCACCTCGAAGCGCGTCTCTGGAACGACGTGTTCAACCTCGCGCAGGACGAGCTCGGCATCCCGCGTGGGACGATCCGCGCGACGGTCCTGATCGAGACGATTCTCGCCGCGTTCGAGATGGACGAAATCCTGTACGAGCTGCGCGAGCACTCGGCCGGGCTGAACTGCGGCCGCTGGGATTACATCTTCAGCTTCATCAAGAAGTTCAGACACCGCCCGGACTTCGTGCTGCCCGACCGGGCCCGGGTGACGATGGACCGGCATTTCCTCAAGTCGTACGTCGATCTCCTGATTCAGACCTGCCACCGCCGCCGCGCGCACGCGATGGGCGGCATGGCGGCCCAGATCCCGATCAAGAACGATCCCGCGGCGAACGACGCCGCGCTCGAGAAAGTGCGGCAGGACAAGCTGCGCGAAGTCCGAGCCGGACACGACGGGACCTGGGTCGCGCATCCGGGGCTCGTGCCGGTCGCGGCGGAGGTGTTCGACGCATCGATGCCGGGCGCCAATCAGCTCGACGTGACGCGCGACGACGTGCGGGTGAGGGCGTCCGACTTGCTCGCGGTGCCGGAGGGGGAGATCACCGAGGCCGGCCTCCGGACCAACGTGGACGTCGGAATCCAATACCTGGAGAGTTGGCTGCGCGGCTCAGGCTGCGTGCCGATCTACAACCTGATGGAAGACGCTGCCACCGCCGAGATCTCGCGAACGCAGGTGTGGCAGTGGGTGCACCACGGCGCGCGTCTCTCGGATGGCCGCATCGTGACTGTACAGCTGGTCCGGGAGATCATTGCCCAAGAGTTCCCAACGCAGAGCCGCGGCGCCGATCTGTTCCGGCGGATTTCGCTGGCGCCGGAGTTACCAGAATTCCTGACGGGGGTGGCGTATGAATACCTCGACTGACCTCGAGCGCAGCTGGAGCAGAGACCAACGGTGGGCCGGGATTACACGCCCCTACAAGGCGGAGGACGTCGAGCGCTTACGCGGCACGCTGCCCATCGCCCACACGCTCGCCGAGCACGGCGCGCGGCGGCTCTGGACCCTGTTGCACGACGAGCCGTACGTCGCGGTGCTCTCGGCCATCACCGGCAACCAGGCCGTACAAGAAGTCCGCGCGGGACTCAAAGCGATCTACGTCAGCGGGTGGCAAGTGGCCGCCGACGCGAACGATGCGATGACGATGTATCCGGACCAGAGCCTGTATCCGTCGGACAGCGTCCCCAATCTCCTGGTGCGCATCCAGAATGCGCTGCGCCGGGCCGACGAGATCCATCACATGAACGGCGACCATGCAGTCGACTGGCATGTGCCGCTCGTCGCCGATGCCGAGGCGGGATTCGGCGGCGTCCTGAACGCGTATGAATTGATGCGGTTGATGATCGCCGCCGGCGCCGCCGGTGTGCATTTCGAGGATCAACTCTCCTCGGTCAAGAAGTGCGGGCACCTGGGCGGCAAGGTGCTCGTGCCCACGAGCGAGTTCATCAGCAAGCTGGTCGCGGCGCGGCTCGCCGCGGACGTGAGCGGCGTGGATACGGTTCTCATCGCCCGCACGGACGCGAACAGCGCAGGGCTGCTGACGAGCGACATCGACGAGTACGATCGCCGCTGGTGCACCGGCGAGCGCTCCCCCGAGGGCTTCTATGTGATCACCGACGGCGTGGACGCAGCGATCGCGCGCGCCCGCGCTTACGCGCCCTACGCCGACATGCTGTGGTTCGAGACGGCGAAACCGGACCTCGCCGAAGCCCGCCGGTTCGCCGAGGCGATCCACAGGGAGTTTCCGGGCAAGCGGCTCGCGTACAACTGCTCGCCGTCGTTCAACTGGAAGCGCCATCTCAGCGACGCGCAGCTCGCCAGCTTCCAAAAGGAGCTCGGCGCGATGGGCTACAAGTTCCAGTTCGTCACGCTCTCCGCCTTCCACGCCTTGAATCACGCCATGTTCACACTGGCCCAGGACTACAAAGAGCGCGGCATGGCAGCGTACGCCGACCTGCAATCGCGCGAGTTCGCGGCCGCGCGCGACGGCTACGAGGCGGTGAAGCATCAGGAGTTCGTGGGCGTCGGCTACTTCGACGAGATCACGCAAATCGTGCACGGCGGCCGCAGCTCGACCGTGGCCCTGGAAGGCTCCACCGAGAAGGCGCAGTTCGTGAGTTGACAACCCCTTAGCCGTCCCTAGGCTAAGGGGATGAAAACCCTCCGCAACTTGATCGGCGGCGACTGGGTGTCTCCCAGCGCCGCCGACTACCTCGATCTCACCAATCCCGCGACGGGCGAGCCGCTCGGCAAGGTGCCGCTCTCCGGCGCGCGCGAGGTCGATGCCGCGGTGGCAGCGGCGCAGGCGGCATTCCTCAAATGGCGTGAAGTACCCCCGGTCGTCCGCGCGCGCTACCTCTTCAAGCTGAAGTACCTGATGGAGCAGCGGTTCGAGGAGCTCGCGGAGACGGTCACGCGCGAGCACGGCAAGACCCTCGACGAAGCGCGCGGCTCGGTACGGCGCGGCATCGAAAACGTCGAGCACGCGTGCGGCATCCCCGCCCTGATGATGGGCCAGACGCTCGAGGATGTCGCCAGCGGCATCGATTGCGAGTACGTGCGCCAACCGATGGGCGTCTTTGCGGCGGTGACACCGTTCAACTTCCCCGCGATGGTGCCGTGCTGGTTCTGGCCCTACGCCATCGCCACCGGCAACACCTTCGTGCTGAAGCCAAGCGAGCAGGTTCCGTTCTCGTCGACCCGCATCTTCGAGCTGGCGCAGGAAGCCGGGATTCCGCCGGGTGTGCTGAACATGGTGCATGGCGCCAAAGACGCCGTGAACGCCCTGCTGGCGCACCCCGGCATCACCGGGATCTCGTTCGTCGGCTCCTCACCCGTGGCGAAGTACGTCTACCAGGAGGGAGCGAAGCACGGCAAGCGCGTGCAGGCACTGGGCGGCGCGAAGAACCACGTCATCGTGATGCCGGACGCGGACATGGATCGCGCCGTCGCCAACATCAGCGAATCGCTGTTCGGTTGCGCCGGCCAGCGCTGCCTCGCGGGCAGCGTCGTGGTGGCCGCGGGCAAGGCGTACGATCCCTTGCGGGAGAAGCTCCTCGACGCCGCCAAGAGCCTGCGGCTGGGCTACGGCCTGGAGCCGGGCGTCACGATGGGTCCGGTGATCTCGGCGAAGCACAAAGAGAGAGTGCTCTCCTACGTCGAGGCCGGCCGCAAAGACGGCGCTACGCTGCTGCTCGACGGCCGCGCGACGAAGGTCGAGAAACATCCGCGCGGTCACTTCGTCGGCCCCACCGTGTTCGACGGCGTGCAACCCGACATGACGATCGGCAAAGAGGAGATTTTCGGCCCGGTCGCTTCGGTCTCCCACGTGAGCAACCTCGACGAAGGAATCGAGATGGTGCGAGCGTCTGGGTTCGCGAATGCCACGTCGATCTTTACGCAGAGCGGCAAGGCCGCGCGCGAGTTCCGCTATCGCGTCGGCGTCAGCATGATCGGCGTGAACATCGGCGTGGCGGCGCCGATGGCGTTCTTCCCGTTCGGCGGAACCAAAGGATCGTTCTTTGGCGACCTGAAAGCGCACGGACACGACTCGATCGAGTTCTACACGGACAAAAAAGTCGTCATCTCGAGGTGGTAATGCGAACAGTCGTCGGCGGGCTCATTCAGATGTCGAACCCGATAAACGACTCGGGAGCCTCTGTTGAGAAGATCAGCAGGGCGATGCTCGACAAACACCTTCCGTATATAGAGGAAGCGGGCAAGAAAGGCGTGCAGATCCTTTGCCTGCAGGAAGTCTTCAACGGCCCCTACTTCTGCCCCAGCCAGGACGCCAAGTGGTGCGATCTGGCCGAGCCGATTCCCGGGCCGACGATCGAGCTGATGCAGAAGCTCGCCAAGAAACACGAGATGGCGATCATCGTGCCGATCTACGAGCGCGAGATGGCGGGCGTCTACTACAACACCGCCGCCGTGATCGATGCGGACGGCAGCTATCTCGGTAAGTACCGCAAGAATCACATCCCGCACACGGCGGGCTTCTGGGAGAAGTTCTTCTTCAAGCCGGGCAACCTCGGCTATCCCGTCTTCAAGACGCGCTTCGCCACGATCGGCGTCTACATCTGCTATGACCGCCACTTCCCGGAGGGCGCGCGCCTGCTCGGCTTGCACGGCGCCGAGATCGTGTTCAATCCCTCCGCGACCGTGAAAGGCCTGTCGCAGTACCTCTGGAAGCTCGAGCAGCCCGCCCACGCCGTGGCCAACGGCTACTTCATGGGCTGCAGCAATCGCGTTGGGACCGAAGCGCCCTGGAACGTCGGGCAGTTTTACGGCTCGAGCTACTTCGTCGATCCGCGCGGCAACTTCCTGGCGCAGGGGAGCGAGGACAAGGACGAGCTCGTCGTCGCCGAGATGAACCTCGACATGATCGAGGAGGTACGGCGCACGTGGCAGTTCTTCCGCGACCGCCGGCCCGAGACGTACGACGACATGGTCAGGCAGCTGCCGTGAACGGCCGTGCGTCGTGCGTCGTGCGTCGTGCGTGGGTCGGTGGATGCTGATCCTGCTGCGCGCGCTGATGTATGCGACACTGTTCGTCGCGGTCTTCCTCGTTGTGGTGCCGCAACGCCTCCTGCGGGCCAGCGGCTACCTGGGGCACGATTCATTCGGTCTGCCTGAGCTCATCGGTCTCGGGCTTGTAGTATGCGGAGTAGCGCTGGTGCTGTGGTGCCTCGTGGCGTTCGCGCTCGTCGGCAAGGGAACTGCCGCGCCGTTTGATCCGCCGCGTAAACTCGTGGTCGTAGGTCCGTACCACTTCGTGCGAAATCCGATCTACATCGGTGCCATCGTCGCCATGTTGGGCGCCGCGATGGTCTTGTGGTCCGGCTGGTTGGTCCTGTACGCGCTCGTGGTACTGATCGCCACGCATCTCCTGGTGATCCTCTACGAGGAGCCTCATCTGCGTCGCGTCTTCGGGCAGCCCTACGAAGACTACCTGCGCACCGTGCACCGCTGGATCCCGACATGGCGCTCCTGATTCAGGGCGGCCGGATCATCACGGCCACGGATGACTTCACCGGCGACATCTACGCCGAAGACGAGCGCATCACGCGCATCGAGCCGCACATCGATCCGAAAATCGTCGCGCCCGGCGCCGAGATCATCGATGCGCGCGGGAAATACGTTTTCCCCGGCTTCATCGACCCGCACGTCCACATCTACCTGCCGTTCATGGGCACGTATGCGGCCGACGACTACGGGTCGGCGAGCAAGGCGGCGCTCGTGGGCGGGACGACCACCCTGATCGAGATGATCTGTCCCGGAGCGAGCGATGAGCCGGTGGCCGCGTTCGAACTGTGGAAGTCCAAGGCCGAGGGGCTCGCCGCGGTCGATTACACGTTCCACATGTCGGTGGTGCGATTCGAGGAGCATGTTCGCGATCAATTCCGCGAGATCGTCAAGGCCGGCGTCGCGTCGTTCAAGGTGTTTCTGGCCTATAAGGGGGCGCTCAATCTGTCCGACGAGCACCTCTTTGCGGCGATGAAACTCGCGAAGGACCTGGGCGTGATCGTCACCGCGCACTGCGAAAACGCCGACGCGATCGACGCGCTTCAGAAGTCACTGCTCGCCGCCGGCAAGACGGGTCCCGAATGGCACGAGCCGTCGCGCCCGCCGGTCGTCGAGGCCGACGGCGTGCATCACCTCTGTACCTTCGCGGAGCTGCTCGGCACCCACGTGTACATCGTGCACACGTCGTGCGAGCCGGCGGTCCGCGCCGCGCTGGCCGCGCGCCAGCGGGGCGTCAACGTGTGGATCGAATCCGTCATTCCTCATTTTGTCCTGGACAAGACCTACGCGGAGCGGCCCGGGTTTGAAGGCGCGAAGTTCGTGATGTCGCCACCCCTGCGTGACAAGGCGAACCAGGCCGTCCTGTGGAACGGCGTGAAATCGCGCGACATCAGCACCATCGCGACCGATCACGCGCCGTTCCGGTTCGCCGATCAGAAGCAGATGGGCCGGGACGCCTTCACGAAGATCCCCAACGGCATTCCTTCGGTGCAGGAGCGCGTCGATCTGGTGCACACGTACGGCGTCGCCGCGAGCCGGCTGGGACTCCAGACGTTGGTCGACGCGTGCTCGACACAGGCCGCTAAGCTGTTCGGTCTGTACCCGCGCAAGGGCACGATCCAACTGGGTAGCGACGCCGATCTCGTGGTCTACGATCCGAGCTATCGCGGGACGTTCTCGAAAGAGTGCAGCTACTCCACGGTCGACTACAACGCCTACGAGGGATGGGAGCAAAAAGGCCGCGCGAGCGCCGTCAGCGTCCGGGGCAAGATCCAGGCGCGCGACGGCGAATTCGTCGGAACGATAGGTCGCGGTGTGTTTCTGAAACGAGAGCCAACTCACTGAGCCATCTGCCGTCAGCCGTCAGCCATCTGTGGATACAGATTGCTGAGGGCTGATGGCTGACGGCAATGAGGACCAATGGATTCTCAAACAGTCCGCGCGAAGCACAAGGAATTCCTGTTCCCCTGCGTGGCGAACTACTACGCCGAGCCGGTCGTCATTACGGAAGCGCACGGCTCCAGCGTCAAGGACCTGGACGGCCGCGAATACCTCGACTTCTTCGGCGGGATTCTGACGGCCGGGATCGGACACTCCCATCCCGAGTTCGTGAAGCGCATCCAGGATCAAGTCGCACGGCTGGTGCACACCTCCAGCGTCTATCCCACCGTCGAGCAGGTCACGGTGGCCGAGCGCCTCACGCAGATCACGCCCGGGAAGCTGAAGAAAAGCTTCTTCACGACCAGCGGCACGGAGGCCGACGAAACCGCGGTCATGCTGGCGAAGATCTACACCGGCCAGCAGGAGCTCATCGTGCTCCGGCACAGCTATGCGGGCCGCAGTCAGGGGGCCATCGCGATCACCGGCCAGCAGCCGTGGCGCGTGCTGCCGACCCAGATCGCCGGCGTCAAGCACGCCCTCTCGCCCTACTGCTACCGCTGTCCGTTGGGGCTCGAGTATCCCGACTGTGGCATCCGCTGCGCGCAGGACATCGACGACCTCATCAAGACAACCACGAACGGTCGGCCCGCCGCCTACATGGCGGAGCCGATTCAGGGCGCCGGCGGGTTCATCACGCCGCCCAAGGAATACTTCGAAATCGCGGTCGGCATCGTGCGCAAGTACGGCGGCGTGTTCATCTGCGATGAAGTCCAGACTGGCTGGGGCCGTACCGGGGACAAATGGTGCGGCATCGAGCATTGGGGAGTGGATCCCGAGATCATGACCTTCGCGAAATCCGCCGCCAACGGCTTTCCCGTCGGCATCACGATCGCCACCGAGGAGGTCGCGAACGCGTTCACCGGGCTCTCCCTGTCGACGTTCGGAGGGAATCCCATCTCGATGGCCGCAGTCGACGTCACGATGAGCGTCATGCAACGCGAGAACACGCCGAAACGCTCGGCCGAGCGGGGTAAACAGCTGCGCGACGCGCTCGAGGAGTTCAAGAAGCGCTTTGCCTTCATCGGCGACGTCCGCGGCATGGGCCTGATGCAAGGCGTCGAGCTCGTCGAAGACCGTAAGACCAAAGAGCCGTCCCCCAAGAAGACGCTCGCGCTGCTCGAGGCGGCCAAGAAGCAGGGTTTGCTGATCGGCAAAGGCGGCCTCTACGGCAACGTCCTACGGATCGCGCCCTCGCTGTTGATCAGCAAATCGGAGATCGAGGACGGATGCAAGCGGCTCGAGCGCGCGCTCGCCGAGGTCAAGTGACGCTGCCGGCGCGGACGCAGCTCGCCAACGAAGATCTGCTGCCGGTTGCGCCGGAGCGCCGTACGTGGACCTGGTGGCATATCGCGTCGCTGTGGATCGGCATGGCAATCTGCATCCCCACCTACACGCTCGCGTCAGGCCTCATGGCGTCGGGTTGGACGTGGCAGGCGGCGGTCGGCGCCGTCATCCTCGGCAACCTCGTCGTGCTCGTGCCGATCGCGCTCAACTCGCACGCGGGGACGCGCTACGGCATCCCCTTCCCCGTGCTCGCGCGCGCGTCGTTCGGCGTGCTCGGCGCCAACGTCCCCGCGCTGCTGCGCGGACTCGTGGCCTGCGGCTGGTTCGGGATTCAGACGTGGATCGGCGGCTGGGCGATCTACAAGCTGTTCGAGGTGCTGTGGCCCGGGATTGCGACGCTGCCCCAGATCCTGCCCGCGTTCGTCGGCCTGAACACCGGCGAGTTTCTCTGCTTCATGCTGTTCTGGGCGATGAACGTGTGGATCGTGCTCCGGGGCATGGAGTCGATCAAGTTTCTCGAGACGTGGGGTTCGCCCTTCCTGCTCGCCGTCGGCGCGGCGCGGTCCATCTGGCCGGGGGTGCGGCCCGGGGGCTTGGGCCCGATGCTACAGAACCCGCCCATCGGCCCATCGGCCCATCGGCCCATCGGCAGTGTATTCGGAGCTGGCCTCACCTCGGCTGTCGCGTTCTGGGGCACCATGGCTCTTTCCATTCCGGACTTCTCTCGATACGCCAGGAGCCAACGCGATCAGGTGATCGGCCAGGCCGTGGGATTGCCGGCAACGATGGCGCTGTTCGCGTTCATCGGGGCGGCGGTCACTAATGCGACCGTCGTGATCTTCGGGACGCGCATCGCCGATCCGGTCGCGCTGCTCGCGCGCATCGGCGGTCCGCTGATGATCATGCTGTCGATGGCGGGACTGGTCGTGGCGACGCTGACCACCAACATCGCGGCGAACATCGTGGCGCCCGCGAACGCGTTCTCAAACCTCGCGCCGCACAAGATCACGTTCAAACAGGGCGCGATGATTACGGCGGTCATCGGGATTCTGATGATGCCGTGGCGGCTCTACAACGACGCGGCGGCGTACATCTTCACCTGGCTCATCGGCTACGGCGCGCTGCTCGGCCCGGTCGCCGGGATCATGATCGCCGACTACTTCTTTGTGCGCCGCGGCGAGCTGGTGCTGAACGATCTGTACAAGCGCCACGGCGCCTACGAGTACTCGCGTGGGTTCAACTGGATCGCCGTCGGGGCGCTGGCGATCGGCGTGGCGCCCAGCCTGCCCGGGTTCCTCGCGGCGCTGCGCGGCGTCCCCGAAACCGGTGTCTTCGGCACGATCTACAATTGGGCGTGGTTTGTGGGCTTCCTGCTGTCCGCGTTGATCCATGTCGTTGGAATACGAGTGATGCCGGTGAGCAGCAAGTGGGGAGCAGCTGGTGCCGTTGCCTAACGCGCTAACCGACGAGCAGCTGGCAGCTAACTTCGCCGATATCGCGCCGCCGCTCACGAACGATGCGGCGCTGCTCGAGGCGAACAAGTGCTTGTTCTGCCACGACGCCCCCTGCACGATCGCCTGCCCCACTCACATCGACGTCCCCGCGTTTATCAAGAAAATCGCCACCGGGAATCTGCGCGGGTCCGCCCGAGTCATTCTGGACGTGAACCCGTTCGGGCATTCCTGCGCACGGGCATGCCCGGTCGAAGTGCTATGCGAGGGCGCCTGCGTCCTGAACGATCGGGACGAACAGCCGATCAAGATCGCGCTGCTGCAACGCCATGCGACTGACCGCGTGCTCGAACACAAGTGGAAGCTGTTCGAGCCCCGTCCGTCCACCGGCAAGCGGGTGGCAATCGTCGGCGCCGGTCCGGCCGGTCTCGCGTGTGCGCGCGACCTGCGGCGCTGCGGGCACGCCGTGACCGTCTTCGAGGCAAAGCCACAGCCGGGGGGTCTCAATACCTACGGTATCGCCGAATACAAGCTCAAGGCCGACGTCGCGCTCGCGGAGGTTCAGGACATTCTGGATTTGGGGATCGAGCTGAAGACCGGCGTCGCCGTGACATCGATCGAGAAGCTGCTCGAGGAATTCGACGCGGTGTTTGTTGGCGTCGGGCTCGGCAGCACGAAGAAGCTCGGGATTCCAGGCGAGGAGCTGCCCGGCGTCATCGACGCACTCACGTTCATCGAGCACCTCAAAACGCATCCGTACCACGAGACGCCGGTCGGCCGGCACGTCGTCGTGATCGGCGCGGGCAACACCGCCATCGACGCCGTCACACAAGCCAAACGGCTCGGGGCAGTCTCAGCGACGATCGTGTATCGGCGCGGCGAAGCCGACATGTCGGCGTATCACTACGAGTACGAGCTGGCGAAGAAGGATGGCTGCGGCTTCCGGTTCAATGCCGCGCCGCAGCGCATTGTCGGCAATGGCGCCGTCGCCGGGCTGGAACTGACCGGCGGAGAGACGATCCCCTGCGACATGATCATCCTGGCCATCGGACAGGGTGCGCGGACCGAGTTGAGCGTGCCGTCGGACCCGCGTGTATTCACCGGCGGTGACTGCGCGAACGGCGGGGCGGAGATCGTCAATGCGGCGGCAGAAGGCGTGACCGCGGCGAAGCGGATACATGAAATGCTCGGTGGGATTGTGCGGTAACGGGCGGTAACGGGCGGTAACGGGCGGTAGGAGGCGGTCATGGCTGATTTGCGCACCAATTTCGCGGGCATCGAGTCGCCCAATCCATTC
>Ga0137465_1000659_pt1 | contig 11956 bp, 5 predicted proteins | sample EasRivERMGT828_2_FD_104906 | JGI IMG/M metagenome (GOLD analysis project Ga0137465, IMG submission 104906) | Soil microbial communities from meander-bound floodplain in the East River, Colorado, USA - East River MetaG ERMGT828_2 | ecosystem: Environmental > Terrestrial > Soil > Floodplain ... | reverse complement strand
GACTGAATCAGCCACTTTCCGTTGCGCTTGACGAGGCGGTCTTCGGAGCGCCCCATCGCGGCCGCTATCATCCTGCCGTCTTTGTCACGACGCACGGTCTGCCAGTACGACTGATGCACGGCCAAGGGGAACCCTCAGAAATGCTGCTTTTTACCCTGACGGGCCCTCGTCGCGGACAGCGTAGAAAAGAGGGCGCGACGACTTTCAGCAGGCGCGGCACTGGAACGTGTTCGCTATCCATGATTGGTTAACCGTATCTGTTCGACGCATGCCCGTCGCACCTGTGTGTGGCGAATTCCAGAATCACGCTGCGATTGGTGTGTGATTAAAGCCCACGACAGTGCTTACGCCACGGATACGACTCGAATCCTACCGGTGACATCCCTCCGTTCGGTTCCGGCAACTGTAGAATTAACACCGACTCGGCAACTACGGACCGCAGGCCGCCCGGTCTCGAAAGCCGGACGAAAGCACGATCACATGAATGAAAAGAATGAAGATGTCGCGCACGAGCGATTCTTCAAACGGTGCTTAACGGCCGGAATTCGGGTGATTTTCTAATTCGCCACCCACAGGCCGCGGACTCGCACATTCGCGATTTCTTCTCAATCCCGTTATGTGCAAAAAATCGATTGCTGCGTGTTCATCTGCCTCGGCGGTCACTTGCCGCTCACACATACCCTCGCTTGCCCGACTTGTGTAAAAAAGATTTCGAGACCTCAAGCGAAACGACGAGAACATACAGCGGATGCTTCGCGATATTTTCTTACTCGCGCGGCCACCCCTTGCGGCGATGCAAGGAGGGGGCTAACGCCTAATTTCAATTCGTTCACACCTTCTATAGACCGCCCACGATACTGGATCGACCAATTCCGCGAGCACAATTTTCAATTGACACGACATACCCGCGGTGATTCTATGAGGCCGCTTTCCAAACACAATACGAAGGTGGATCGTCGGCCCTCGATGAAATGGGCTAAGGAGAACACGATGCGGAAAATGCTGGTCCTCGCAGCGGCTCTGCTTTGCACGAGCCTGTCGACACAAGCGTTCAGCCAATCGAGCAACGCGACACTCAGCGGAACCGTTTCGGACAGTGCGAAAGCGCTGATACCGGGCGTCAACGTCACCGCGACGAATGCCGCCACGGGCGTGGTCGCCACGGGCCTGACGAACGAAACCGGAACGTACAACATTCCCAGCCTGCTGCCGGGCGTTTACTCGGTGAGCGCGGAGCTGCCCGGCTTTCAGACGCGCACTTTCACGGATGTCCGTCTCGGGAATGCTGCACAGGTTCGTTTGAACTTCACGCTGGAAATTGCATCGCTGAATACGACTGTCGAAGTCAGCGTGTCCGCGGACCGGCTCCTGCTGGAGTCCACATCGTCCGTCGGCACAGTGCTTCCTGAACAGGCGGTTCGCGACCTTCCCGTGGTAGGCGTGATGGGCAACGATGCGCTCGGGCTCGTCCGCACTCTGCCGGGCCTGAATCTCGCGGACGACCTGGTCAACAACGCAAACGACAGTAAGCTGGCCGGCGTCAGTGCCGCCAATGTTCAGATCCAGCGTGATGGCGTCGATGCCAGCGCCGCGGGACGATGGCCTACCGGTATACAGGGCGCGACGGTCCTGAATCCGGATCTTGTCGGCGAAGTCCGAATGATCCTTGCGCCGGTCGACGCTGAAAACGGACGCGGGAATGCCCAAATTCAAGTACAAACGCGCTCCGGCACCAACCGCTTTCGTGGCGCCGCAGTTTGGAACGTTCGGAACAGCGCGCTCGATCCGAACACGTGGGCCAACAACCGGGTGAGCGGCCAGCCCCTCACTCGAAACTGGACGAACCTGAATGAGTACACGGGCAGCGTCGGCGGGCCGATCGTAAAAAATAGAACGTTTTTCTTCGCGCTGTGGGATGGACTGCTGCCGGCGGGACGTAATCTCGAAAACCCCACGGTTCTCACACCATGCGCGCGCAATGGCATCTTTCGCTATTACGACAATTGGAGCAACGGCAATGCATTCCAGGTGCCCACGGGTGGCGCTACGCCGAGGATAGCCGTCGTTGATCAAGCCGGCAATCTCGTCGCGCCGAAGACAAATCCGGACGCCACGCCGCACAACGGCATTCTTCGCTACGCCAGCGTCTTTGGACGCCTTCAAAACACACCGACACGGCCCGATTGTTCGGACGCGATTATTACGGGCTCACCTTGGGATACCAATCGAAACCGAGTGGATCCGACGGGCTATGTGACGAAGGTACTGGGCATCATGCCCGAGATAAATAACTACGAAGTCGGCGACGGACTCAATGCGGCAGGATCGCGTTGGGTGAAGAGCACCCGAGGCGGCACGAACCGATTCGGTATCGGACAGGCTGTTATCCGGAAGCAACTCAATATCAAGATCGACCACAACTTCACCACGAACCACAAGATCAATGCCGGATGGAGCTATGAGAAGAATCGATCCGACTACGCTTCGGGCGCCTGGCCCGTCCGCTATCCGGGCGCCGCGCGCCGGATTCCCCAAGTATTGACGATGAATTTCACGTCGACGCTTTCGCCGACGCTGCTCAATGAAGCCCGCTTCGGCATGCGCCGGACGGGCACCAACACCACACCGGGATTGAATCTCGTCGGCCCCGAAGGCGATGAAGCGCGCGCATACGTGCCTAATATCCAGGGCTACCCCGTCCTGCCGCAGTTGGGCATTTCCCCTAATGGACCGGTCGGTTTCGGCACTTACGGTGGTCAGCCGAATATGGGGAGCGAACAAGGCGCGGTCCGCTTCAATGGCAACATCACTGAAAATTCTCCGTTCTATACGTACGCGGACACGATGAGTTGGACCAGAGGCACGCACTCGTTCAAGGGCGGCGCCGAGGTGCGGTTCGCCGCTTCCAAAATATCCGAAGACGTTGCCGGCAACGACTGGAGCGCTTTCCCGCGCGCTCACGGCGGTGAGACGCCGCTGGCTCCCATTCAGGGCATTACGAGCGTCAATATGCCCGGTCTTCAGGGGACGAGCACGACAGGAAACAATTACGCAATGCGCAGCCTGCTGACGTTCCTCACGGGTTCCCTCAGACAGGTGAACCAGCTTTACTACGTCGGTTCCGCGGACCGCCTCGACAAATTCGACGATTACAAGGTTTCGACGCAGCGCACACGCGAGTTGCGTCAGAACGAGTTTTCTTTCTTCTTCAAGGATGATTGGAAAATACATCGTGACCTGACGCTGAACCTGGGCGTGCGCTGGGATTATTACGGCGTGCCCTGGGTCGCCAACGGTCTGACGTCGTCTCCAGTAGGAGGCGGTGATGCTTTGTTCGGTATCTCCGGACGCAACTTCAGCGATTGGATGAAGCCTGGCAAGCGAGCCGACGTCACTCAGTTGGAGTTCGTCGGACCCGGCTCCAGCAAAGCGGACGTGACTGTGTGGCCAAAGGATTGGAACAACATTGGTCCCGCAATCGGATTTGCCTGGCAGGTCCCATGGTTCGGAGCCGGCCAGACGACGGTGCGCGGCGGCTATCAGTTGAGCTTTCTGCCCGGAGGAGGCGGCCGCTTCCAGACGCTGAATGAACCTCTTGCCAATCCTCCGGGAAGTTCCTATCAGGCCGTCATCAACGGAGGTCCAGGCGAACTGGAGTACCTCGATCTGACGGATCTCGCACGAATTGTGCCGGTTCCTGTTTCCGTGAAGCCCATGGAGCCGATCCTGATTACGGACCGCACCGTGAGCCTCACGGCTTTTGACTCAAAGATGGTCACGCCTTACGTTCAAAACCTGACGCTGGCCGTGACACGCAACGTCGGATCGAACCTGACAGTGGACGTTCGCTATATCGGGACGACAAGTCGAAAGCTTTACGGAACCATTCCAATCAACTCTCCCAATTTCCTCTTCAATGGACTGAAGGAAGCCTTCGACGCGGTGCGCAGCGGAGACGAATCCGCCCTCCTGGACCGGCTGTTCCAGGGCATCAACATCGCCGGCACAGGTTTCGGAGCGGTAGGGAGTGTATTCAACGGCGTTCCCCAGACAGGAGCGCAACACTTGCGCGCAGCAACGGCCAGCTCGCTGCGCAATAACCTGGCGAACGGCAATTATGTCGCGCTCGCCAATACACTGAGTTCGCTGAACTACAGCAAATCCGGTGGAATCAACTCCAATCTGCCTGATATTCCGGTAAACGTAGCCGGCGCCGTGCTTCGGTTCAACGATTTCCCGGAAAACTTCATCAAGACCAATCCACAGTTCAACAACGTCACCCTGCAAACGAATTCGAGTAACACGAACTATCATTCGCTGCAGTTGCAGGGCACTTTGCGCCCAACGGCCGGCATCACCCTTCAGACTTCCTACACCTGGAGCAAACTTCTCGGTGTCGGCGGCGGAGCCACCGTACCTTTCGATCGAAAAGCCGACTACACGATTCAGGTGGGTGACCGCCGTCATGATGTGCGCACGAACGGGACATTCGCATTGCCGATCGGTCCCCAGAAGCTGTTGTTTGGCAGTTCGTCGGGCGTTCTGGCCAGGATCGTCGAGCAATGGCAGATGAGCTGGATTTTCAATGTGGGAAGCGGTGCCGCGTCGAATATCTCCGCTCAGAACATGCTTTATGGCAACGGCGTTCCGGATGTTGTCGGAGCGTTCAACCAGAAGGGCAAGGTCGAGTGGAAGGATGGCGCGATCGCCGGTAACTATTTCGGCGACGCGTACAAGAGAGTGACGGATCCGCAGTGTGGCAGCATCGCGACCACGCTGCGATCCATTTGCACCCTCAGTGCTATCGCGGATTCTTCCAACAATATCGTGCTGCAGAATGCGCAACCGGGAACCCGGGGCAATCTCGGGCAGAACACCATTGAGCTCCCGGGGTCGTGGGGTCTCGATGCGACGATTAGCAAGGCATTCCGGATCAGCGAATCCAAGCGCCTCCAATTCCGTTTGGATGCGACAAATATATTGAACCACCCGGAACCTGCAGACCCGAGTCTGGACATCAATGCAACCGTGCCCTTCGGCAATATCGACACCAAGAGTTCCGCGACACGTCAGTTCCAATTGGGAATGCGGTTTGAATTCTGATTTTAAACTGTAGGGGCGGTCTATGACCGCCCACAGTGTCGCCGTTTCGGCATATTGGGCGGTCATAGATCGCCCCTACAGTTAACCACGTTTCCCCTTGGGAACATGAGTCCCTCGACGTAAACTTGCGCACATGTCCAACCCCAAAGAACGCAGGGATTTTTTGAAGACCATTCTCGGTGGTACAGCCGCCCTTTCGCTGTCGTCGATTGGGTTTGCCCGGCAGAGTTCCGGCCCGATTGCAGCAACGAAGGTAGCCGAGAACCTGGTGCTGATCACCGGGGCTGGCAGGAACGTTCTGGTTGTTACTGGGCCCGACGGCCTGTTGATGGTCAATGGCGGTCGTCCGGAACAATCTGCCGCTCTGCTGAAGGTGGTCGCCGATCAATCTCCGGCCAACCGCGTCCAGGCCCTTTTCAATACGGACTGGTATTTGGAGAACACTGGCTCCAACGAGATTCTTGGAAAGGCCGGCGCCAAAATCATCGCGCACGAGAACACCAAGCTGTGGCTCACCACCGATATCGTTGTCGAATGGCAAAAGCGGACCTACAAGCCTCGACCGAAGGAAGCGCTTCCAAACCAGACGTTTTACACCACGGGCAAGATGACTTTCGGCAAAGAAGAAATCCAATATGGGCATCTTGGGCAGGCCCATACGGACGGCGATATATACGTCTTCTTGCCAGGGCCGAACGTCCTCGTGACCGGCGATGTTTTTTCGCCCGGAATGTATCCAATCCCCGACTATTCCACGAATGGATGGCTCGGCGGTGTGGTGACTGCGACAAAGACTCTGATTGGATTGACCGATGCGAAGACCCGCGTCATCCCGGGAACCGGGCCGATACAGGGCCGGGCCGACCTGGAGGCCCAGTACGAAATGTGCAACACGCTCAAGACCAGGATCGCCGAAATGATGAAGCAGGGTAAGGGAGCGAAGGAAATCATCGCTGCAAAACCCACTGCGGAGTTCGACGAAAAGTGGGGCGATCCCACAGTGTTTTTGTCCGTTGTGTATCGTGGCTTATGGAGTCACGTCCGGGAGTTGGGCGGCATTGTTTAGCACTGTAGCGGCGGTCTATGACCGCCGGATATCGCTGATTCGGGATCCTCGGCGATCATAGACCGCCGCTACAGAAAGAAGAGTGAAGAATAATGATGCGTTACGTGTTTGTTGCCCTTGCGCTTGGAGCGGCGCTGCTCTCGTCCAGTTCAGGTCATCTTGGCGCCGCGGGCGCGCCACAGCAGGCTCCTTCATCGTCACCGACCACTCCGCAAAGGGCACTCCTCGACCAGTACTGCGTCGGCTGCCACAACCAGCGAAGCAAGACAGCGAATGTGATGTTCGACACGATGGATCTGGCCAATCTGTCGAAGGACGCGACGATCTGGGAAAGAGCCGTGCGAAAGCTTCGCGGCGGAATGATGCCGCCTCCGGGCGCGCGCCAACCGGACCGAGCTACGGTAGAGTCTTTTGCCACGTGGCTGGAGAACTCGCTCGACCAGGCGGCGGCAGCGAATCCGAATCCGGGCCGCGTGGCGGTGCACCGGCTCAATCGGGCCGAGTATGCCAATGCGATCGAGGACATTCTCGCGTTGCGCGTTGACCCTGCCTCACTGCTTCCCGCAGATGACGTGAGCGACGGATTCGACAACATTGCCAGCGTTCTGAAGGTTTCCCCGTCGTTTCTCGATCAATACATATCGGCGGCGCGTCTCGTGACCACGCAGGCGCTCGGCGAACCCTCGGCCAAACCGCTGGGCATCAACCTTCCTGTGCCGCCGGGAATCGATCAGAGCGTCCACCTCGAAGGTCTGCCGCTGGGTACGCGAGGCGGCGTGCTGATCGAGCATCTGTTCCCAGCCGACGGCGAATACCGGTTCAATATCAGCGGCCTGGTGACGGGCGGTTATGTGGGCGGCCTGGAGTATGAGCACACACTGATCATGACTATTGATGGCGCCAGGGTCTTCCAGGGAAAGATCGGGGGCGAGGAAGACCGCAAGGCCGTAGACCAGCTACAAGCCCGGGGGTCGGCTGCCATCTTAGCCCGTTTTCAGAACATCGCCGTGAGTATAAAGGCCGGGCCTCACAAGGTCGGCGTTACCTTTATCGCCAGGACATACGCGGAATCCGACAATATTCTGCACTCGTTCACGCCGGGAGGAGGCGTCGGCCGTATTCCGAGAGTCGGGGGACTGGAAGTCGTCGGCCCGTTCAGTCCTGCGGGTGTCGACGAAACACGAAGCCGCCGTCAGATTTTTTCGTGCCGTCCTGTCAACGCGAACGAAGAATTACCATGCGCGACGGAGATCATATCGACTGCCGCCCGTCGCGCGTTTCGGCGGCCGGTATCCGATGAAGATCTCGTCGCCCCGCTTGCCTTTTACCGGGATGCCAGGAACACGGGCACTTTCGATGCGGGAATCAAGGAGGCGCTGACTTTGATTCTGGCGAGCCCAAAGTTTCTTTACCGGACCGAACAGGTTCCGGGAAACCTCGCGCCAGGCTCCAATTATCGAGTCAGCGATCTGGAACTGGCGTCCCGTTTATCGTTCTTTCTCTGGAGTGGAATTCCCGACGACGAACTTTTGGACGTGGCCGCGCAGGGAAAACTCAATAACCCCGCAATGCTGGAGAAACAAGTCCGCCGTATGCTCGCGGACCCGAAGTCGAAATCCTCCCTCGTCACTAATTTTGCGTTCCAGTGGCTGAACGTGCGTGGAATCGATGCCATCGATCCGGATGCTTTCATATTCCCCAAGTTTGATCAGAACCTGCGCATTGCCTTCCGGCGTGAAATGGAATTGTTTATTGAAAGCATCGTACGCGAGGATCGCAGCGCGCTCGATTTGCTGACGGCCGATTACACGTTTCTTAATGAGCGGCTGGCGCTCCACTACGGTATTCGGGACGTTCGCGGGGACCAGTTCCGGCGAGTCACTCTCACCGATGAAAATCGCTGGGGACTCCTGGGTAAAGGAAGCCTGCTGATGGTCACTTCCTACGCCAATCGCACTGCACCGGTGATTCGCGGCGCCTATATTCTGGAAAACATCCTGGGGACGCCGCCATCGCCGCCACCGCCGGATGTGGAAGGTTTTCCAGAGAATAAGGAGGGCGCCAAGGCCCTCACCGTTCGGGAGATCATGCAACTCCACCGCGCCCAACCGTCGTGCAATACCTGCCACGGAGTCATGGATCCGCTGGGCTTCGCCCTCGAAAACTTTGATGGGATCGGGGCCTGGCGAACGAAAGACGTCGATGCCGGAACGCCGATCGATGCGGCCGGCCAGTTGGTCGATGGAACGCCGGTGAGCGGGCCGACGGATCTGCGCTCGGCGCTGATGAAGCGCCCCGGGCAGTTTGTTCAAACCCTTACGGAAAAGTTGATGACCTATGGGTTGGGGCGCGGGCTCGAGTCTTATGATATGCCCACGATTCGCAAGATCGTGCGCGACGCTGCGCCCAGCAATTATCGCTTTTCATCAATAGTATTAGGTATTGTGAAGAGCGCACCGTTTCAAATGAAAAGAGTCCAGGGAACAACGAGCAATTAACAGAATTAGGAGATGGAAAAAAATGTTCATCACCAAGAAGCATCTTTCCCGCCGCACCTTTCTTCGCGGCGCCGGCGTCGCAGTTGGCCTGCCGTTGCTCGACGCAATGATTCCGGCCTGGACGGCCTTGGCGCAAACTGCAGCCAAGCCCACGCCTCACATGGGATTTATCTATTTCCCGCTCGGCGCGATCATGGATCAATGGACGCCGACCGCCGAAGGTAAGAATTTCGAGCTGCCTCCAATTCTTAAGCCGTTAGAGCCATTCAAGAAGCAATTGACGATCGTGAGCGGACTGGAAAACAGCACGGCCAATGGTCCAGTGCATGCGCTTTCTCCTGGAACCTGGCTGAGCTGCGTGCAGCCACGCAAGACCCAGGACCCTTACGGCGGTGTGACCGCAGATCAAATCGCCGCCGAGCGCATCGGCCAGGACACACCTCTTCCTTCACTCGAGATTGCCGCCGAGGGCCGCAGTGTCAGCGGAGGCTCATGCGACCGCGACTACGGCTGCAGCTACAGCGGTACGATCTCGTTCCGCACGCCATCCACACCTCTCCCAATGGAAGTCAACCCGCGCAAGCTTTTCGAGAGACTATTCGGTCAGGGTGATACGCCGACGGAGCGCAAGGCGCTCGTCAAGAAATACGGAAGCATTCTCGACCAGGTTTCCGAGGAGGCCGAAAGTCTCCGACGCGGTCTTGACCAGCAGGACCGCGCCATGCTTGGGGACTATCTCGAAACCGTTCGCGAGATCGAACGGCGCGTCCAGAAAATGGAAAAACAGGATACTTCCAACCTGAACTTGCCCGAGGTCCCCCTGGGAATCCCGCCGTCGTTCGACGAACAGCTCAACTTGATGTTCGACATCATCACGCTGGCGTACCAGGCCAACCTGACGCGCGTCTTTACCTTCATGATGGCTAAGGAAGCCACGGACCGCAGCTACAATCACATTGGAGTTCCCGATTCGTTCCACGCCATTTCGCACCACCAGAACCTGGCGAAGAAGCTGGTGCCGCTTGGAAGGATTCAGGTGTACAACACCGAGGTCTTTGCGAAGTTCCTCGCGAAACTGGCGAAAATGCCGGACGGCGACGGCTCCATGCTGGATCACTCGATCATTCTCTATGGCAGCAACATGAGCAACAGCAACGCCCATAACCATTCCCCCCTGCCGACAGCGATCGTCGGAGGCGCTATGGGAAAGATTAAAGGCGGGCAACACCTCCGGTATCCGGAGCGCACACCGCTTGCGAACCTGCTGACCACTTTGCTCGACAGGGCTGGGATTCCGGTCGAGAAGTTCGGCAATGGCACCGGCCAGCTTTCGGAGGTTTAGCAATATGCGCAGCAAAGTATGGTTGCCGGTCGCAGCGCTTGCGATTTTGGGATTCACCGCATCGGCTATTTCCGGTGCGGGTGCGGGCGTGCCGCTCGTGGATGCCGTCAAATCAAAGGACAGAGCGGCAGTACTGACCATGCTGCAGCAAAAAAAGGTCGATGTGAATACGCCTGAGGGGGATGGCACGACAGCGCTCCACTGGGCCGTCCAGCAGAATGATCTCGAGGTGGTGGAACGCCTCATCCAGGCCGGTGCGAAGGTAAAAACGGTGAACGACTATGGCTCCACTCCAATGTCGGAGGCGGCCATCATCGGTAACGCCGCCATGATCGAGAAGCTTCTGAAGGCCGGCGCCGATGCCAATTCTGCGAATGCTGACGGCCAGACGGCGCTGATGGTGGTGGCGCGCGGCGGCAAGGTCGACGCCGCCAAAGTTTTGTTGAGTCATGGCGCCAATGTGAACGCCCAGGAACAGTGGCGGGAACAGACGGCTTTGATATGGGCCGCTGCCCAAAACCAGCCGGCGATGGTGAAGGAACTGATCGCGCACGGCGCCGACGTCAACGCCCGGTCTCACGTGAACGACTGGCAAATACAAGTGACCGCCGAGCCGCGCGCTGTTTACAGGCCCGCGGGCGGATTAACGGCGCTGCTCTACGCGACGCGTGAGGGTTGCTTGGGATGCGTCAGGAGCCTGGCGGAAGGCGGAGCCGACTTGAACCTTACCGATCCGGAGGGATGCACACCACTGCTCATGTCGCTGCTGAACGGTAACTTTGATATCGCTGCGTACTTGATCCAAAAAGGCGCGAATGTGAACAAGTGGGATTGGTACGGCCAAACACCGCTGTACGCGGCCGTGGACATGAACACTGTTCCTCACGGAGGAAGGCCGGATCGCCCATCGCTGGATGAAACGTCCAGCCTGCAAGTTATCAAAATACTTCTCGAAGCGGGAGCGAACCCGAACGCACAGTTGAAACTCGCGCAGCCTTATCGGGCCGTCGGCCCCGACCGCGGAGCGGACGGCATGATCACGATCGGCAGCACGCCGCTTCTGCGCGCCGCCAAGGCTTTCGATGCGGATGCCATCAGATTGTTGCTTGGGAAAGGCGCCCTTCCCAACCTTCCAAATGCTGCCGGCTACACTCCGGTCATGGCGGCATCTGGACTGGGATCCCGGGAGCGGGATACTCGCGGCCGGTTCCTGACGGAGGACGTGCCCGGAAGATCGGTTAAGGCCCTTGATCTTCTTTTGAAGGGCGGCGCCGAAGTCAATGCGGCCGAAAACCGGGGCGGCCAAACGGCGCTCCACGGAGCCGCAGGATGGGGATGGGACGAAGTCGTTCAGTTCCTCGTCGATCACGGTGCCGAATTGGACGCGAAGGATTCTCGGGGCTTGACACCCTTAGACGCTGCAACGGGAGCCGCTGGCAACCGGGGCGCTCCGCGTACTGAACTCCACCCGAGCACCGCGGCTCTTCTTCGCAAATTGACGACCCCTTCGTCTGCTCCCGTAGCCGCGCCGCGCCAATAACTCTCGAAGACGGTAACCGGTCGCTGGTTACCGTCTTCTCGTGTGGTCAAAAACCTATCTACACGAATCTTCGGTGCCGGCTTGCCTCGCAGGGCGAACCGCTTTCGTTCGGGTTCTCCTGGTGACTGGTCACCAGCACGTGGAGAGGTGGGTGTCGCTGAGCAGAGTGGGCACATGATTCCGATCGATCGGCCTCAACTCGTTGTTCAGGCCAACCGCGACATGCTGCGGGCGCGCTGAGCGCCGGCAACCTTCCCCTCAGTCGGTGAAGACGGTCAACTTGCGCGACTGAATCAGCCACTTTCCGTTGCGCTTGACGAGGCGGTCTTCGGAGCGCCCCATCGCGGCCGCTATCATCCTGCCGTCTTTGTCACGACGCACGGTCTGCCAGTACGACTGATGCACGG
>Ga0137465_1000653_pt1 | contig 12040 bp, 9 predicted proteins | sample EasRivERMGT828_2_FD_104906 | JGI IMG/M metagenome (GOLD analysis project Ga0137465, IMG submission 104906) | Soil microbial communities from meander-bound floodplain in the East River, Colorado, USA - East River MetaG ERMGT828_2 | ecosystem: Environmental > Terrestrial > Soil > Floodplain ... | reverse complement strand
GCCAGCGAATCAGGACGACGCCAAGAACGATCATGAAGAGCGGCAGCAGATAGTTGTTCACTGCGGCGATCGGTGCGACCACGTCCGTGACGTTGCGGAACATGCCGATGAGACCCGCCACGGCCGTGATCACGCCGACCCACCCGATCCAGCGCGCCCGCTGCGGTGATCGCAGCCAGGCAAGCGACGTCAGCAGGAAGAACAGGCTCACCGCCATTTCACCCAGGAATTCGCCGATGAAGTTGCCGAGATACGTATTGAGGCCGTCGAAGACGGCGGCAAGAGTTGCTTGCTCCGCCGTCCCGGCCTGACCGTATGCGAGCGCGAGATGCCAATGAATGCTCGGCCACCGCATCAGTCCCAACATCATGGCGATCGCCGCGAGAACGGCAAAAAACATCGCCAGCCGCATCGCCCCACGCCGGACCGGTGACAGCGCTTCGAACGCCGCGACGCCGGCCGGGATCCAGATCAGCGGCAGGAATGCGTAGATCGTCCACACCAGGCGACCGCTCGCGCCGGTCGCGAGCAGGCTGGGCAGCACTGTGGCAGCCGGTCCATCGAGCACGTCCGGGTAATTGAAGTTCGCCGCGAGGTAGCTGAACACCACGAGGAACGCGAGCGCGCCACCGGCCAGACACAGACCGCCCGCGCGCACAACGCCGCCTTCTTTCAGCCAGTTCATATCGATTCCTTGATCATGCGCGAGAGTTGGACGGGCGGATAGCCTGGATCCGCTTCACCCAACACGCGCGGGCAGGCGCACGAACCCGACGTACAGCAGCACCAGCGCCGCCGCCTGAATCACATGATACACGGCGTTGTGGTCGAAATAGGCGGGATGCAGGGCGATGCGGTATTGCTGCGCCAGCGCCGCGAGGACCGACAGCGCGAATCCGCCGGCGACCCAGCGCCACGCGGCCGTGCCGGTGCGCAGCGCCTCGCGCGTCGCCAGCGCAATCACGAGGAGCAACACAGGGCCATAGAAGCGCACAATCGTGGCGAACGACTCGTCCACGAACAGCACGAGCGCCGCACATGCTCCCGCATAGCCGCCGACGACGATCCGCCGCAGCTGCTGGGATACGCCAAGGAGTGACAGGCTCAGCCACAGGAGTGCCGCCGCTACGACGACGATCGAAAGCGCCACCAGCATCCAGACGCCGAATCCCAGGGGCGTCGCCGTACGGGCCGGAAACAGGGCGTGGAAGACCGCGCCCCAGAACGCGGCGCTGGCGAGCGCGGCCATGACGACGGCTCCCCCTCCGATACCGCGTCGCAGCCGCACCGCGAAATAACCGCCGAGCAAGGCGAGGCCGAGGTCGGTGAAGACGACGTCGGGCTCGCGAATCCCGATCACTGGTCGCGTATCGCGCGCGCGCGCAGCGGCTGATCGGAGATGACGCCGTAGGGGCGCCGCGCGAGGGCGTGGCGAATCTCCGCGTCGTCATTCGCGGTCCAGATGAACACGGGCCACCCCTTGGCCATGAGCCGCGCGGTGACGGCGGAATCCACCTCCTGATTGATGCTGAGCAGGTCGGGCTTGATGAGCTTGCGCAGCGCCCGCCGGATCCATTCCTGGCGCACCATCCACGGCAGGTCGACGCGATCCTCCGGCTTGATCTCAGCAAGCAGCTGGGGATTCCAGTTCGTGTCCATGAAGATGAACGCCGTGCGCACGTTGGGATCGAGCTGCTTCACGCGGCGCAGCACGAACGGATTGAACGAGCTGAGCACGACGTAGTCGTAGGCGCCGTGGCGGCGGATGATGTCCACGGCGCGCGCTTCGATCCCGGTCGCGCGTAGGCCGGGGACTTTCAACTCGACCATGAGGATGCCGCGCCCGTTCGCGGCGACGACGAAGTCCTCAAAGGTGTGGACGTTCGCGCCCGTCAGTTTGGGATCGAACTTGGGGCCGAGGTCCAGGGCGAGCATCTGCGTGCGCGTCAGGTCGCGAACCCGCCCCGAGCCGGCCGTGAGCCGGTCCACGCTCAGATCATGGAAGATCACGAGCTCGCTGTCGGCGGTGAATTGGCCATCGACGTCCACGCCGTCCATCCCCGCGGCGAGCGCATGCTCGGCGGCGTACAGGCTGTTGTCGGGTCCGTGGACGCCGAACCCACGGTGCGCAAAGATGAGCGGGCGGGGGGGCGCCGGCACGGTCACGAGCCGGCCCGAGTAGCGGGGTTCGCAGCCAAAGACGTAGAAACCCGCGAGCAGCAACGCCGCGAGCAGCGCGCCGGCGATCGTGCGTCGCTTAGGGAGCCCGGCCATACGCCTCGTAGAACTGGCTGGTGAACAGCTCGTCGGGATCGTAGAAGCGCTTGCGCTCGAAGGCACGCCGGGCGTTCGGATAGGCCCGGTGCAGTTGCTCGGCCGTGGGATACAGCTGGTAGGTCAGGTAATAGGTGCCGCCGAACTCGAGCGCGGCGTCCACGAGCCGACGCGTGACATCACGCGCGCGGATCTGTGAGGCCGAGTCGAGCCCGACGTTGCTCATGTGGATGATCGCGAAGGCGGGGCGCGTCGGGGCGTACGCGAGTACCGGCGTTGCGTTCGGGGTGACGTAGCGCACCGTCGAGCTGATGACGTTCATCCGGCCGTCGCGCAGGACCGTGCGGAAGCGGTCCATGAACGGGACGAAGTGCTCGACCGGGATGTAGTACTCCTGGATGATGTCGGTATTGCGGCGGCTGTGATAGGCGAGCAGCTCGAGCGGTGCGAGGGGCGGCCGCATCGCGTTGTTGCGCGACATCACGCGCCGGTCGGCCGTGCCCAGCTCGATCTTTTTCTGGAGACTCCACCGCAGCTGCTTCGCCCAATCGAACCGGCGTGACAGACCGAGGAAGAAGCGATCGCGCAGAACGTGCTGCTCTTCGGTCAGCGTGAACGATGCCGTCGCGCCCGGGGGTGCATGGCGCCACGTGACGACCGCCATCTCGCGCAGGAACGCGGCAGAATCGGGATCGATCGACGGCCGCGCCAGCATGAACACGACGCCGCTATCGGTCTGAATATGTTGGGCGAAGTAGGCGGGAAAGTCCTGGTAGTCGACGATCGTTGCCCGCTGCTCGTACAGCTCGTCGGGGGCGACGTGCAGCGTCACGTCGAGGATGATCCCGTACAGGCCGTAGCCGCCGATCACGAGACCGAACAGCTCGCGGTTCTCGCGGCGGCTCACCTCGACCACCCGGCCGTCGGCGAGCAGCAGTCCGAAACGCTCCACGACTTCGACGACCTGGGTCAAGTCGAGGTCGCGTCCGTGCGCGTTGGCGGAGAGCGTGCCGCCGACGGTGAAGATGTTGGACGACTGCATGACCTTGATGGCCAGGCGGTGGGGCGCGAGCGCACGCTGCAGCTCATCCCAGGTGGCGCCGCTTTGGACGGTGACCGTGCGTTGGACGGTGTCGATCGCGAGGATACGGTTGAAGCCACGCATGTCGAGGCGCACGCCGCCCGCGGCGTAGGTGTGGCCGCCCTGGCTGTGGCGGCTGCCGGCGATCGAGACCTTGAGGCCGCGCGCGCGCGCGTCGCGCAGCACGGCGCGAAGCTGCTCCACGTCGCGGGCGTGCTCGAGGCGCGCGATGCGCGCTGGGGCGATGCGGGCGACGTCGCTCGCGAGCAACGGATCGGCGGAGCGGAACCAGGTGCCATAGGGGATCGCGAAGGTGCTGGCGTACGCGAGCAGCGCGAGAAGGGCGGCGGCGGTCGTGGCGGCGATCAGCCGGCCGCGACGCGGGCGCCGGGTGGGGGGGAGCATCAAGGCCCCAGAGGTAACGCGGTCTCGACTTCCACGCAACGGTCACGCCGAGTAGAATCCGAGCATGACACGCTTCTCGCTTTTGCTGCTGGCGTCCACGCTGGCCCTGGCGCCGGTCCCCGCCCCCGCGCAATCGCCCGTAGGACCCGAAGGCAAAGACTACACGCCGGCCGACGTGGCGTTCATGTCGGGCATGATCTACCACCACGCGCAGGCGCTGCTGATCGCGGGTTGGGCACCGTCGCACGGCGCGAGCGGGGATGTGCGGACGCTGTGCGAGCGCATCGTCCGGGGGCAGACAGACGAGATCGACCTGTTGTCGCAGTGGCTGGCCGAGCGCCACGAGCCGGTCCCGCACGTCGATCCAGCGCACCTGATGATGCCGGACATGAACCATGCGCACATGATGCCTGGGATGCTCACGACCGAACAGCTGACGCAGCTCGATCGCGCGCGCGGCCCGGAGTTCGACGAGCTGTTCCTGCGCTTCATGATCCAGCACCACGAAGGCGCCATCACCATGGTCAACGAGTTGTTCGCGAAGGGCGCCGGCGAAGAGAACCCGGTGTACAAGATCGCGAGCGGCGTGTTCGCAGATCAGACGACCGAAATCGAGCGCATGCAGCGGATGCTTGCCGCGAAGATGTTCGGCCCCCCTCCCGTTCCTGCAATCAACAATCCGAGATAGGGATTCACCATGACATCGTTCCGTAACCTGTTCGCCGCCGTCGCTGCGCTCGCTCTCGCCGCGTGTGCGTCCGGCGGAGGCGGTGGCAGTGCATCCAATGCCACGCCGGCTGGGGACATGTCCACCACGGCGCCGCGACCCGACCCGCGCGTCGGTCTCAAGGCGGGACTGCACAACGCGGCACAGGCGACGTGGAATATGCGGCTCGTCACCAACGTGCCGTCGCCCGCGAAGTTCGACAGCTCGACCAACTCCGACCTCGCGTTCTACAAGAATTTCGCGATCCAGGGCAACTACAACGGCTTCCAGGTGTGGGACATTTCGAACCCGGCGCATCCCACGCTGAAGATCGGCTACTACTGCCCCGCTTCGCAGAGCGACGTGTCGGTGTTCCGCAACCTGCTGTTCGTGTCGGGGGAAGGCACGGGCGGCCGGCTCGATTGCACCGGCCAGGGCGTCAGGGACTCGGTCTCGGCGGAGCGGCTACGCGGCATCCGCATTTTCGACATCACCGACATCGCGAATCCGAAGTACATCACCAACGTGCAGACGTGCCGTGGCTCGCACACGCACACGGTGGTGACGTCTCCGAACGACCAGGCGAACGTCTACATCTACGTCTCGGGCTCGGCACCGGTGCGCTCGCCCAGCGAGCTGCCTGGGTGCGTGCGGCAATCGCCCGACTCCAATCCGAACAGCTCGCTGTTCCGGATCGAAGTGATCCGGGTGCCGCTCGCCGCGCCGCAGCAGGCGGCGATCGTCGGCGGGGCGAGATTCCTCGACTCGCTCGCGCCGCCGCCGCAGCACGGTGAGGCACCGGAGGACATCGCCGAGGCCAAGCGCGTCGCCGACAGCGCGCGCGCCCAGGGCGCGATCGTCGTCGAGCTCTTCGGCACGCAGCGAGTACTGCCGAGCCGGTTCCAGACGATGCTGCTCGACAGCGTCGCGAAGGCGCGCGGAGCCCCCGCGGGCAGCACGCCGACGGCGGCCGACACGCAAGCCTTGCGCGACAGTGCCCAGGTGATCATCAACAGGATGTTCAACGCCAACCGCCGGCGCAGCGGTCCCAACCAGTGCCACGACATCACGGTCTATCCGGCGATCGGCCTCGCGGGCGGCGCGTGCGGCGGCTACGGGATCCTGCTCGACATCAAGGATCCCGCGCATCCACGGCGGCTCGCGGCCGTGTCCGACTCGAACTTCTCCTACTGGCACTCGGCGACGTTCAACAATGACGGGACGCAGATCCTGTTCACGGACGAATGGGGCGGCGGCGGCGGGCCGAAGTGCCGCTCGTTCGATAAGCCCGAGTGGGGTGCGGACGCGCTGTTCACGCTCGACAACGGGCAGATGACGTTCCAGAGCTATTACAAGCTGTCCGCGGCGCAAACCGAGAACGAGAACTGCGTGGCGCACAACGGCTCGCTCATTCCGGTCCCGGGCCGCGACATCTTTGTGCAGTCGTGGTATCAGGGCGGCGTGTCGGTGTTCGACTGGACCGACGCCCGGCATCCCAAGGAGATCGCGTTCTTCGATCGCGGGCCGGCGGATTCGACGAAGATGGCGGCCGGTGGGACCTGGTCGGCGTACTGGTACAACGGCCACATCTACAGCTCCGAGATCGCGCGCGGGCTCGACGTGCTCGAGCTGCAGCCGAGCGGCTTGCTGTCGGCGAACGAGCTCGCGGCGGCGAAGCTCGTGCACCTCGAGTACTTCAATACGCAGGATCAGCCCAAGATCACCTGGCCAGCGAACTTCGCGGTGGCGCGGGCGTATGTCGATCAGCTCGTGCGCTCGAACGGTCTGAGCGCGGACCGGATCACGGCGGTGCGGCAGGCGCTCGATCGAGCGGAGCGGTCCAGCGGCCAGGCGCGGCACGACGCGTTGACGCAGCTCGCGGTGTCGCTCGCACAGGATGCGGCAACGTCAGGCGACCGGGCTAAGCTTCAGAAGCTCGGGGGCGTGGTGACCGACCTAGCGAATGGGACGGCGGCGGGAGCTGGTGGTCGATAAAACGGGAGTTGGGAGTTGGGAGTTGGGAGTTGGGAGATGGGGGCCGGGATCGAGAGATCCCGGCTCTTTTGTTTTAGTCCAGCACTACGGGCGAGTCTGTACCACCCCCCCCGGTTATGTCGGCGCGATGGAAGTCCACCGGCAATCGCACGAGTGCCGGAACGACGCAGGAGCCGATTTTCCCGGTCGAAACCGCGCCGTCTTGAGACCATCCACTGCGCGGCTCGCCAGGATGCTGCTGGGTGACTCGAGAACCTGTAGGGAGCCTGGCGCGACTACGCTGTCGGTACCAATGATGAATTCGAGGAGTACCCGCGCGTGGGTTGTGGTCATTCGGGCACCACCGACCTGAGGAGAAAGATCGTCCTGCGTCGGATAGTGGAGGACCGCCGGGTCGTCGTCGACCGGGACCGTGGGGATAATCAGCCGCACGAGCGCAACGCTGGGGTCCTTGGTATCGACGGTGTCGACAAAGCGGAGCGCGATTTCGCCGTTCTCGCGCCGGAGCGATTTGGATGGTGGCGGGAATGCGTATACCGAATCCGCACGCTCGACGGCGGCCACAATGCCTTCGGCGATGTCGGGCGACGCGCTGCTCGCCACGATCGCCGTGTTCGTGAGCTTGACAGTGGTGTCGAGCTGGAATCGGACGAATCCATGCAACCCATACGGGGCATACGAACCAGGTAGCTTCTTGGGATTCCGACCGACCACACGCGCGGCGAACGGCAGGCGCAGCATCGTGCGGCGATTGAACTGCTCGCGGATCGCCTCGGCGGCGCTGAGATAATCGGCGAGCAGCTCGCGCGATGCGTCGCGCTTGGCGGGCGCCAGGCCGAGGATCACCGTGTCTGGGCGGATGCGGGCGGCGGTGTCGAAGGCGCAGGGCGCCTGGCCTTGCGGCAGCGCGGTCACGGGGACCGCGAGCGAGAGTGTCAGCGGGAGCGCGGTGAGCCAGCGCATGGCTTTATGGTACACGGGTTACGTGAGGATGGTAGAGGTACGGACAGTTTGTAGTACCGTGCGCGAAAGCACTGATCGGATGGTGGTGGTTGTTGTTGTCCGTGCGCTGAAGCGCCGGCCCTTTAGGGCACGGATAACAACGATGGCTCGAGACACGTCGACAGTTCCCTCGACGGCATATAGGCAGCGGCGTAACATTAGGCCGAAAGGGAGGGACGATGCCGGACTATCCTATCGATTATCTCCATCCAGGGATTCTGGGACTCGACATCCGCGCGCATGGGAAAGTCACGATCGAACATCCCCGCGCGACGGTCAAAGTTGATGTGTTCGTTCCGACGTTTTCCACCCGCACGTTCAACCTCACGATCGACCCCAAACACCTCAAGGCGGAGGACACGCAGCACTTCATGGTGCCCGTCACGATCTCTCTGGAAGCGCAGCTGAAAAAAGGGCTGATCGTTGTCGTCGTGAGGGTCGCCGGCGCGATTGCCTACACCAATCGCTGGAGCTTCGAGAAGCCCAAGAACACGTACACGATCAGGGCATATGGCATTCCGATTTTCATCCCCGAACTCGGGAAGTACGCCGATCACACCTACGCCATCGCGACCAACAACAAGACGGGCGAGGTGATTACCTGGAAGTGCGGCGGCTCCTATCAGGAAGGCCGCTTTCTGATTGAAGGCCAGGGCGATGCCCTGCCCTGCGACTGCATCTCGGAACGTGGACAAGTCGATCCGCTGGGCCTAGGCGGGCTCGCCGGCATCCGCTACGGCATGGACGGCGTCTGCCACCAGGCCACCAACCGGATCCTGTATCCCGTCGGCCTGGAAGTCAAACAAGCCCACGCCTACAACGTCTCATTCCACCTCTACGGACGTCTGGGCACTGACGCGAGCGACGGTTACGGCAAGAAGTACTGGGACGCTCTCAAAAGCCGATGCATCCTGCCGCAGGCCCCGCTCGCCGGCGCCGCCGAGATTGAGGCGGCGCCCCCGCCCCCGTTGCGGCCCGCGGACATTCTCGCCGCCCAGCGCTCCACCACGCTGTACGATTGGGAGCGAGTGACCGACGCCGCCCTGACCAAAACCCAGACCGACGGCCTCATGGAGGAGCTGGGCACCGCGATCGCGGTGCGAGATCGGATGAGTGCGGCGCTGTGCGAGGGCAGTATCGGCGGGGGGGATTTGGCTGCGGGCATCAATGCGGCGGCAGCCACCTACGTGGCCACGGCGTCCCGGATCGTCCCCCAGGGAATGTTTGGGCGCGTGTTCGGTGTCGAGCCGGGCGAGAAGGTACTACTCGTCAACCCGCTTATCGCGCAGCAGGTCTATAAGGACGGCGTTCCCGAGCAGTTCAAGAGTGGGGGCTGAATTGAGGCTCATCACGTCCTTCAGGACGCGCGTAGTGGCCGAGCCGGCCCTTTAGGGCACGGATAAACGACGGCTAGACCCCATCTAGAGATGTCGTGCGGACCAATTCGGACGCGGAGAGTTGTTCCCCGTGCGCTGAAGCGCCGGCTCGGCGAAGACGCGAGCCCTGAAGGGCTCACCCGCGTCCTTCAGGACGCGCGCAGTGGCCGAGCCGGCCCTTAAGGGCACGGCACGAACCGGGACTAATCGTCTTTCTCTTCTCAAAAACGACGCGCGCATGTCATCCTGAGCGCAGCGCGCGGCACGCGCGCGAAGCGAAGGATCCCTCGCGCCTGCGGCGCTCGGGATGACAGCCGCTGGGCGCGTTAATGAGAGAAGAAAGGAAGGAAGGCGGCTCCTTACGGGCGAGTGACTTCGCCAGCCGGTAGTTTCTGCGCCGCGAAGTCCCGCAGCAGGCTGTAGGTGAAGCCCGTGACCTCGCCGTGGGCGTCACGCCTGACGTGCACCATAGCCCAGTTCGTTCGATCCACGAAATCGTCCCCGCCCGTCGGATAGATAACGCTCGCATCGCCACTCGGCCACGCCAATTCCAGGTAGGCGCCGCGATCGCGAATCGTCACAATCGCATTGGGTTGGTAGTACTCCGCGGGAAACTGAAAGCGTCCTGCGAGCACCGCGAGCTGGCCGGCGGCGGGAGCGGGGCGCGCATAGGCGATGCGCGGCGGCGTGGCGCTCTGGCCGATCGCGATCGCACTGACGTCCGGAGCGATCACCTGCCCGACCGAGGAATAGCTGTTCGTGAGGATCGCGACACACGTCCCGTCGTCCAGGAAATACTCGACGTTGACGATGAAACCGGGGCTGCGGCCACCCACGGCCTTGACCTTGCGGCCGGAGCGCTCGCGGTCGTCCCAGCCGTACGGAAAGGAAGGCCCGGCTTGCATGATCTTCGCGAGCGACGCCGGCCGCAGCCACCTGCCGCTGAACACGGCACGCGCGAAGCGGCAGAGATCGGCAGCGCTCGAGACGAGCGAGCCGGAGCCCGTCTTGGTGGACCAATCGAGGTACGGGACGAAGCTCACACCGCGCAGCCCGTCCGGCCCCGTTCCCGACGCGAGATTGCCGATCACCCGCCGTGCGTCGCCGTCGTGCATCGTGGAGCGGAGGCTGAGGGGATCGAAGACGTTCGCCTGCATGAATTCGCCGAACGGCTGTTTCGAGACGACCTCGATGATGCGGGCGAGGACGTTGTAGTCGCTGTTGGTGTAGCGGAACCGAGCGCCGGGCTCGAAGTCGAGGGGATTCTTGGCGATCTCGGCCACGAGGTCGGTCGCTGTGAAAGGCGCGTACGTCCCGGGACTCTTCGGCGCGAAGTTGCTGACGTTGCGAATGCCCGAGCTGTGGGTGAGCAGCTGCGCCAGCCGGATCTTCTCTCCCTGAGGGAAATCGGGCAGGAACTTCGCGACCGAATCGTTGGTCGAGAGCTGCCCACGCTCTTCCAGCAGCAAGATCGCGGCGGCGGTGAACGCTTTGGAGATCGAGGCGATATGAAACCGCGTCGACGGCGTGTTGGGAATCTCGAACGTGGGATTGGCCAGCCCGTAGCCGCGCTCGAACAGCACGTGCTCACCACGATCGATATAGATGACGCCGGAGAAATTGTTCGTCTCAACGAAGGGGCGCAGATAGGTATCGATACGGGTGGCGAGGTCACGCTGAGGGACCACAGCGGGGATGATCAGCGCCAGGGCGCCGATTCCCACGGCCAGTCTCGTCTTCACGGAAAAGCCTCCGAGGAGGGAATCCTTCGGAGGCTTGGATAGGAGAGAGGGACCAATGGTTGCAATGAAGTGCGGGGCCCTTTAGGGCACGGATAACACGACGGCTCGGACATCATCTCTCAGAACCGAGACTCGTCCGCGGGAATACAAGATAGAAGGCCCCAGAAGTCATAACGGCGGTGCTGGCTGCGGTTCACCTCACCCGCAGCGCTCAGCGTACTGGACTTGTGGCCGGCGCCCGACGCGATAGCTACGCACTTGTCGGCCGTCGGTCTCGAACACGATCGCGTTCAAAGAGTCTTGGGGCGGCAAGTAAATGAAATACCGCCAGCCCGCTTCCCACTGGTATTTGTGGAGCTGGACGGTGAGGTGTTGTCCGTAGGCTGCGCGAATCGCTTCCTCGGTACTGCCGATCCCGATGCCTTCAGCGGTTTTGGCGCCCCCGCTGTCGATGTCGGAACGAACGACGGTGGCGTCCTCGATCATGAAGCTGACGCCGGGCGGCGCATCGGCGGATCGCCAATAGGTGCACCCGGTGGTGGGAACGTCGGTGGTGCTGTCACCGATCGCGCGCATGGCATCAGCAGCAGGCATCCCAAAGCGCACCACGCCCGCATGGTCTGGATGCATCTCCCAGGATGATTCGCCTGGACGACATGCCACGGCGAGCAAGGACACGGCGAATAGAGCGACGATGGCGATGGTTACTCGCATACGAACACTTGGTACACCAAGGTCGATTCGAGGATGCGAATCCGTGCGCTGAAGCGCCGGCTCGGCGAAGACGCGAGCCCTGAAGGGCTCATCGCGTCCTTCAGGACGCGCGTAGTAGCCGAGCCGGCCCTTTAGGGCACGGATGAACGACGGCTGGGCAGTTCACCTCAGCAGCTCCTCGAACGTCCGATTCAGAATCGGATAGCGCTGCCAGTCGCGATAATCGAAGTGCCACCACTCACTCGGGTTGGCCGTGAACCCCTCGGCCTCGAGCACGCGGCGCAGCAGGGCGCGGTGCCAGCGCTGGCGCGACGTGCCGCCCGGGAAGTCGGCGATGGCTCGCGGCGTCGCTTCGTCGTAAGTCGAGGGCATCTCGACGGGCCGCTCCGTCGCGAGCTCATACAGCGTGATGTCCACCGCCGCGCCGCGGTTGTGCTTCGAGCCCTGCGCGGGGTTCGCGACCAGCCAACGCGACTCGGGCGGCGTCGCATCCCAGAACACCTTCGTCACGTACCACGGCCGGTAGGCGTCGTGGATCAGGAGCCCGTAGCCGAGGGGCCGGAGCACCCGCGCGGCGCGCACGAGTGCGTCAGCGGCCGGTCGCTGCAGGAACGCGTGGGCGGACGAGTAGAACACGCTGCCGAGAAAGTTGTTGGTCGTGGCGTAGCGGATGTCCAGGTGGACGCCCGAATCGAGGCGCGCCGGCTCGACGAGATCGGGGGCCAAAAACGCGCCGCTCTCGGCG
>Ga0137465_1000649_pt1 | contig 12078 bp, 11 predicted proteins | sample EasRivERMGT828_2_FD_104906 | JGI IMG/M metagenome (GOLD analysis project Ga0137465, IMG submission 104906) | Soil microbial communities from meander-bound floodplain in the East River, Colorado, USA - East River MetaG ERMGT828_2 | ecosystem: Environmental > Terrestrial > Soil > Floodplain ... | reverse complement strand
CTGAAAAAATCTTTTGTCTCCCTGTCGTAATCAATAAGTATCTGCTGAAGAATTTTTTTATCGCTAGTATTGCAAAACGCCGGAGGACTGCCAAGTATCCATTTACGTGCATTCTCTTCAACAGAAAAATCAAGTTTGAAGTTTTCTGGTTCGAATTTATAATCTATCACGGAAGACATATAATTGTACTTGACAGGCTCCCAGACATTTTCAAAACCTTCCGAAATACCGCCGCAGCATTTTGCATAGCGGGTATCACAAATATTTCCATCGCTGGTAAGCACAATTCCTAATGTTTGCTTAACTGCTCTTCTTGCTGCTTCAGAAGTTATTTTGGTTACACCCTGAAATCTCTGGCAATGATCATCGGCACACACATCAAATAATTTATGATCTTCACGGTCGTACCATTTAATGATTTCTCTTTTTAAATCAACTTCGGAATTATATCTGGCGTCAGATTTTTTTATTTCTTTGGATTTCTCCATTTGCGAAAGGATCCAGCTCCTTGCAACAACAGCCTGTGCTTTCAGCATTTCGAGTGAACACTTGGCACTCATTTCAGAAGAAATAACACTTGCAAGATATTGCTCGAGAGGGATTGTGTTGATTGCAATAAGCTTGTTCCCGTCTTTAATAATCTTCAGAGAATAATTAAATCTTAATTTTTCTTTTCTCTCCCAGTGGAATTTAAGACCGATTACAACATCTCTTATAACAAAAGATTCAGACAACGGATCTGCAGGTTCAAACAAAATTTCCTCAGGAACCTGGATCCTGCTTTTCAAATTTCTGCAAATAATATTATCGTTGACTAGTTCTGCTGTATAAACACCGCTAAAAGAATCTTTCAAACCGGCAGCGCGGAACTCTCCATAAAATTCAAATACTATTTTGCTCTCTGTTAAAATTCCAACCGAAATCAGGGGTTCTTCACGGGGCAGCATCTGTTTAATCACAATTTAAAAAAGAATTTATTGAACCAAAAAAAATCACTTTAAAATATACTGATTAATGAATTATTATGTTTGCTTTCAATATGTCTTATGGAATCTTACTTTGATTCTCACTAACTTGATTTACGCAATAAGTTATCATTAGTATAGATTCTATCAATGAAGAAAACCGCGAAAGAAAATATTTCAATTATTGGATTTCCCATGGATCTTGGTGCAGACCGCCGTGGTGTTGATATGGGCCCATCTGCATTGAGGATCGCTGAATTGCAGGCTAAACTTGAAAAGCTTGGCTATAAAGTTACTGATCTTGGCGATATTCCAATCCAAATTATGGAAAAACAAAAAATTTCCAACCCACGGCTCAAATACATAGATGAAATATTAAAAACTTCGAAACTGCTTGCAGCAAAAGTTGAATCGGTTCTTGAGAAGGGTGACTTCCCGTTATGTATCGGCGGAGATCATTCAATGGCTATCGGAACATTGGCAGGAATTTCTTCTTTCTGCAGGAAGAATGGAAAGACACTTGGAGTTATCTGGATTGATGCCCATGCAGATATGAATACTGATGAATCTTCTCCTTCGGGAAATATTCATGGTATGCCTCTTGCTGTTTCAATGGGTATAGGAAATAGTGAGCTTACTAATGTTCTTAACTTTGCTCCTAAGTTATCCCCTGAAAATTGCAGTATTATAGCTCTTAGAAGTGTTGATGAAAAGGAAAAAGAAATTATCAAAAAATTAAAGCTGCCCGTTTACGATATGCCGGAAATAGATAAAACAGGAATTCACCGGATTGTAGTTAAAGTTCTAAAACAGTTCAGGGAAAAAATTGATCATATCCATGTAAGTTTTGATGTTGATAGTGTTGATCCTTCAGTTGCACCTGGAGTTGGCACGCCGGTACCTGGCGGTTTAAGTTACCGTGAAGCTCATCTATTAATGGAAACAATTGCAGAATGTGGTTGTATGTCATCACTTGATATAGCAGAGGTCAATCCTATTCTGGATGAGAAAAATAAAAGCGCGGTTTTTACAACCGATTTAGTTGCATCAAGTATGGGGCAAAGAATTTTGTGATAAACAAAGCTATCGCAGCATTAGTCCTCGGATTTTTAATAGTCTCGGTTTTATTAAGTTTATTTGGTTTAATTGATATCCGGGTGGAAGACGTTCTGAGTTATGCAATTATAATTCTGGGTATAAGTCTGGTTTATCCAGCTTTTAAAACAGAAAAGAAATTAATGGTTTTTGTCGGAAGCGGGATTTTTTTAACCGGAATAGCTATGCTTGTTTTTAGCAGCTTCGAATTAATTGCACAAGAAAAGATTATCATTCCTTTGCTGATGATTATTTTGGGAATAAGCCTGTTTATGGTTTATTTATCTGATACCTCACGAAAGTTATTTCTAATAATTTCTGTTATCCCAGCTATAATCGGAGTGGTTATTATTTACATTCAAAATCCATCCGGTATTCTCAAATTATTTCAATCGGTTATTCCTGTGCTTGGTGCAATCTGGCCAATATTTTTAATTCTTATTGTTATTGCAATTTTAATTAGAAGGAGCGATTAGAATTTTACAAGAAAGTGCTGGATCTAAAAATGAAAAATGATTTCTGTAAAATGAATTTTTAGAAAGGAATGTTTAAACTATTAAGGCAAGAATGAAAGCTATAAATGCTAATGCAGCACCGGCTATCGCAATATAAAATGTTTTTTTTGACTCTTCACGCATATCTTCAAACATTTTCAGATAATAAGCATCAATATATTCTTTAATCATTTTTTCAAATTCCTCTTTATCCAGAACATCTCTCATTTTATTGCCCCGTTTGTGCTCTTCTGCTGTTTTGGGCATTACTTTTTCAATTTTTTCTGCTTTTCGTTTAAGAGGGGTTAAAGTTTCTTTCGCTGCAATATTTTCTTCGATCAGGACTTCTGCATTTTCAGAAACTTCTTCAAACATTTCGGGTGTTTCCTGGGGGGACTCATAAATAAATACTTGCTCGTCATCATCAAGAAGAATTTGATCACTTATCACTACTTCTTCGACCTGCTTCGGGCTTTCCGGTTCTGCTCTCAATTCAGAAATTTTTCTTGAAATATTAGCTTTAACTTCCGCTCCAGGAGTCTCAAGACTTAAATTCAACGGTAACATTGCAACAAGATTCTGATACTGACCCAGCTCCTGCGATGGAAAGTTCTCAGTATCTTCCATAAGGGATTTTAATCCTTTTTCAACTTCCGGATTCAGACATCCAAGAACGTAAGATTTGATCAAATCAATTGATTTATTTCTATCCATTGTTAATTTATTTCCGTGGCAATTTTTTTGTAAAGGTTTCCAAGTGTTACCTGGATTTTTGATTTAACAGTAGGAGCGGGAATATTCAATTTTTTAGCTATGTCATCTTCCTTTAATCCATGATAAAAAGCCAGATCTATCACATACTTTTGTGCATCAGTAAGTTTGTTTAAGGCATCCGCTATCCCGGTTTTCTTTGAGAGAATTTTTTCCAATTCCAACGGTGCTATTGAACCTGATAATTTAGGGATGATGAATTCATTAACATAATCATCATTGTATTCTGGCATCAAGCCAGGATTATTGTTTCTCTTAAATACATCAAGAGCTTTATTTCTTGCAAGCAGTACCAGCCATGTATAAACATTATTGGTTTTGAAATCAAACTTCTCAATCTTCTGCCAGATGATAACAAAAACATCGGAAAGCACTTCTTCTGCAAGCTCCCTGTTATCTAAAATCTTATTTATTAGGGTGAAAAGTAATTGAGAATATCTTTCATATAATTCTTCGAGTGCCTGTGAATCGTAACCTGCAACTTTCAGCATTACTTCACCATCAGTCATTTTAATATTTTCTGTCAATGGGGAACTTTCTTTTAATAAAGATTATTTGTACAACTAAAACTAAAGTTATGATGTGTAAAAATCAAACATTGTGCCGAAAGTCCAGAAAGCTTTTATGTCTGCACACTTTAAACTGCCAGCGTGATTTAGTCACATTAATTGTAAAATGATATTATTTTGGCAGGAGAAATAAATTGATAGTGAGGAGAAACGTATTTCTATTTATGCTTGAAAGTAATCGGTACCGTAACCTGAACTTTTATAGGCTTACCTCTTTGCAAACCGGGTTTAAATTTGGTTTTGAGAACGGCATCAATTGCAGCTTCATCACAGCCCATCCCGATACCCTTTGTAACCTCTGCTTTGGTAACTGTGCCTGATTCATCAATAAACGCAAGAACATAAACCTTTCCTTCAACCCCTGCTCTCCTGGCTATTTCCGGATAAATAATCTTTTCCTGAATTGCCCGGAGACCTCCAATTGGTTCCGGCATTTCTTCAACGGCTACAAAGTAGGTTGGTTCGTTTTGTAATTCAACCTGCTCTCTTGGCGGCGGCGCCATTTCATCAATCGATGCAAGTTTTTCTTCAGAGTCAATTTTGCTATTTTCATTTTCATTCGGATCTGTAAGAGGAGCCACTATCATTGCTGGTGGTTCAATTCCGGATAACTTCTCCATCCCAACTGTATCCGTTTTTCCCAATTCTTCTCCAACAATCGGCTGATCATAAATTTCTTCCTCTGTTTGTTCAGACTCAGTAATCAAAATATTATCCTGATCAACATCACTTACATTTTCTGCCAGTGTTGTAGATGTGGGTTTTTCAAAATCCGGATCACCTTTTGAAACAAGCAATTCTTTATGCTCTTCTGTTAAAGGATCTATAACATCTTTATCATCACCGGAACTAACCAGATAAACAAAACCAATTCCAATTATAGCTATAATAAAAATGCTCAATACCAGTAACGTGTTTCTGCTTACAGGTTTTCTTTCTTTTTTAGATGATTCTTTAAAATAATCCGCTGCTCTGAACTCACGGATTCTGGATGGTTTGTCCGAATCAGTATTCTCATTCTGCTTTTCCCGGATTACAGATGCTCTTGATTTTACTTCCTCAAAATCCTCAGGATGACTAAAGATCTTTAATTCGTTTAAATCTGGTTCTTTGAATGATATAGATTCGGGATGTGATTTGGTTTCTTTAATTGATTGTAGCCTTTCTAATTCAGCAACATCTTCCATCACTTCTAATTCATCCGGTTTTTCATCAATCGTAATTTCATCATCATCATTATTATTTTTTATAAGCTTTAACAATCGTTGCTTAACTTTTTTAGAGGGCACTGCTTCCTCAGCTGCTAAGGCAAGAAGCGCAGCTAAATTCTGAAACTCTCCAAGCTCTTTAAAAGGAAAGTCCCTGCGGTAATTCATTATTTTTAAAAGCTCCGCAGCGTCTTCCAGGCTGATGTTGCCAACCGCTTCGAGGATCATCAATTGATCTATTTTATGTTCGTCAATCATCAGAGAGCAGCCTTTCAAATTTTTCCTGGAGAGCGGTCATTGCAACTTGTAATTTAACCCGGACAGTTTGAGCAGGGATATTAAGTTTCTCGCCAATCTCCGCTTCACTCAATGCACCAAAATACATTAACATCAGTACATACTTCTGTGGGTCTGTTAAAGAGTTGATCGCATCTAAAAGTTTTTTTCTGATATGAAGAATGTACTTCAGTTCCAGAGTTTTAATTTCTAAAGAAAGTCTTGGAAGAATATAGTTGCGTTCAAAGTCGTCATCATAAACAGGCTGGTGATCTTTTCCTATTTGTCTCAACAACTCATCAATTGCTTTGTTCTTTGCAAGGTTAACCAGCCAAGTATATACACAAGCCGTTCTGAAATCAAAAAGATCAATCCTTTTCCACAGGATCAGGAATACATCTTCAAGAATTTTTTCAGCTAATTCCTTATCACCAACAATTTTACTTATCAATGAAAACAAAACTGTTGAATAACGATCATAGAGATGCCCAAAAGCTGCTGTATCGTGACCATCTAATTGATGCATCAATTCATTGTCAGTTTGGTAATTGACTTCTTCCAACCACTTATCCTTTACTAATTCACACCATTGTTCAAAATGAGATTAAGTTCAAAAAAGTTCAATTTTAATGCCGGATTATAGCTTTGATTGCGATTCGTGCTTATCAGTCATTTTGTTATTTTTACACTTTAGAAATTCACTTAAGGTAAAAATGACATCCACAGAGATAAGAAATCAGTTCCTAAATTTTTTTAAAGATAAAGGTCATAAAATTGTAAATAGCTCGCCTGTCGTTCCATTTGATGACCCTACTTTGCTTTTCACTAATGCCGGTATGAACCAATTTAAAGATGTATTCCTTAGCAAAGGTAAAAGAGATTACAAACGTGCTGTTGATACTCAAAAATGTATTCGGGTAAGCGGAAAACATAACGACCTTGAAGAAGTTGGTCACGATACTTACCACCACACTTTTTTTGAGATGCTTGGCAACTGGTCGTTTGGTGATTATTATAAAAGTGAAGCAATTGAATGGGCATGGGAACTTTTAACCGAAGTCTGGAAACTTCCGAAAGAAAGATTGTGGGCAACAGTTTATAAAGATGATGATGAAGCATTTAAACTCTGGAAATCAAAAACAGATATAGATGCAAAACACATTTTAAAGTTTGGTGAAAAAGATAATTTCTGGGAAATGGGTGAAACAGGACCTTGCGGACCTTGTTCGGAAATTCATATAAATGTCGGAAATGATTTTGAAAATCCGGATTACGTAAATGCCGGTTCACCTGAATGTATAGAAATATGGAACCTTGTTTTCATTCAATATAACCGTGATGAAAATGGAAAACTTCACGAACTTCCTGCAAAGCATGTTGATACAGGAATGGGATTTGAACGAATCTGTACTGTACTGCAGAAAAAAACTTCCAATTACGATACCGATATTTTCACACCATTAATTCACGCAATTGAAAAACTATCTGAGGTAAAATATGAAAAAGAGGAAAACAAAATTTCTATCCGGGTTATTGCCGACCATATTAGAACATTAACATTTGCAATTGCCGATGGTGCAGTGCCTTCAAACGAAGGAAGAGGTTATGTGCTCAGGAGAATTCTGCGCAGAGCTGCCCGTTATGGAAGAAAGCTTGAGCTGCACAAACCTTTTCTCTATAAAATTGTTGATGTTCTTGTAAAAACGATGGGGGAAGCATTCCCTGAAATATTGGAAAAAAAAGAATACGTTAAAAAAATAATTAAAGCAGAAGAGGATAGCTTTAACGCAACTCTTGACAGAGGAATAGAACTTTTTGATGAGGTTGTTAAAAAGCTTCACAAGAAAAAAGAAAAAGTTATTTCTGGTGAAGAAGTGTTTAAGCTTTATGATACTTTCGGTTTCCCGGTTGATCTCACAAGCATAATGGCTCAAGAAAAAGGATTATCAATTGATGAATCCGGATTCAATGAATTAATGAATCGGCAGAAAAACAGGGGAAGAGAATCTTCTAAAGAAAAATTTGCTTCTGTAAATATTTCAATAAACGATCTGAGTTCTTTTGATTTTAAATCGAAGGATGAAACACAATTTTCCGGTTACGATGAATTAACCTCACAAGCAGAAATAATAGGTTATAAAAAGGATGGTCTAACCGATTTGGTAATTCTGAACAGAACCCCGTTTTATGTTGAATCCGGCGGACAGATTGACGACAACGGTAAACTTCTTGTTGAACAGAATTCATTTGAAGTTATTGATGTTACAAAGTTTGAAAATAAAACCATACACGTCGTTCAAAATGAAACCGGGAGTATGATTGGAACCGGGAAAAAAGTAATTGCAGAAGTTGATGAAAAACGCCGCTGGGATATTATGCGCAATCATACAGCAACACATTTCCTTCATTCGGCATTGAGAAAAATACTCGGGACACACGTTCAGCAGGCAGGCTCGTATGTTGGTCCCGATCGGCTTCGTTTTGATTTTACTCACTTTGCAAAATTAACTGCAGAGGAATTGAAAGACATTGAATCACTTGTGAATGAAGAACTGCGAATGAATTATCAGCTTCAGCATCACAGAAATATTCCTTTCGATGAAGCAAAGAAGATGGGTGCGTTAATGTTCTTCGGTGATAAGTATGGAAATCTTGTTAATGTAGTTCAGTATGGTGAATTCACAAAAGAGTTTTGCGGTGGAACGCACGTTAAGAATTCTTCTCAGATAGGATTATTTAAAATTGTTAGCGAGTCTTCAATCGCCAGTGGTGTAAGAAGAGTCGAGGCAGTTACTGGAACAGGGATCGAAAAGTATATCAGCGAACAACTGCTTCTTCAGAAAAAGAATGAAGAAAAAATTGAAGAGCTTATCGATTCAAAGAAAAAACTGGAAAAAGAATTGGCAGAATTTAAACTTCAGGATAAACTCGCTCAACTGGAACATGTGTTGGCTCTATCATCCGATGTGAAGGGAATAAAAATATATAAAGGTAAAGTGCTCGCAGAAAGCATGGATGAATTGAAATCTTTTGGTGACGAGATGAGAGAAAAAATTAAAAGCGGTGTGTGTGTGCTTTTTGCACAGATCGATAATAAAGTAGGCATTGTTGCCGTCGTTTCTGATGATCTTATAAAGAATAAGAATCTTAGTGCCGGTAAAATAGTTGGCGAGCTTGCAAAGCTGGTTGACGGAGGAGGTGGTGGTAAACCTCATCTGGCAACTGCAGGCGGAAAAGATGTTGCGCGTATTCCATCAGCGATCAGCAAGGTTGAAAAAATCGTTGGTGGTTTTATTAATTAAGCATAAAGGTATTTATATGGATCATAATTTAATCACAACTGCTTTTACAATTGATGGATACAGAATAAAACAAAACCTCGGTGTGGTAAGAGGAATTGTTGTAAGATCGCGCTCCATTTTCGGAACAATTGGTGCCGGTTTACAAACTCTGTTTGGCGGTAATATCACTTTATTCACCGAGCTATGCGAAAAGACAAGGAACGATTCATATGAATTGATGATTGTGCATGCTTTACAGATCGGTTCAAACGGTGTGATCGGTTTCCGGTATGATGCAAACGAAGTTATGTCCGGTGTTACAGAGGTTCTTGCTTACGGAACTGCCGTAGTTTTAGAAAAGATTTAATGAGCAAGACCAGAATAAAATATATTTGTTCTAACTGCGGTTATGAATCGCTTCGATGGCTTGGTAAGTGTCCCGAATGTGATAGCTGGAATTCTTTTACTGAAGAGCTGGTTGAAAAATCCAAACGAAAATCTTCTTCATACTCTGGAAAAATTAATATAACGAAAATAGATGATGTCACCGCTGCAGAAGAAGACAGAATAAAAACCGGTATCGGTGAATTTGACAGGGTGCTTGGCGGCGGTTTAATGCCGGGTTCAGTTGTGCTGCTGGGAGGAGATCCGGGTATAGGTAAATCGACTCTTGCAATGCAGGCAGCAGCAAAAATTAATAATAAAGTGCTTTATGTAACAGGTGAAGAATCTGTTAAACAAATAAAACTTCGCGCGAACCGATTAAATCTTCAATCAAAAGATTTTTATATTCTTGCTGAAACAAATCTTTCAATCATCATAGCATCAATTAATGAACTCAGCCCGTCTGTTGTTGTGATTGATTCTATTCAAACAACACATCGCTCCGAATTTGAAAATTCACCTGGAACAATAACACAGATAAGAGAAAGCACTGCCTTGTTGATGGAAGAAGCAAAGCGAAATCATTACTCTGTAATCGTTATCGGACACGTTACAAAGGAAGGAGCAATTGCAGGTCCAAAATTGCTGGAACATATGGTTGATACAGTAATCCAGTTCGAAGGGGAAACTCATCATTCTTACAGAATACTCAGAGCAATTAAAAACAGGTTCGGCAGCACGAATGAAATCGGGATTTTTGAAATGCAGGAAGACGGATTAATGGAAGTTAAAAATCCCAGCGAATATTTCCTCACCGGAAGAAATCTTCAAAACCCCGGCTCAGTAATTACATCGAGCATTGAAGGTACAAGACCAATCCTGCTTGAAGTTCAGGCATTAGTAACTCCTTCAAACTTCGGTTACCCGCAAAGAGTAACCACGGGTTTCGATCAGCGACGACTTTCTATCCTTCTGGCAGTTCTTGAAAAGAGAGCAGGCCTAAGAGTTTCTGCTAATAATGTATTTGTCAATATGGCTGGAGGTGTGAGAATTTTTGAACCATCTGTTGATCTTGCAGTTTGCTGCAGCATTGCATCAAGTTTAAAAGATAAAGCAATTGAAAGCACAACAGTTGTAATTGGAGAAGTTGGCTTAGGCGGTGAAATCAGAAATGTAGGTAACATCGAAAAAAGAGTGCAGGAAGCTGAAAAGCTTGGTTTCAAAAATATCATTCTGCCTGCTGATAACTTCAAAACAAAATATTCAGGTAATGGCATTAAAATCACTTCGGTTGAAACTCTGCCCCAGGCAATAAACCTGCTTTTGAGTTGATTCTTTTAGAAAAGCTCCGAAAAATCATTTTATTTAAAGATTTTCCAAAATTTTTTCTTTGTTATATGTTACAATTCTTATATTTTGCTGTGCGGTTTTCCGCAGTGTTTTTCAATTATTTATAGAGGTTCTTTGTGAGCAAAAAGCTTTTCGTGGGAAGTCTCCCATGGGCAGTTAACGACGATTCACTAAAAGCGGCATTTACTCCCTATGGTAGCGTTGTTTCTGCTAAAGTTGTTACAGATCGCCGGACCGGTAGATCTAAAGGATTCGGTTTCGTGGAAATGGAATCCGATTCCGAAGCAAGTGCAGCCATCGAGGCATTGAACGGTTCTGAGCTTAACGGCAGGAACATAGTAGTTAATGAAGCGAAGCCAAAAGAATAAAATCTGATCTGGCATAAGTTGCATTTTTTCCAGGCGCTCTTTCGAGCGCTTTTTTATTTTTAAACGCACAAGCATTTAAACTAATTATTGTAAGATACTCGACCGCGTAATACACTAAGATGAATTCAGAATTAAAAGCAATATCCGATATTTCATAATTTCACGGCTTCTAAAAAATTGTGTGTGGAATTTGAAAAGTGCGTTTAGTCCTGAGATGAAATAATTTGCAATATTATTACAAACAGAATCTTGTTATCTTTTCAAAAAGAAATAATCATAATTTAACAGATATGAAAATCTATAAATCTATTTTGCTCATTATTCTGCTCATTATTGCTAATGTTACTTTCGGACAAAAATCTGATTCAACAGAAACTGATCCGGTAAACATCACAGCAATGGCAGTTCTCAATCGGTATGTTGAAGCAATCGGAGGTAAAGAAAAATTCTCCGGCATTGAAGACCGAATCACTTTTATTAATGGCACCGCTATGGGACAAAATATTTCTATCCTGATAAAGCAAAAATCTCCGGCAATGTTTTACCAGGAAATAACAGCAGGTGAAGTAATTCAGAAAATGTATTTTGATGGAACCAGGGGGATGATGATCCTTGGAGATAACAAGACAGAAATCGAGGGAAAGGAACTTGAACGGTTAAAAGTAGAATCTACAATGCAACTTCTGCTTGATCCTGAAAGCCACGGATTAAAGCTTGAACTGCTTGCAAATGAACCCGTGGACAGTATCGATTGTTATAAGATAAAGTTCACTCTTCCTTCAGGCCTCAGGACTTTTCAATACTATGACGTTGATACAGGATTGAAAATAAAAGAGCTTAAAGAAATTCAAACACCCCAAGGATTATTTGAACAGGAAATTTATTATTCCGATTACCGTGAAGTGCGGGGACTGAAATTTCCATTTACCATAAGACAACTTTTCGGAATCCAGGAACTTGATCTTGAAGTTATTTCGATAGAGCTGAACACGGGAATTGATGACAATGAATTTAAATTACCATAAGCCCCACCCAAACCTCGACAGGGTCCGTTAGACTCAGTCGGAGTCTAACGACCTCCCCTAAGGGGAGGGCTTAATGTAAATCCATTTTTATAATGACAAAATGACTAATAAAAAATACTCGGCGATAGTTTTTGATCTCGGCAATGTACTTATACCAGTCGATTATGATATCCTAATAAATAAACTAAACCGGCTTGAGGAGTGTCTTGGCGAGAGGTTTATTGAATATTACAGATCTCATTACTCTGTTCACCGTGATTTTGAAAGAGGTAAAATTCCTGAAGATGTATTT
>Ga0137465_1000648_pt1 | contig 12078 bp, 9 predicted proteins | sample EasRivERMGT828_2_FD_104906 | JGI IMG/M metagenome (GOLD analysis project Ga0137465, IMG submission 104906) | Soil microbial communities from meander-bound floodplain in the East River, Colorado, USA - East River MetaG ERMGT828_2 | ecosystem: Environmental > Terrestrial > Soil > Floodplain ... | reverse complement strand
CACCCGGAGGAGATGTACATCATCGGCGCGCATATGGACGGCATCGGCTGGGGCGAGGCGGCCAACGACGACGGCTCCGGAACCGCGATCGTCCTCGAGCTGGCGCGCATCTTCTCGAGCGCCGACGTGCAGACCGAGCGCTCGATCCGTTTCGCCCTGTGGAACAACGAGGAAACGGGGCTGAACGGCGCGCGCGCGTATGTCGCGCAACGCCAGCAGCTGCAGGGCAAGGAGGATCCCGCCGGCTCGGGCCGCTATCCCGAGCCCAAATGGCTCGGCATGATCCAGCACGACATGATGCTGTTCGATCACGGCATGCCGCGGGCCGACGGCAGTTTGAGTCCCCCCCCTGAGCAGCGGCCCGAAGCCGACGTGAACATCGAATTCCAGGCGAGCGCGAGATTCGCCGAGGGCGCGCAGCGGCTCGCGTGGGTCTTTCAGCAGGCGAACGAGAAGTACGCGACGGATTATCCCGCCAGTGTGGGCGCCCACATGACGAACACCGATTCCGGGCCGTTCCAGGATCTCGTGGCGGCGATCAGCCTGCGCGAGAACGAGCGCGGCGCGCAGATCGGGGCGGGGTGGGACCCCAACTGGCATCAGCCCACGGACCGCTACACGACGTACAGCGACAAGGATTTCCGGCTGGGGCTGAATGCCGCGCAGACAACACTCGCCGGCGTAGCCCAGCTGGCGGGAGCGACGATCAAGTAGGCATGCTCCTCAAAAGCAGGTCCTTCGCTCGCGCGCCTGCGGCCGCGCTCGCTCAGGATGACAAGCGGCCGCGCATTTGTATGGGAAGAGTTGGGAAGGAACGAGGAAGGGGGGGATCTCCCCCTTTTTTTCTCTCTCTCCTAGCAAGCATGAGCGATCCTGTCATCCTGAGCGACGCGCGCGAAGCGCGCGGAGCGAAGGACCTGCTTCTATACGTCCTTCAACGGGGCCGCGACGCTCGCCTGATCGCTCCGAGAGGGGACGCAGATCATGAGAAGGACCCCAGCGAGGGCGGTCACCGCCGCGGAGGCCAGCAGCACCGCGCGCTGAGCCGGCACCTGGAACGACGTCACCAGCATGATCGCGGCATGGGCAAAGCTCGACCACACGGCGAACTGGATCAGGCTGCGATGCGCGGACGGATTCCGCGCCGCCAGGATCACGAAAACCCCCAACGTCGCGAGCACGGAGTTGAGCATCGGCCCGGCGGTACACCGCGGCGCCTGCAGCATGCTCTGTGCGACAGGAATGATCGCGAAGACAAAGATCAGCAGCCCTACCAGCGCCAATCCAATCGTGCGCGCGCGTTCTCGACCAAATGCTGCTCCCATCGGCCCGCTCCTATGACGAGGAATTGCACCGAATTCTCTTTAAAAAAGCGCGCCGCGTTGTCATCCCGAGCAAGCGCGCCACAGGCGCGCGTAGCGAGGGAGCTGCTTTTGGGGACGCGCGCGAGCGGAGGATCTGCTTTTAGGGCGACCGCTCAAATCTCAAATTGCGCACTCGTGCGGTCGTAAACCGGAACCCATTCACCCGTCCCGCGCCATCGTGCGTGAACACCAGCACGCCGGGCGGAATCTGGAACCCATCGCGGTACACTGGCCGCATCCGCCACTGCCCACCTGTCGCGGCGATCCGCGTCAACGTCAGCACGCCGGTCGAGTCGACTGACACGCGCAGCGTGGCCTCAGCTTCGGGGCTCTCGTACACACCGGCATAGGCGCCGAGCGCGGCGCGGGAGGTGTCGGCGTCCGCCACCCACTCTACGGACACGGTATCGTTCTCCGCCGACACAGTCCGTGCATCGTAGTGACCGTCCGCGCGGCGCTTGAACACGAGGCGCTGGCCGCGCGCCGTCTGGAACGTCACCCCCGCGCGATCGACCGGTACCAGCTCGACGCCATTCTCCGTCTCGAGCTTACCGTCGCGCACGCGCAGACGCCGCCCCTGCATGTCGCGCAGGTTGCGATACAATCCCGCCTTGTCCGCCAGGGCGCTCGCCGGCGCCGCCGCTCGGAGCGGCGCTGCCGGCGTCGTGCGCGGCCCGAACGTCAGCAGCATTCCCGCCACGGAGTCGGCCATCGTCTCCGGTTCTGCGTTACCCGCATTGCACAGCACCGCGACCGACACGCCCGCGTCGGGATAGCGGACCGCGTTGGCGCGATAGCCGGCGGTCGCACCGCTATGGGCCACATATGGCTGGCCACGGTAGGTGTCCACGAACAGCCCGGCCGCGTAGCTGATCGTCTGACCGTTGCTGAGCACGCCGCGCCGCTCCTGCTCCGTCCGGAACCCGGCGCCCCCGAGACGCGTGCTGTCGAACGCCGCGTTCCACTTGAGCAAATCGCCCACCGTCGTCAGCAGGCAGCAGTTGCCGTAGATGTTTTCGATCGCGCGCTCGCCATGCCAGCCGCTGCTGTCCTTGTCGTACGACAGCGCGCGGCCGCGCACCACGCGCATTGCGTCGTCGCGCCAGCTCGTGGACGTCATTCCGAGCGGCTGGAAGATCCGCTGCCGCGTGAACGCCGGCAGCGACTCGCCCGACGCTCGCTCCGCCACGATCGCGAGCAGGTTGTAGTTGCTGTTGCTGTACTCGTATTCCGCGCCGGGCGGGAAGTCGAGCTCGCGCATGCGCGCGATGATCTGCAGCACGGCCGTGTGGTCGATAGCGCGCGTGTTGCGGGGCCAGCCGGCAATCCCCGACACCGAGCCCCAGTCGCGCAGGCCCGACGTGTGATGGAGGAGATGCCGCAGCGTGATCGGCTGCATGACCTCAGGTAGCTCCGGCACCCAGCGCCGCACCGGATCGTCGAGCGACAACTTGCCGTCCTTCGCGAGCAGCAGCACCGCCGCGGCGGTGAACTGCTTCGACACCGAGCCCGCCTCGAGAATCGACGCGGGGCTGAGCGCGACGCCGCGCTCGAGGTCCGCCATCCCGTAGGCTTTCTCGAGCAGTACGCGGCCGCGCTGCGCCACGCCGATCGCGCAGCCGGGCGTCTCGGTCGATGCGTACTGACGAAAGACCTCGTCGACTCGTGCTTCGAGCGAGGCCTGCGCAGCGAGCGGCGTGACCGCCACAGTCATCAACAGGACGAAGGTCAGTCTCATCGAGCAGCTCCGTTGGGTGCTTGGGCGTACAGGTCGCCGGCCAGATACTTGAGCCCGCTGTCCACGGCCACCGTCACTACGGTGTGGCCGGCGCCGAGTTCCCCCGCAAGCTGCAGCGCTGCGACGAGGTTGAGCCCGGTCGACGTGCCGGCAAACAGGCCTTCCTGACGCGCCAGCGTCGACGCCATTTGGCGAGCCTCCGCCTCGTCGATTGCGCGCGTCTCGCTCACGAGCGCGCGGTCGAACTGCGGCGGCACGAACCCGGGCGCGACGCCCTCCACCCCATGCCGGCCAGGCACGCCGCCCGAGAGCACCGCCGACGTCGCCGGCTCGAGCGCCACGATGCGCGTCTCGGGATCGGCGCGCCGCAGCACACGCGCCGTCCCCATCAGCATTCCCGACGTGCCGACCGCGGCGCAGAACGCATGAATGGGGCCCCGCACTTGCCGTAGCAGCTCCTCGCCGAGCGCCTCGTAGCCGGCCACCATGTCGGGATTGCGCATCTGGTCGGTCGCATAGCTCGGGCCCTCGGCGGCGATCTCCCGCGCGCGGGCCATCATGCGCGGCACGAGGTCGGGTGTGAGCTTGCCGCCGTCGCTCTTCAGCACTTCCAGCTCCGCCCCGAACACTTCCATGCTGCGGCGCTTCTCCGCGGCCACGGCATCGTTGCACACGATGCGGCAGCGGTAGCCCTTCACCGCGCACACGAACGCGAGCGAGATGCCGGTGCTCCCGCCGGTGTACTCGACGACCGTCATCCCCGGCTTCAGGGCGCCGCGGTGCTCGGCGCGTTCGATCATCGACAGCGCCATGCGATCCTTGTAAGAGCCGGTCGGATTGTAGTACTCGAGCTTCACCCACACGTCCGCCGCGCCTTTGGGCACGATCCGCGAAAGGCAGACCAGCGGCGTATTTCCGATCGCGCTCAGCATGTCTGCTTGAGTATCCGCCCGGCAGATGATGAGCGCTAGGTAGCAGGCTGGCGTGCTGAGTCTCAGCCTCCGTCCGTCACGACGACGTAATGCGGCTGCTTCTGGTGGAGGCGCAGGATTCTGCGCCCCTACTTCTCTACACGGGTATGCGCAGGCTCTGCCGCCGCACCAGGTAGCTATCGAGCAGAATGAAAGCAGCAAACAGCTCGGCGAGAATAATGAACGTCAGAAACACCGCGATCCCCGACCGGCCCAGGCCCCAGGCCGCGGCGATCAGCAACACCACCCTCCAGACCCGAAACGCAATGGGGGCGAGCAGGGCCCAGCGAGCCCAGTCGTGCCCCCGATACAACGCGGTGCAGAGCACCAGCACCACGCCCAACGGCAGCAGCCGCGGCAGCGTGGCAATCGGGCCTATAATGAACAGGAACGTGAAGAACAGCGTCGCCTCCGCGAGCAGCAGGAGGACGATTGCGGCAGTCAAGTCTGTCCTGGTTGGAACGACCGCACTCGATGACGGCATCACCGTACCCCCTCAGCCTCGGGAAGGGGTCTACTCTAACGATTTGCTCTGGCCAACGAACGTGACGAAGCTCACGCCCCGCACTAGTCTGCTGCTTGCTGGTGCTCCTGTTCGTCCTCCGACAATCGGAATGATTTCACCGCGCCCGTGAGCCGGTCGGCCGCTTCGGCCAGCTGATTGGCCGACGACGCGATCTCCTGCGTCGACGCGCTCTGCTCCTGGCCGGACGCCGCCAACTCCTCGGCGGAGGCCAGCAGGGTGTCGGTCTGACCCGCCACCGTTCCCAGCCGGCTGGCGATCTCCTCCACCAATGCTTTGAGTTCGCTCGCGGATTTCGCGATCTCGCGGCTCCAGCTGTCATTGGCGTTCGCTTCGCCCGCCACGGTCGTGAGACCCTGCGCCGCGGTTTGGGACGCTTCACGCACCGCCACGCCGGCCGCGGCGAGACGCACGAGCCGGTCACGGATCGCCTGCACGCGCTCGAGCACGCCGCGGACCGTCTCCGCCGTCTCACCCGCCGCGGTCGCCGCCACCGAAGCGAGCTTGCGCACCTCATCCGCCACGACGGCGAATCCCCGGCCCTGGGGGCCGGCGCGTGCCGCTTCGATCGCGGCGTTCAGGGCGAGCATGTTCGTCTGCGTCGCGACGGCCTTCGTTTGCGCGACGAACGACTGAATCTTCTCGGACGCCTGGGCGAGGGCCTCCGCCTCCTGAGCCCCTTTGGCGACGTCATCGGCGAGCTTGACGAGCTGTGCGGTGCTTTCGTCGAGCCCCTCCTTATGCCGGCGCGCCAGTGCCGACACATCCGCGTTCCGCCGTGCCGCCTCTTCGGCGCCCTGCGCGAGCTGCACGGCGATCTGGAGTATGCGCGCGGCGTCGTCGGCCGCGGCGCGCACCAGCTGGGACTGCTCGCCCGCGCGCTTGGAGACGTCCTGCGAGGTCGCGGCCGTCTGCTCGGCGGACGCACTCATCTCCTCAGTCGACGCCGAGATCTCCGTGGCCATCGCCGCGGCCTCATCGGCCGCGGTGCGGATCGCGCCGACCAGACGCCGCAGCGCCACGACCATCGAGTGTACCGAGGAGAACAGCTCCACGACCTCGCTGGCTTCGGCGCCACGGGACGCCACGGTCACCGACAGGTCGCCGGCCGCGATGCGGCTGGCGATGACGCCCGCGGCCCGCACCGGGTCGGTCACCAGCTCGCCCAGGCGATGCGACAGCCAGAACATGGCGCCCAGCGCCAAGGTCGTGACGAGGAGCGCCCCCAGCCAGATCGTCAGCTTCATACTGCGCGCGGTCGCGAACGCGGTCGCAGCCGGCTCGCGATAGAGCACCCACCATTCCCCCTGATTGGCCGGTACTGACACCACCAACTCCCGCACGCCACCCGCCGTCGTGATGTGGCTGGTCACCGGTGCGAGGCCAAAGGTGATCCGGTCCTGGTCGGGCAGAACCTGCAGGAGCTGCGTGCGGTCTGGTGAAATGAGCACCGTCTTGTCGTTCGCGACGACCTCGAGATAGGCGCGACCCGCGAGCTCCGCGCTGCCGAGCATCTCGCTGAGCCGCTCGAGGCTGAACAGTGCCTGGAACACCCCGATCGGCTGATTCTGTCCCGGCGGCCGGATGGTGACCTCGAATTCGAGGGCGGTTTGCGTGCCGGTCGTGTCGGACTGGGGATCACCTTCATAGCTGCCGTCCGCCATCGTGCGCTGCCACCACGTCTCGTCCCGCTGTACGAAGTCCGTCGCTTCACCCGCCACGAAGACGTTGAACCCGTGGCGCTCGGTCGCGAGCAGCGCCGAGAAGTCCGAGACGGTCGCGTACGCCCTCAGATAGTCGCGCAATGCGCGATCCTTCCCGAGCCCCTGCGACTCGGCGAAGCTGCTCTCGAGGGTGGCGATCGATAGCCGGTCGAGACCGCGGGCGGCGGCTTCCTGGCCGGCCTCGCGCACGCTCGCGATGAGCGCCGGCATGCTGGCAAGCGACGCCACCTCGCGATGGCGCTCCTTCAAGTATTGGGTGACGAGGGCGGCCACCCGCAGCGCCAAGTCGTTGCCGCGTACGTCTGCCTGCTTCTCGAGCTCTCGGCCCACGCGATTGCTGGTCACCCAGGCAATGAACACCACGAGGAGGACGACCACGGCCGCCCCGGAAATCAGAAAACGCTGCCGCAGTTGCTGAGACTTGATGGCCATGGTTTAATTGTCGACACTCATGCGCGACGTCCCAAACTACGATCCGGCATCACTCGAAGCAAAGTGGCAGAGCCGCTGGGCCGAGCGTCACACGAACGAGCCCGACCTCGATCGGGCGGCTCGGCCGTTCTACAACCTCATGATGTTTCCGTATCCGTCGGCTGAAGGACTGCACGTCGGCAACATGTTCGCCTTCACCGGCGCGGATATCTACGGACGCTTCAAGCGGCTCCAGGGCTACAACGTGTTCGAGCCAATGGGCTTCGACGCCTTCGGCATCCATTCCGAGAATTACGCGCTCAACATCGGCACGAATCCGGCAAAGCTCATCCCCCAGAACATCGCCACCTTCCGCCGCCAGCTCGGGCGCTTCGGCGGCATGTTCGATTGGCGGCACGAGCTCTCCACCACCGATCCGGCCTACTACAAGTGGACCCAGTGGCTGTTTCTCCAGCTCTTCAAAGCCGGGCTCGCCTACAAGAAGCGCGCGGCGGTCAACTGGTGTCCCAAAGACAAGACGGTGCTCGCCAACGAGCAGGTGATCGACGGCCGTTGCGAGCGCTGCGATACCCCGGTCGAGCAGCGGTTCCTCGATCAGTGGTTCTTCCGGATCACGAACTACGCCGAGCGTCTCCTCCAGAACCTCCAGAACCTCGATTGGTCTTCCTCCACCGTCCTGCTTCAGAAGAACTGGATCGGCCGGAGCGAAGGCGCCGAGCTGCTGTTCGAGACGCCGAGCGGCCAGAAGATTCCCGTCTTCACCACGCGGCCCGATACGGTGTTTGGTGCCACCTATCTCGTGCTCGCGCCCGAGCACCCGCTCGTCGACGAGCTGACCGCCGTGGAGCAGCGCGGTGCGGTGAAGGCCTACAAGCGGGAGGTGCAGTCCAAGGACATCGTGTCCCGCCGTGTGGGCGACAAGACCAAGACCGGCGTCTTCATCGGGTCGTACGCCCGCAATCCGGCCACGGGAGAGGCCATCCCGATCTGGATCGCCGATTACGTACTCATGGAGTACGGCACCGGTGCCATCATGGCCGTGCCGGCGCACGACAAGCGCGACTTCGAATTCGCCACGCAGTTCAAGCTTTCGATCCGGCAGGTGGTCGCGACAGCTGGAGGCGATCCGCTTCCCACGGTGACAGAAGAGGGGAAGCTCATGAACTCAGGGGCGTTCGACGGGCTGCCGTGTATCGAGGGGGCTCGCAAGATCGTTGCCTGGCTCGCCGAGCGCGGGCTCGCGACCCCGCGGATCCAGTACCGCCTGCACGACTGGTGCATCTCACGGCAGCGCTACTGGGGCCCGCCGATTCCGATCATCTATTGCGAGCAGTGCGGCGTGGTCGCCGTACCGGAGAAGGACCTGCCGGTCGAGCTCCCGTATATCGAGGACTTCCGGCCGGACGACACGGGCGTGAGCCCGCTCGCCCGCCATGAGGAGTGGTACTTCGTGCCCTGCCCGCAGTGCGGCCGGCGCGCGCGACGCGAGACGGACGTGTCGGACACGTTTCTCGACTCGGCCTGGTACCACCTCCGCTACCCGTCGACCGAGTTCCACGATCGGCCGTTTGATCCTGCACGCACCAAGAAGTGGCTGCCCGTGAGCAGTTACATCGGCGGCAACGAGCACGCCGTGCTTCATCTCTTGTATGCGCGGTTCATCTGTCTGGTACTGCACGACCTGGGCCACGTGCACTTCGATTCGCCGTATCCCAGGTTCCGGGCGCACGGCTTGATCGTGAAGGACGGCGCGAAGATGTCGAAGTCACGCGGCAACGTCGTCGTGCCCGACACCTACATCCAGCAGTGGGGCGCCGACACGTTCCGCATGTACCTCATGTTCCTCGGCCCCTTCCAGGAAGGTGGCGATTTCCGCGACGAGGGGATCGTGGGCATCCGGCGCTTTCTCGAGAAGGTGTGGTGGGCAGTGCACGTGGGAACCGCGCAGCCGGCGGCCTCGCCCGCTCCGATACCGGCGTCCGTCGAGCAGAAACTGCATCGCACGATTCGCAAGGTGACGGCCGATACCGAGGCGCTGCAATACAACACGGCGATTGCGGCGATGATGGAGTACGTGAACGAACTGCGGGAGTCAGGAGCTGGGAATCAGGAGCTGGTAGAACCCCTCGTGATCATGCTGGCTCCGTACGCGCCACATATCGCCGAGGAACTATGGGGGGTGCTGGGCGGGAAGGAATCGGTCTTTGAGGCCAGCTGGCCCGCGTACGACGAGCGGCTGGCGTCGGCCGGCGACGTCGAGATCGCCGTCCAGGTCAACGGCAAGCTCCGCTCGCGTCTGGTGGTCCCGCGCGGCATGGCTCAGGAAGACGTACTGAAAGTCGTCCTCGCGGACGCGGCGGTGCGGAAGTTCGTCGACGGACAGAACGTGAAGAAGGTGATCTACGTCCAGGATCGGCTGGTGAACCTCGTCGTCTAAAGCGCCTTCGCGATGAGGTCGCCCACGAGATAGCCCACGCCGGCGACGCCCAACCCCACCACGAACATGTCGATGCCGCTGCGAAACACGCCGCGGCCGGTGAAGAAGCTGCGTGCCGCCCCCACGGCGAAGTGGGACAGCATCGCGGTGATGAACGCCACCCAGATCGCGGCCCGTCCCTCCAGTACCATGAAGGGGAACACGGGGATGAATGCGCCGACCGCCGTAGCGACGCCCGTGATCCAGCCTTCGCGGAACGGCGTGGCGTGCGCCTCGCCGATCTTCAGCTCATCTCGAACCTGCTCGCCCAGTGCCCGCTCGGGATCGCGCATCACCTCTTCGGCCATGCGGCGGGCCGTGCGCGGATCCACACCCTTGGCCTCGTATTGGAGCGCCATCTCTTCCATTTCGACTTCCGGCATCAACCGGATCTCTTCCTTCTCCATCGCGATCTCGTGGGCGTACACCTCCTGCTCGCTCTTCGCCGCCAGGTACCCGGAGGAGCCCATCGAGAGCGCGTCGGCAATCATCCCCGCGACACCGGATATGAGGATCACGTGCGGCGCCACGGACGCGCCGATGACGCCGGCCACCAGGCCGAAATTGGCCGTGAGCCCGTCGTTGAAGCCGTACACGACGTTCCGGAGGTAGCCGCCCGAGCCCGTCTTGTGCCACGGCTCGGCGCCTTTGCCGGCGAGGTCCGCGAGCGTGCCCGCGTGCGCCGCGGACTCCTTCGCGAGCTGAAGCGACACCTGCTGCGCGTCGGGTTGGCTGGATTCGCGGTGGAGGTCCAGGTAGCCCTTCACCTCCTGTCCCTCCTCGCGCAGCAACATGGGGAGCAGGTAGCGCGTACCGAAACGGCGGCCGAACCAAGCCCGCATGCGGGCATTCACCGACGGCTCGGCGTGCTCGACCCTGTGGCCGTGGTCAGCCAGCAGCTTGCCCCACATCTGGACGTGCCGCTCTTCCACTCCGGCGAGTTTGATGTAGACGTCCTTCTTGTGGGGATCGGTCTCCTGGCCGGCAAGGGCGAGATACAGGTAGGCGGCATCGGCTTCGTCCTGCCAGTGATGCAGCCATTCTTTCAGGTCGGGATTTGCCATGCCCCAAGATACCCGCCCACACCTCAAGTGCCTACTGGTTAATTACTTAGGTGAATCGTGCGTCGTGCGTCGTGGGTCGTGCGTAACTGCGGTGCGAATCCCACGCACGACGCACGACGTACGACGCACGAATGTCGCGACGCTTCAACCTCCTATCGCATCTTAAGATTTGGACATGACCGTGTCTCTCGCCGTCCCGGACGTCCTCGTCGCCCGCGCCCAAGCTGGGGATGAAGAAGCGCTCGAAGCGCTGTTTCGCGCCTTCGAGGTGCCGGTCTACAACCTCGTGCGGCGGATGCTGCGGCGGCCCGAGGATGCGGAGGACGTGCTCCAGGAGACGTTCCTCGAAGTGGTGCGGAACATCAAGCAGTACCGCGGCGAAGGGTATCTCTGGGGGTGGGTGCGCAAGATCGCGTCGACCAAAGCGCTGATGCGAATCCGGCGCGATCAGATCCGCGCCACCGAGGAGCTGGACGATGAGCCGGGCAAGCCGGGGATGCATGTCGGCGCGAACATCGATCTGGAGCGGGCGTTCGAGCGGTTGTCCGAGACGTCACGCGCGGTGGTCTGGTTGCACGATGTCGAAGGATACACGCACGAAGAGATTGCGGAGCAGATGGGCAAATCGGTGAGCTTCTCAAAGTCGCAGCTGGCGCGCGCTCATGCGCGTCTGCGGCGAATGCTGGATCAAGGAGCGAGTGCATGATGCATTGTACGATGGATGATCTGGGAGCCCTGCGGGCCGGTGAGGCGTCGGTGTGGGCGCGCCGGCACATCGCCACCTGCGAGACGTGTCAGGCGGAGCAGGAGAAGTTGTACCAGCGCGCGGCGCAGCTGAAGGCGCTGCCGGCGCTGCGGCCGCCGCGGGATCGGTGGCCCGCGGTGCAGGTGGTGCTGCGGGCCGACCGGGCCCGTCGCCGGCGCACCTGGGGAGCGTGGAGCGGCAGTCTGGCGCTCGCCGCCTCGATCGCCGCCATTCTGTTGGTCCAGCCGTCGAGTCCGGGTGAGCTTCACGCCGAGCTCAGTAAGGCGAAGCGGCAGTCCGCGACACTCGAAGACTCCCTCAAACAGTTCGACGTGGAAGGCAGCGTGTTGAGCGGTCACGCGGCTGCCGTGTTCGCGGATCTGGAAGACCGCATTTCGGTACTCGACGGCACTCTCGGGCAGCGGGTCGAAGGCTCGCACGAACGGGATGCCGAACTCGTGAGACTGTGGCAGGAGCGTTGCGACTTGATGCGGGAGCTGGTGAAGGCTCGCGCCACGCGCGCTCGTTACGTCGGGCTTTAGGCCCCCAAGGAGATGAAGGCATGAATCGCAACATGGCGATGGCAGCGCTCGCCGTCTGTTTACTTGGGCCCGCCGCGTCGCAGGCGCAGGACACGCGCCCGCGCACCCGGCCTCGCGTTCGTGTCGAGAGCGGCCCGTACAGCGTGTTTTCGTTCTCGGACAACCGCGGCCGGATCGGCGTGATCGTCGACACCCGCGCCAACACGACGGGTGACAAGGTCGGCGCCCGGATCGAAGGCATCACCCCGGGCGGACCGGCGGAGAAAGCCGGCCTCAAAGCCGGTGACGTGATCACCCGCTTCAACGGTACGGCACTGGGCGGCGCCTCGGCTGAAGACGACGAGGATTCCGGTCCCGGCATGAAGCTGATCGAGCTCGCGCGCGAGCTGGATCCGGGCGACTCGGTGCAGGTCGAGTATCGCCGCGGCACCGAGGCCGCCAAGAAGCTCACGTTGGTCGCTGAAAACCTCGGTGGCAATGTCCTACGGGTTCCGGGGAT
>Ga0137465_1000646_pt1 | contig 12104 bp, 10 predicted proteins | sample EasRivERMGT828_2_FD_104906 | JGI IMG/M metagenome (GOLD analysis project Ga0137465, IMG submission 104906) | Soil microbial communities from meander-bound floodplain in the East River, Colorado, USA - East River MetaG ERMGT828_2 | ecosystem: Environmental > Terrestrial > Soil > Floodplain ... | reverse complement strand
TCCGTTTTGACATTTCGGACTCTTCACAAAGCCTGAATGCCATACGGGGCGGCCTTTTCTGGTCTCTTCGCTAATTTTCTTTTCAATCCATCACGAGAAGGTGTGAGAAATTGCGGTTAGCGGTGTTTTTTCGCGCACGGTCTTTCCCACGCTGCCTGGCCCGAAAGCGGCGTTCCTGAACATTGCTCCAATGATCGAAGGCGGAATCGAGCAAGGCCACAATTACCGCAACAAGCTTCAGCCGGAGGGCTCCGGCGAGGTCAGCAGGTGGTACGGCGCTTTCGTCGCGACTATCTGGCACTGTGAAATCGATCCCAAAAGCGACTCGCGAGATACCTGCAAATGGTCTGATCGGATCATTGAATTACGGTACGAGTATCGTGGCCCGCGTAGGGCAGAAATATTCACTGAGCGGAACGAAGCGCCCGAGGTCCGGTTTCTTTCGAAGAAGCCCCGGCATTACTTCGACGTTGCCCTTAAAATTCCGATCGCTCCCTACCTGGCGCTTAAGCCTCAGTACAAATGGGGTTCGCAGCCTCCAGCGTTTTCCTTTCTGGATCATCAGTACACATTGAACCTCGAAGTGAGCGCCAAGCGGTAAGTTGAGCCGTGCGTCCACGACTTCCGGACTGGGAATGCATCTCCTTTCGACTGGGACAATCTCCGCCCGTAATGTCCAAAAACTGCATTCACGCCGCCTCACGATAGTAGTAATTAAGGAGTCCGCCGATTCGGTCGCGCTTTCGCACCGGTCCCGTTGATTCCACAACTCCAATAACGCGGTCATAATCTGCGTGACTTCCGATCCAAAACCATAAGATCCCGTCGGATACACACGCCGAGGGCACGGTGGGCCATACCCACTCGAACCGAAACGAAATCGCCGATGCTCTTGAAATGAAGCGAAGGGTGAGTGCGATTCTCTTTTAGGAGTTTGAAATTCTTCCTGGCGAGTTCCTGAACGCAGAGCTTGAAAGCACTTCCAAAAATCCGGTGACGCACGATGCTTCAAACGTCGGTCGACGTGCCGCCTTCGTGATCCTCTAGAATTCCGTAACTCCGCCCGTTCGGTGTCGGTTAGTGCCCGTATTTCGTTTTCAATACGTTCGATTTTGGTCATTCCAGTTCCCTTGATATTCAGTATCGTTCCTAACGCTGAATCGGTCGAATGTAGATATTTTTGTAGATGAAAAAGCCTCCACTTTCAACACGTTTCAACAAGGACTGGTCGTAACCGATGGCGGCGTGAGCACGAATTCGCCAGGCACATCACCAGACATTTGATTTTTGACCGGCGACATCCATACTATCGGGCTGCAAAACATCCCCAAGGTTGAAAGGAACATCATGAAGAACTTCAAGGTTTTGGTTATTCCCGGTGCGATCGGGTTGATGTGCCTTGCGCTGGCCGCCCAAGAGCCTCAAGGCAGAGGTGGCCAGGGCGGTGCTCCAGGCGCTGCAGCCGGCGCAGGTGGGCAAGGTGCTCCCGCTGACGCCGGTGCAGGAGGCGGGGCCAATAGAGGAGGGCCACCGAGGGGCGGAGGAGGACCGCCGCGAGGAGGCGGGGGCGGTGGCAAGAACGTCCAGGTTCTCGGTCCGGCGGACCTCCCGAGCACCATGCAGTCGTTCGTGCAGGCTTTAGGCCTTTTAGATAAAGGAACGTGCAGCTATTGTCACGTCGAGGACCGTTCCTCCGACGAAAAGCGGCCGAAGGTTGTCGCACGCAGAATGATCACCATGGTGCGCGCAATCAACGGCACTTTCCCGGATGGACAGCAGCACGTGACGTGCTTTACCTGTCACCGTGGAAACACGAAACCTCTAATGGCGCCGGAGTTTTAGGAAGCACGCAGGATGGATTCGGAGGAACGATGGACTTCCCAGGGCTCTGAACCCCTTGGGAGTGACCAACTTGGTGAATAAAAACTTGACTTTTCTGAGGCCGACAAGGCAGCCAAGGAATTCGCCAAGAATTCTTGCCGATGCCAATTGAATTTTGCCGATGAATATTATTGACGGCAAAGGTGAAACTGGAGTTTAGTTCACCTAGCGAACCTGAGAATCCGTCTTCGGATGGCTTATGGCCGTTGCGTATAGGTGGGTAGGCATTTTGGAAAACCAAACTAACTTTGTTTCAGTTGCAGGGTAGGGGGGCAAGTCGTGACGGGAAGAACGTCAACATTCGCAGTCCTCGTTGGACTAATTCTGGCAGCAACCAGCGTCGTACTCGCTCTGACCGTAAGTGTGGATACGACTCGCGGGTATTCCGCACTCCCTGACGGGCGTGGCGGAATCAACGTCGAAGCCGCGGTCTATACAAAGGAGATGGGTTTTGACAAAGCGCGGTCTTTGGCAGCTTTCAAAGAGACTCTCTATCCGCTGCTTCGCCAGAACTGTTCCGGGTGCCATAGTACCGAGAATAAATTGGCAAGTGGAGCTCAGGCGCCGGTTCACTCGGACGTCGACGTGAATCTGGCGCATGAATATGCGCTGACTCGCGTGAACTTCCGGGAACTCGCAGAGTCTAAGTTCGTCGTTCGTATGGCCATCGACCGCCACAATTGCTTCGCGGAAAATTGCGGCGTTGCAGCGAACAAGATGTTGGCAGCTGTCACCGCTTGGCGCGACCGAATTGCCGACATGATTCCTGAAACTCCTCGGAGCATTCCGGCAAATACGAAAGTTACCGAAGAGCAGATTGTGGCGTGGATCGAGACTGACAAAGCTAAGACCCCGGCGGCGGAGCAAGAGTTCATTAAGTACAGTTCGTTCCATGTACTCCACAACGTGGGTGTAAGCGCTCAGAACCTAAACCATGCTCGCGCCGGTCTATCCAAGGCCTTGAATGGCGCGGCTCGATGGGCTCCGCGAATCGTAAATCCCGTGGATGTGAACGGAAAGGGCATCCTCTATCGATTCGACATTCGTGATTACTGGGGATACACGCTCATTGACACCTCAGACCCGGACTTCGAGCTCTTTAATACCCTATCCGACGATGACATAGGCTTTGCCGCGGCAAAAGTGGATCGGAATGGCAAGAAGCCAGCCCCGGTATTCGAGAACTTCCTGCATCAACAGAACAAGCTGAAGCCAGAAGTTACGCGTGATGACAAGTTTGCCCGGCTGGCTTGGGCCCGGGTCCTCAGGGGGAACGTGGAAGCTGCGGGTGCCGGAGAATCTTACCCGCCAAATATCAACGGATTCGTCGGAACCAGGAAAATCGCCGGCAATAAGCAGGAGTACGTCGACCCAGCAGAGCTCAAATATGTAGAAGCGGCCCAACTGACCTATACGCTCACTCGTCCGGATGTTTACAACGCCATCCTGGCGGTTCCGGGGTACTTTTGGATGTTCGAACAAGAGCTGGGCGTCGATAAATCGAAGGGTATGGACTCGTATGATTATATGGTTACTCACGAGGCTATAACGATCGATGGGCGTTTTTTCTACCGTGCTTCAACGCCGCACGGCTACTACTGGAAGACGTTCGACATCTTCACGGCGGGCGATGGCGATATCGACAAACAGTATGCCGCAGGAAAGGTCAGCATGCCGATGTGGCAGCAACCGATCCCGAAATTTATTAAGGAGCAAGGCGGTACTACGCCCGAAGACCTTACCTACGTGGCTATGTTACCGCTTGGCAGTTACGCCGATGGTAAGTATACCGGACAAGCTGGCGGCCAGGCGTCAGCGGAGGAAGTGATCTGGAGTCTGCCCAACGGACTTCAGGCATATGCAATATTCGGCGCCTGGGCTCAGCGCCGTGTCGATGCGTTCACTCAGATCGTTCGCGATCCGAGACTCCAAAGGTACGTGGCCGACAAGACGAATGACAACGTGACCGGCACCGGTAGATCCGCTGCTGTCACCGATCAGCGCTTGGGCGTGGCGAGTTGCGCTGGCTGCCATATCGATGGGATGAACCGCGCCACCAACGACATCAGGGACTGGCTTGATGAAGGCGGCGCCCGCATCCCGAAAGGTGACCACGGTGCCGGAGCCTGGGTGAATGACCCTGCGACGGTGAAGCGGGTTCGCGAACTCTATAAGCCATCCTCAGTAATGCGGGCCAAGATGGAAAGTGATCGCCGCATTTTCCTGGGCGCGATGGCCCAGGTCAAAGAGGGCATGATCCTCGGCGTAGACAAGAACACTTATGTCGAGCCGATCGTTTGGACCACAGAGTGGGCCCAGAAGCACTATAAGTATCCGGTTGCGAGATCTAACTAATCTCTGACGGCTATCTCTTCTCGGACTACCCAGGGTCTAAACACCCTGGGTAGTCCTTGACCTCCCAAGACCTCAACTTTTCGAACCCATCAATCCGTACCAGATCCTGCGTGTGGTGTGTATCCGTGCGCGCAATCCGTCGAAGGGCATCCTACTGGGTGACTGGTCTGGCGACTTGAGGCTCGGTTGAGCCGCGATGACACGTCCAACAGGTGACGTGGGTCTTCCCGTCACCGAACTTCGCATTGATGTCGCGCACCATCTCGAGCATCATGCGAGCCTTCGCCTTTTGGGGCTTGGTATCGAGCGACAAGTCGGTCACGTCGTGGCAGTCTATGCAGCGGACTCCGAGCGCGAAGGTAATGTTCTGCATCGTAATTTCGACGTTCTCCGCCGTGAGCACTTTGAGATTGGCGGCACTAACGACTCCAGCTCCTCCCGCCGAGAACGGCGCCACCCGGCCGCCGCCCCTGCCACCACCGGCAGCCGCGACAGTGAGAGTGCTAGCAGCCCTGGTCAGATACTCGCCAACTAGCGGAACCTGCTGGTCAGTCAGACCCGCACCCTTCTCCTTCATGCGAGTGACTGTGGCGGTCCACGCGTCTTTGTCCGCCACCTTGTTCTTGACGCGATCGAGCGTGTGGCACGAGGCGCAGACAGTGTTCACCACGTTCGTAGCTACAGCATCGGGACCGGCGGGACCCTGAGCCGCGCCATCGGGTGCCTGGGCTAGAATCACGAGTGCAACGAACAGGAGGGATGCGGCAACATTCAAGAAGAGCTTTTGCATGGACGTCATCATACAAAATTTGGCAGCCCAAGGAAAAGATGACTCAGCGGAATCACTCCAGGGGAAGGATCCACGCCCCTTGCCATCGCAGTTGCCATTTTGGATAGGGCAACGAATTCGGATGAATGACGGTGTAATACGCGGAAACCTGACTGTTGAAAGCCTGGCCGGAATATTTGAAGACGCGGCCCAAACCGACGCCGAACGGAACCGACCATCGTTCGCCCGAATCGACTTTCCAGTTCGCTGTGATGATGGGAGAACTCGTGAAGTACCAGCCCTTTACAAAATTGTAGTTAACAGAGTACTGGAGTAAGAGCGAATTGACCTCGGGACGATCTTTGTCGCCTGCAACCGACCACAGGTTGCTCGCCAGGAGGGCTAACGTCCAGTGCCCTGGCTGCACTACGCCAATGACTGCTGGTCCGGCGGCCCATTTCCCAGAGCCAATCGCGCTGTTTGTCGCTGTCGGCAGCGAAAATGTTGGGCCTGCACCCCAAGTGAACTTTCCAGGCTTCGCCGAAGACAGAAAAAAGCTGGGATTCAAATCGCCCAGACCATTCTTGGTTCCCTCGTTACGATTGAGATACGGTTGAGAGACCAGCGGCATGTTCACCCGCGTGACCATATTCCAGCGTTCGGTGATGCGGAACGGAAGAACGGCCTGCAAGTTCAGAATGGTCTGAGTTCTGCTAAAAGGCCCGATCGGAAAACTCCCGTTGTACTGAAACGGCACATTAACCAGGTTGGCCAGGGGATTCTGCACAGCCTTTTGCAGCCGTTCGGTTTCATCCGGACCTTGTTCCGGCTCCCTGCCGGTAGGAGTCTGCGCGCCGCCATTCATTTGCATTATCAGTAAGAGAAGCACACTCACGCGTGCAACAACCGGAAACCGCGCAGCTAATGAATACATCAGGGCGGCAATTGTATGGGAGCAGGACAGGACCATCAAGGCAAACGACGAAAAGGCGCTACAAGCTCTGTGAATCAATGAAAATTTTTCAGGAGTGGCGTCGTCCTCTGAACCAAATCGCACAATTTCGCGACATATCAGTTGAAGACCTAAAACAAGGAGGTTGTCATGAATGCGGGATGTATGAAGTTTTCAACGATTGTGGTTGTCCTGACAGGCGCTCTTCTTGCCGCTCTGCCGTTGGAAGCGGCAGGAGAACGTCTCTTCGTCGTAGACGAAAAGGTGGTTCCGATTCGCAAGCAGCTTAAGCCATTGAAAGACGGCAAGGCGCATAGTTGTCGCTATTGCGGATCCAGCCGGAAGACAGAACGAGTTCGTTGAAGATGAAGTGCTGATTACGACGGCACGTACCGAGGTTCTGAATGGGTTTCTGTTCCGGTGGAAAGGCGTGATACTGGCGACCTACCCGCCGAAAAGCAAAGGTAAGCCGACACGTTATCTCACGCGTATTAATCCCGATCTGGCAAATTCCGATGATCTGGAAAAGCTGGCATCGGCAAGCAAGTACAGTCCACAGGCGCGTTACCGGGTGTCCAGCAATCGGGGAATCGGCCTGCTGACTGCGGTCAGCAAAGAGAAGGGCATGGCGCAGGCGGAGAAGTCCTCGACCAGGCCTGAGTTCGAGGAGCACTGGGTTGGTTATAAGGACACGGTCAGCCCGGAGAGTATGGATCGGATCAGGTTGATCTCAGAAACACTGGAGATAAATTGCGGCTATTTAATGCGACAGCAGATACAACTCCTTCGTCAGATCGTGGAGAATGGACCAAACGCCCAATTGGCTGAGCTGCAACTGGCACAGCAAATACCCAATGACGACTGCGTGCCGCCGCCACCGACATTCGCGCTGGCGAATCCAATTGTGTTACCGGAAGTGCGCGCCGGATCGTCGTTCACCTTTGTACTGAACCCGCCGGCGACCGTCGCGCGGCCGTTTTCAGCAAATATTACAAGCGCGCAAGGCTCCTTCACGTCGCAATTCCCTCAGGGCGGGACTTTGTACGGCGGCAGCGTCTACCTCAACACGGACGGTAATCAGTTGGCGCTGGCTACGCAGCCGACATTCGTTCTGCCGCAGTGCGCGCTGTCGGAGACGTTCAACATCCGGCTGACGGATCGAAACAATGTGGTTTCGAATTACCTGGTCACGCTGCCCGTGCGATTGCAAATCCCCGGTCTTGGTATCCAGTCGTACAACCTTCGGCCCGGCGTCAATGTGGGCATCACATTGTGCGCGGCCGGCGACCGCACACCCATGACGTGGAGTTGGGTTCCGGGATCGGGCGATCCGTTTCCGCCGCAGGGCATGACATTCTCATCGACGCCCAGCGGCAATGCATCGCTCTCTGGAACACCCCAGGTCAGTTCGTACGTGACGCATGGTACGTTTCGTGTGCAGCAGGGTAGCAAGATCGCCAATCTAGGCGCCCAGATCGTGGTGAATGTCGGCTGGTCGATCATCATCGGCACTGCCTGTGCGCAGCATCGATTGACTCCAGGCGTCGCGTTCAGTTGTGAAATGCCTCGTCCGACGGGTTATGCGAGCCATACATGGTCGGTTGGAAACGGCTCGCTGCCGGTGGGAGCGAGCCTGCTTCAGCGCGGTTCGACGTGGTTCGTCGAGGGTACGGTTCCTTTCTGGTCATCGCAGTGCCCGATATGCAGTCCGTTCGATACCGTCGGTGTTTACAACGTGACCTTCAATCTGGCAGTGCCCGGCTTCAACGGTGTCGCTGCTACAAAAGACGCCACCTTCGACGTCGGAATTCCGTTCAGCGTATGGTCACAGAACACCATCTTGCGTCCGAGCGGATGGCCGACGATCGCCAATACCGCCGACGACAACGCCGAACGCGCGCAGATGGTCCTCGACCGGATCAACGCTCAAACGTTCGACATCATCTCGCTGCAGGAAGTGTTCGATGAGGAGCAGCGCGATCAGATCGCCCTCGGATATCCAACCGCAAACTACAATCTGCTGTGGGGCCCCGACGAGGACGATTTCGAGGAAGAGTCAGGCGTCGCGGTGCTTGTCAAAGGGAATCCTTCAACGGACTTCCTGCTACGCCAATCGGACCTGGAGTTCCTTCATCACAATGAGGTCTACAACGAGTGCGCAGGCTCGGACTGCTGGGCGAACAAAGGATTCAGCGTGAATGCCGTCCGCGTCGGCAATGGAGCCGCGTTCAGCAGAGTCTGGATCATCAACACGCATCTGAACGCCGCGTATGACTTCCCGGATCAGCACAGTGCAGAACGCCATTCCCAATTGACGCAGATCATGAACTACCTGTCCCAGTTGGGGGTGACTGACGAACCGGTATTGCTGATGGGCGACCTCAACATCGTCGCCGGCTCCCAGGAATACATGAATCGAATGAGCGATGTTTTGAGCGGATGGGAAGATCCGATCGCGGCAGTGTTTGGGAACGCCGCAATACCGTTCACGAACGATAAAACGCGGAGCGCATACGGCCACTTCTGGCAAAACGAGCACCACATTCACGAACATCTGCTCGAGGACTATTTCCTTCAGAACGGCCAGCAGGCATGCATCAACTTCGCCAATGCTATTGGCTGGCAGGGGCTGGCAGGCGCATGCACATCGCCGATCCCTCATCCGACCGAGCAAAGCCGCATCGATTACATGCTGATCAGGCAGGGGACCACCTATCAACTCGTGATGGATTCGGCTTTGCTTGAAGACAATCCCAGGAGAACCACGCTCTGCCGTGACAGTTTTCAACCGCAATACACGGACCCGAACCACGGGAGTCTTCTCTGCTACTTGTCGGATCACTTCGGTCTCTCAGCCACGCTGAGGCTGGTCCGTCACTGAGCAACACAGTTGATGGACAACCGGCGCCTCGCCACGATGCAACTCACTGATCGGCGAGACGCCGGCCCTTCGGAAAAAGAATTGCTACTCCCGTTCCAACACGGTCAAGGAAACAAATGGAACGGAACGAGGCAACAAGCAAGCTCCTTCACGAAACGGCAAAAGGAAACCAGCTGGCATTCGAGGAATTGTGCCGGACCCATCGCGCTTCCCTATTCCGGCAGGCATTCAAAATTGTCCGCAATGCCGAAACGGCGGATGAAGTCGTGCAGGATGTTCTGCTCGGAATCTGGCGGTGCGCAGCACAGTTCAAAGGCGACTCCAAGCCGTATACCTGGATCTGGGCGATTCTTCGGAACAAGGCGATCGGCGCATTGCGTAGCAATCGCCGGTCGCTTGAGGCGGTCGAGAGTTCGGATCGGGAGGAAGCCACACGGACCAATCCCGAACTGGATGCTGTCGTGAATCAGGCTTTGAAACGATTAACGCCCGAACATCGCCTGGCACTTATCCTGACCTACTATCTGAACCTTTCGCAGGCGCAGGTCAGCTCTCTCACTAATTGTCCCGTCGGCACAGTGAAGAGCAGACTATCGAACGCGCTCAACCAACTGCGCAAGGTCTGGACTGCCCCGGTTGGCGGATCGGGACTAATCTGGTTCGGGACGATGACTTCGCCTAAGAGATCAACGATCGGCTAATTCCGCTGCGGAATCCCTGATAGTCATACGGGAGCCGTTTGCCCGGTCTAAATACATACGCCAGCAGTTTGAGCCTGAGCGTCCATGCTGCTAGACTCCACCCCGAGAACTTCTTATTTCTGGGTCGGCGGCTATTTTTTTTCGATAACGATGTAATTGACAGGAAGCCCGGAATCCAAATCCGAACCTCCTTTCGCAAACACGTATTCGGAGTAGCGATGATTTTTTTCAATGTATCGTAGCGCCTCCATGACGATACCTATCATTGGGATCTTCGCTGCCTTCTTCCCGGGTTTTTTGATCACGCTTATGATCCTGGCGATGAAATCGACTTCTGCCCAGAGGAGGTTCAACACCTTAGATTTTCTCAAGCCCGTCGCAGCAGAAATCAACACGATGAATGGGAAAAACCACCACGAAGAAACCTCAACACACTTCGTGGGCCTTCGATTGTCTTCGTGATCTGCGCCTTTCATCGCGCCTTCGTGGTTATCGGTGCATGCAGCGCCCGGATGTGTTCCCTGCATCGCCGCGGCCTCCGACGTCGCGATACACCCGGTGGCATGCATTGCAGGCGTTCGTCAGATCAAGCGTGAACTCGGAGAGGGCTTCCTTGTTCTTCGTTTGCGCTAGCCGATACGACCGCCTGGCCACGGAGATCATCTGATCGGTGAACTTGATCCAGTCAGGCTCGGTGATCGGCGCGGCCCGGCCGTTCTCGCAACGGAGTCCCGGCAGCATCAGCAGCGCCGAAGCATCAGCGAGCGCAGTGGTGGCGTTCTCAACCGTCGGCCAACCCGTGTACGCCATGAGACCCCAATCGAAAGTCGTCAGCCCGCCGGGCCTGGTCGGTGGTGGCTGCGGCGGCAGATCCTTGGCCTCGAGCTCCTGGATCGAGAAGATCAGATTCGAGTTGTGGAAGAACACGCCGCGCATCAATTGAGCGAGATTGCCGGTTGGTGAATACCAGCTCGGTGAGGGCGCGCTGCTTGCCCCCACTCCGCGACCAGCTGGCCACCCGATCGGGCTGTTCGTCGCATCAGCCGGCGGGAAGTCGGTCTTGCCCGCGGGGAAGCCATTGCTCTTGAGAACATACGCGACGAGATCGGCAGCTTGCTCGGATGTCAGTTGCGCATTCGCCTCAGCCTTGGGCGGCATGGCGTAGCGAATCTGGATAAAGAGCGCCGAGAGCGGCTCCATCCGAAACTTGTTCGTGAACAGGTCGCCGGTCAGCGCTGGCGCTGACGCGCCCGCCAACGCCGGGCCGTGGCAGCCGGTGCAGCGCTGCGCATAGAGCGTCTGGCCGCGGCTGGCCTGCGCGTCGGAGTAGACGCCGTCCTGCACCGTTCGCGGTGCCTGTGCAGATGCCTGCGCACCAGCCTGTGCACCGGGCGATGACGGCGTGATGAGCAGTGTGACGAACGTCAGCGTAGCCAGCGTCGTAACGCGTACGCGTCGGACAGATGACATGCGCAGTATTGTAACCACAAGCACACGAAGATGATCGAAGATCCCGTTGAAAGACAGCAAACGAACCGAACTGCAAATCTCGCGCGGTCGAGTGAAAGAAGTAAAGGGACGCCTGGGGAATTGAGGGACGCTGATCGATCTCGATCAACGCCCCTCGGTCGAGTTAGTGCCGAAGCTGAAGGGTGATGCTTTCCTCTTCGTAGATCTCGCAATGCGCACGCTCTGCAACAAGTGTGTTGCCGTTGCCGAGACGCAGAGTACGCGCCGGCACGACCCAGGGTTGGACAAACGACTCGGGGTCGTGGATGGTCATTTCGTGCAGGATGTCATTGCCCGTCCGCGTGAATTTCTCGACGATCCGCATGCTGCCGGAGTGGAATAGGCCACCACGTCCCAGCCATGTCGAATCGACGAAAGAAATCGAGTCGACCACCAGCGTGTCGCCCTCCCACTTTCCTATGCCGTACCCAAGATAGGTCGCCTGTCTCGCCTGGTTCTCATTGTGCTCACCGCCGTTCGTTGCGATCATGCGATATTCCCTGTTTCCGCCGCCGTAATCGCTAAACGTATAAAACAGGGTAATGTCGTCTACCGTGTGGAAGATGCGGCGGGGCTCGCCCTGCCGTGGAATCCCCATCGGCTGGCACGTCATGATCGGATCATATTTGTTCGTCCACATGTCGAGCTCTTGTACTTTGTCCCAGTACTCGGGTTTGTACACGGGGCCGTTTGCGCCCATCCAATACCGCGAGGGCGAGATCCACGCATAATCCACCACAAAGTTGTCGTTAGGGACGGCGCAACGGGTTTGCGTTGGACCACATCGGCGGTTCCCGCCACCCGGTGGGTTATTAGTGCCTGCAACCGTAGTCCAGCTGCCCGTCATGTCTGGCTTTCCGTTGGCCAGCCTCGGCGTTACGACCTGAGCCGCCGCCGCAGGAGCTGGCGCCAGCGGGCCAGCGAGAGGAACTGTTGGACCAAACGCGGAAACCCAGGCGGGAGGCTGCAGCGTTGGCTTGATCGCCGCCTTGACGCTGGCGGGCACGGGCATCACGACATACATCTGCCCTGTTTCCGTCAACGTGGTCGTGATAT
>Ga0137465_1000642_pt1 | contig 12195 bp, 22 predicted proteins | sample EasRivERMGT828_2_FD_104906 | JGI IMG/M metagenome (GOLD analysis project Ga0137465, IMG submission 104906) | Soil microbial communities from meander-bound floodplain in the East River, Colorado, USA - East River MetaG ERMGT828_2 | ecosystem: Environmental > Terrestrial > Soil > Floodplain ... | reverse complement strand
TAATTGTGTGTCGGTTAATGGTCCAGTAACTCCTATTCCTGTTGAACCACTAGCATCTACTTTATCTGTTGCAAATACAAGATTTCTTATATCTAAATCTGTAGCAGTAACAACCTGACTCGCTGGAAAATTACTAACTGCTACTGTTCCACTTACTGTTGATGTGATTGATGAACCAGATACATCTACTTTATCAGTTGCAAATGCTAAATCACGAATATCAAAATTACTTGCAGTTACTAACCAAGCACTAACACCGCCAGTTCCTTGATCAACTGTTCCTGTAAAACTAGTGGTATTAGCAATATAAGCATCACCAGTAGTATTGGTTAGTACAACTGCTAATGGATTACTATTAAGATAATCCCGAACTGTTGCTTTAATTGTGGTAGATGCGCCATCTGAAATTGCGAATGCACTACCGGGTGAAACTACAACAGCAACAGAACCATCCCACTTAACAGGTTCAACACCATCCCAAATATACATCTGCACGGCCATTGTCTGACCGTTTGGATATAATATTTCGAGAGGTACTGACATCAGTTCCTGATGTAATGATTATTGTTTGATGGAATCAAACACCAAGAAGTTCGCGCAGCTTGCTAATAGATGCGCCCTTTTCCTTATCATTCATTAATGCCTGAACAAGATTGAAACGCTTATCATCCGCTTCCTTGAGAACTTTATTCTTTACTTCGTCGAGGCGATCAAGAAGATACTGCTCACCTGAAATCTGGGGATTCAATTGTCTACCAAGAAATGCCAGAGCCGCATCTACATCATCACCAGTCTTGTAAGTAATCGTTGCCATTATTTTACCATCCCATGTGATTGCTGATGTTTCTTTAATGCCTTCCAATATTCGTCATAGGAAGGAATATCACCTTTAACTCTTCCCGCCCTTAATTCTTCTACTCTTTGAAATGAAGCATTGAAATCTTTATCAAGATGGACCACTTCGATTTCACGTTTTTCTGTCATATTAATTACCTATTGAAATCGCTTAACTACAATAACAGCATTACCTGTGGTGCAACGAATATAAGAAGCCGCGCAGTTCGCACCTACAGTATTAGCATTAGTTAATAGAACAAAACCCGTAGTACCAGATGCCATTCCTACTTCTACAGTTGAATCGGAATGAACCATTACTGCCATAGTAGGTAATCCATAGACCACATTCTGAGTAATAGTAACTGGTACACCAGGACTCAATACTGTAGTAGCTGCCATTATGTTAATTCCAATTCTTTTAACTGGGCTTTGGCGCGCACATTAGCACGTACTTCATATTTGGTAACATATGATTTCAAAATAGTGCCACAAGCCTTACAAGTAAAATCATTCATGCCATTTATGTTACGGTAAACGGATGACTTGTTGATGCATGATTCATTAGGACAAATGAATTTCTTTCTATTCATCTTCGATGTTCTAATAACCAAAGTGTAATATCACTTCTTAATTCAGGTTCAATTTCTTCTACTGCTAACTGACCAGAACGGAACAAGCGCGCAAGCAATTCAATTTCACTTAACTTTTTAATTTTCCTATTAACTTTTCTAATCTTATGCTTTTGGTTCTCAATAGGATTGTTATGGGGAATCATTCATTTACTTGCAAGATTTCGTACGAATCCTCTTCCCGAATGCGCGGTCGATAAACATGAACCTGATTATTGTTCACCACAATATCCGGTCCTTCCATGTTCTTAATAACCGTACTCATATCTTTGGCTACTGAACTTGCGGTCTTGATAGATGCTTCAGCAAGTTTAACATCAGTAATTGCTTCAATCGCTTTAATCAATCGACTTTGAGCCGGACCAACGATTGCGCGCCTGACAATATCATTACTATTCTGTAAATCTTTATCAGGCTTATGATAACTTGCTGTGCTCGTGGCATCGTGCTTATAAGCACTGATGGAACTTTTACTAACATTAAATTGCTCAATTAATACAGTAACATCAGCCCCCGCAAGGGCTTCACCTGCAACTAATTCGCGCAAACCTGTAGGAACTTCTGTTCTACCAACAGGGCGACCGCGATTAATATCAATTACTTTTTCATTGGGCGCATACAAGCGCGCATCATATGATAGTACATGATTATTGATTTCTTTTTGAAAATCGGCTTCGCTAACAATTCCTAAAGGCATAATTCACTTCTAAGTTTTATAAATCGTGGGATTTTCAGTCGGCATGGAACTACCGACGGACGTATTCTACTTCGGTTCCGTACGAATGTCAAGCGAATGAAATTATCGCAATCATAAAAATATGAGACTCTATTTTGTATGAGACTCTATAATAAATAATTTATTTTACGATTTAAACAAGCTGTGAATTTCTTTTTAGTTTAACTAGAGCTGTGAATATTCCCCCAGGGTGGACGCGGATGAGACTCTTCTATGGTCGGCTATGCCGTCATGGTAATCATTATTAGTTCATATATGTATGTAATCTTTATGAACATTTAACTTGACGTAGTAAATCAATGCTGTCATAGTAGCGCGCAAGGAGAGTGTTACATGAGTAAAGAAGTTATTGCCCATTGCCCAAAGTGTCATCGTCCTGCATATCATGTCCAATTGGAAAATGGGCAATTCGTTTGTAAAACCTGTCTCGCGCGAGACGAGGTCGTCTGGATTAAGGATGGAAAGAAATGAAAGGCGCCATCACATTCGCAGCTATGCTATTCGTCGCCACTGTCATCATTGGATTGTCCGTGATGATGTTCGTTCAACGTGTCTTGGTTGAGGTGCTGAAATGAATTGGTTACAATATATTCCGAAATTTTGGTTATGCATCAAATGTCAACGTAGGTTGTGGGATAGTTATGAAGATAAACTATGTCCACTTTGCCGGCACATTTACACTGAGAAAACCAAATGACCATCAAGTTACTACGCTGCTACATCTGCGACGACTGGCATAGCCCCAAACATCATTGCGGCAATTGTGGCGCGCATCATGTCTTGTGGGAAGGCAGGACCAAGCATTACAACCATGAAGGGATTGAAATGGTCCGAGGTGTCCCGCGTCCTATTGAGCGAACAATCAATATGAGGTATGAGTCATGATTAGAACTATCGGCATGGGCGGAATTAATTGGAATTGGTATGTATGTGGAGATTTCAATGAAACGGATAAGACCGTTCATGTTTACTACCATGACCGATGGCATAAATACGAACATCGCGGTAGCGGACATCCTAAGGACGCAGAATGGGTTTTCTGCACAATGCTTGAAGGGGAAAAACGAGAATTATACGGGATTAGAATTGGAGAAATTGAATATCTCGTGACTAATCCCGCATACGTTTTCAGCTACAAAGATATGTCCGTTTACGTTTCTGAATAAACAAATGGCCGGTAAACTCTATATGAGCTACCGGCCATTTTTGCGCTCTCAATTAATGCGTAGCATTAACCGAGTTTACCAGCCGCGAAAGCCTCAGCCTCAACCTGCGAGTAACCAGCAGCGATAGCAGCCTTAACCAAGTTATTCCGCTTGAAGTCGTCCGATGCCTCATAAGCTTCCTTCAGAGACTTCGTATTCTTCTGGTATTCACTTGATTTCGCACCCGCAACAATCTTCGTGACAACGGCCTTGAGCATTTCGCTTTCCGAAGGCCAAAAACCACGCTCCTTCGCTTCCGTGATTGTTTCCGGAACGTCAACAGAACCACTGAACGTGATAGCCTTGTCAAGTTTCTTGCCCTGATATTCCTCAACCGTTCCCTCAAATGTCTCGGTTCGCATGTTCGTTCTCCCGTTATCGGTTTGGCTTGATTGCCAACCAATGAATACAGTATAGCACGTCCTTCGGATTTTGTCAAGTTGGGAATTCTGAAAGTCCGATAGTCCAGTGTTATCCCCCTAACCCCTCCCCCCACACCTAAGGCCATCCGGCCCGTTCCGGCCAGTTTCGACTTAGTGATAATAGAGAGAGGGGTTTTGTTAAGAGAAGTGTTATTTTTTTTTTTTGAATTTTTCATTCACTTACTTTCAAAATCCCCCTCCCTAATCAATTATAACTTTGACTTTATAAGTGTCACCTTTTTAGGGCATTGCATTTGGCCGGAAACTATGCTATACTGTTCCCGTGTGGAGAGGGACCAGAGGTAGGGGTGATACCAAAAGGGGACGGTAACTCTTACACAGTCCAGTCTAGTCATTATAAGGTATATTAAGATGGCAAAACGAGCTAAACGGCATACACATAAGTATCACAAGCAGAATATCGGATTCGCTACTGTGTGGGCGTGCGCGCTTCCCGATTGTTCCCATTACATGCCCGAATATATGTCATCCACGGTGGATGGTAAATTCTCTATCTGTTGGAATTGTGGTGAACAGTTCATTCTTAATCCAATGAACATGAAGCGCGATAAGCCCATTTGTGAAGAATGTTCTATTCCCGGTCTTAAAGATGCATTAGAAGATAGTGATAGCATCAAAGTAACTGAAGAAATTGTATTAGAACCGAATGAAGATAAGCCATTTGATTTTGCCGCGTTTTTGGCAAAACCTGTTCCGATGAAAAAGTAATGGCTTCGCCATTAGAAATAATAATCATGTATACTTGGGAAACATTACCTTTGTGGTATTATGAAATGAGCCAATACAGCCGAATATTGTTTCTAATTCGTCATGGGTTAAAATAAGCCATGAACCATTCATTCCAATCATCACCAGTTAATAAGGGTGCTTGCGCGCTTTGTAAACGTGGCATCTTAGACCACATGAATACCGCTATATGCGAAGCATGTGGCCGAAGCGGGCCATGTGAAGTTTTTGGCAGGTATGACAATCCTAAAGCGATGTTGCTTTGCGCGCTTTGCACTGAAAAAGAAGTAGCCGCTAATGATGTCATAGTGGACCGCACTAAAGTAATGATAGAAAACCCGCCATTCGCGTCCCTTCAGTTAGTAAGCGGTAATCCAACAGTAGAATTAGCACGTAATATTGATGCCTCAATCAAATACAATGGCGATTTCTTCAATGCCAAAACAATTGCTAATCAAGTCGTTATTGATTCCATCATGGCGGATGAAAGTATTGGAACAATTCAAGAGAGGCAATTTGCCGTCCATAAATTTGTCTCTGAGCGGTTACAACATTTTAAGTTTACAATCTTAGCGAAGCGAGATGAGGAACGCGAAGCAGCTACTGAACAATTAGCATGGATACATAATCTCAGGCAATTCGGTGAGAAGTATCGCATGGAAGTTCGTGAAACAATTAAAGCGAATGATGCGAATTACCAACCGCAAGTAATTGTTAAGGCGCCAAAGATACCGGCAGCTAAAAAGAATCCAATGGACCGTTTGATAGAGGCATATGCATTGATGCATGGTATTTCAATTCTTCAGGCAAAGTTAGCTATTGAAAAGGGGAAGATGTGATGTGGCATTTAACATTTACTGATAAATACGTAGGTAAACAAACTCTCACATTTCATACTGTTGAACAATTTATGTTGTATATTGACGAATATAATATAAAATCATACAGCATCCAATTTATTAAGAATTAACCATTTATACCTACCATCATCAATTCATCCAATCCTATTACAGATGATGGTAGTTACAAGTAGTTAATTAACATCAAAGGACCAATAAAATGTGCCAATTTGGTGATAGTTCAAAAATCCTTGAAGAACTAATTATTCCCGAAAATGAAGCATTGATTGGATGGAGAATTAACAAATTAATTAACCCATTCAATAATAATGAAAAATTTCTTAGCGCAATAAATAATGATTACATCTATCCAAAAAATGAATTAGCTAATGGAACGGGACTTGAAAGAGGGAATTCATTAGGTATTTATAATTATAATTATAATCATAATAATTATTATTGTTTACAAGTCAAAACACTCCACCATGGTAAAGTATTCAAATATGCTAAAGGTTATCGCTCCGAATTCTGTAAAGTAACTCACTTTTTAATTTTGGATAGAGATTCCAAATGGTTTACTGATGCAAAAACTATAAAATTTGCAAACCATTTCAATTCGTTATTAGAAAATCTTGCAAAAGAATATAATTGTGATGTAATTGAATATTCGCTTCGCTGAATTACCAATAAATTAATAATCAATAAAAATAACAAATTAAAATGAACCGTCAAATAGCAAGTCAATCACTTCGTGCATTACTAGACGCGCAAGAATTGCGCGAATGGCACATTCGCCTCACCACGGATGTAACCAAACCATTCCTCGGCCTATGCAGTTACAAGGATAAAACAATTATCCTAAACGCATTCCACATTGATACACATCCTGATGAAGAAGTTATCAATACGATTCGGCATGAAGTGGCTCATGCATTACTTCCCGGACACAACCATGACGCAACATGGCGCGCAAAAGCTATATCACTCGGATGTGACAATGTGCAGGAATGCGCTAATTACAGCTTATCAGATGATGCAATTGATGCGATTCGTTCAGGCGCACAATTAAAAGTTGAATTCGAAACTGAAATAATTCCTGAACAAATTGTCCGCAAGCCGAAATATACCATCAGTCGATTACAAGATCATTGCCCTACTTGTAACAAAGTAGCCAAGATAAAATCTCGAAAGGAAGTTAGAACAAGTGCCGGAAGAAAAATTCTCATTCAATTGGAGTGTAACCATTTTCAATTCAGAGATGCAGAAAGTTCTTCTGATTTCGAAGATATTACCTTTGACGGATTACATAACTGCAAACATAAATGGGGAAGTGGTAAGGATAGAACTACGTGTCTCACGTGCGGTGCCCACAGATTATACGATTTCCAAATAGAAGGTGCGCGCTTCATCGAACGTGCTAATGGGCGCGCGGCAATATTTGATGAAATGGGCCTCGGCAAAACATTACAGCCACTCGCTTATTTAAAGTTTCATGAAGCAGATGGTTGGCCCTTCCTTTGGATAACTAAATCAGGCGTGAAATTTCAACACACCAAAGAAATTATACGAATACTTGGTCGCAAAGCCATGCCGCAAGTATTGTTCGGTGGTAAGGATAAGCTCATAACTGGTATGAATTGCGTTGCTAGTTATGACATATTCCGCCGAATGGATTTGGAAATGTTCAAATCACATGGCTTTAAGACTGTGATATTGGATGAATGCCAAGCAATTAAGAATCCTGATAGCTCACGCACGGGCTGCATCCGAACTATAGTAAGAGATATTCCTCATATCATACCCACAAGTGGAACACCGTGGAAAAATCGTGGTAGTGAGTTCTTCGTTGTACTAAACATGCTTGACCCGAAAAGGTTTTACTCGTTTGAAGGATTCAAGAAACAGTGGGTAGATTACTATTGGGATGGTAATAAGTATAAAGAAGGCGGAATTGCTAATCCTGCTAAGTTTAAGGAACATATCGCTGATTTAGCAATAAGGCGCGAACGAACAGAAGTAATGCCTGAATTACCGCTCATAAATAGAACTAGAACATTGTGCGAAGTTCCTGCTCATGCAAAAGAAGTTTATAATCAGGAACAAGATAAGCTCATAGCAATATTTAACGAAGCTGTTATTTCTGGTGAGGAAGATAGTTTTGAAACGCATCAGAAATTAATGCAGTCATTGATAATCATGAGACAGATAGTTGGTATCGCTAAAGTACCAGCAACAGTAGAATTTGCCCAAGAATTTCTGGAAGATACGGATAGGAAATTAGCAATATTCGTTCATCATATTAAGTGTGGTGAACTTATTTTTGACCAAATGTCAACTTGGTGTAAAGAGAATAATGTTGCACAGCCACTCAAGTTATCAGCGAGTCAAGATGGTAATGAACGTGGTGCAATTGCTGAAGCATTTAGTAAAGGTAGCGCGCGCCTTTTGATAGCATCAACACTCGCAAGTGGTGAAGGATTGAACCTGCAAGGTTGTTCTGACATGATAATGCACGAACGTCAATGGTCACCCGCAAACGAGGAACAAGCAGAAGGAAGATTTATTCGTATTGGGCAATTATCATCTTCAGTAAACGCTACCTATATGCATGGAGATGATACAGTTGATACCCAACTTGACGCCATCGTGGAGTCGAAAAGGCGCGCATTTCATCTGGCAATGAATAATGGTGTAATACCGCAATGGAATGAAAAGTCTTTGATAAAAGAACTTGTTGGAGCAATCGCATCAAAAAGGAAATAACATGACATCATTAATTATTTGGGGCACCGCATTCATTCTTCTTGCCACGTTCATTTATTGGGATTGTTTTGTTCGTAAGTAATAACATGTGGATAATCACATATCGTTTCAACGGCAAGAATCATACCGAACAATATGATTCTTATGAATTAGCACAATTAAGATGGTCAATGCTTGATTCGATTGGTATGAAGCCAACATTGCATACGAAAGTTTGATTATGTATCGAGCAGCTAATTATTATTTAATTAGAGCAGAAGCAACTCCAAAAACATATTTTATAATGGATGACAGAACATATCTTATATGTTTTTATAGTAGTTACAAAATATGGTATCCAGTAGGATGGAACAAATGACAATCCAATGGAACCAACCAATAACTAACAAGTCCATATGGAAATTCTTTCTATCAGGCGGAGCAACATATTGGATTCCATTCCGGTACGGCAGAAAGCAATATCTCATGACGTTTAATAATCTTTACGAAGTATTAAAATGAACATCGAAGCGCGCATTCTTAATTTAGTAAATTCCCGCGAGGGAATCCTATCCCAAATTCTGCTAACTCAATTAGCATGTGATTTTCTTGGTTATTCAAGTACGCAGATACATGATGCTGTGTTTGAATTGGTTGAATCACGGGCAATTGTTGAAGTTGAATATGTGTTGCCATCTGGTAAAAGTAAGAGTTTGTTCTTACCAGCAAAAAGTTATGTAATGGTTGTTAACAAATAAAGGGAGAATAACAATGACCGAACAAAAACAACTTGAACAATTAAAAGAAATATGCACAAAATGGGATGTTACAGTTGAAAATTTAACAGTTTTAATGATTACTTTAAAAACAGTTGGTTTTCCACCAACACATGAATTTGCCAATACTCTGCGTGCTCTTGCTGATGCCATAGATAGCCCAGTAGGCCGGCCATGAGCGAAAAAAAACATATCGTACTCGATGCCACTCTTTTATCTAGTTTAATGTCTTGTGCTAGATTAACAGATTTCAGATTTAACCAATTACTTCAGCCTCAAGGTGGTAAATCTAATTCCTTGGAATGTGGCTCTTTAGTTCACATCATACTTGAGCATTATAACAAAGCTATCATAAATAATAAAGTTCGAGGCGAAGCCATCATTTCAGGATTTGAAGCTGGTAAGTTGTTTATTGATGGTTGTACTGATTGCATCGCAGGTAATTGCGCAGCACATAGTAAAGAACATGATCCGTGGACAGGTTTACAGAACACGCCAGAGCAAAGCACCAAAATTGGTAAGCAGGATATTATTGGCTGGTCCTACGTATTAGATACAATGAATCAATACTTCGATTACTGGAAGAATGATTCCTTCACAGTAATCGCGGCCGAAGAAGTGCGCGGTAGTATAATTTACGAAGATGATGATTTGGTAATACTTTGGAAAGCTAAATTTGATGAAATTGACGATACTAATGCCGGTTTCATGTCTCGTGATCATAAAACAATGAAACAACGGCGTGATACGTTATCATTGAACAATCAATTCATGGGTCAATGCGTTATTTTGAAATCACGTAATGTTCAAATCAATAAGATTGGATTTCAATCATCACTTAAACCGGAAGAAAAATTCCTTAGAACAACTTTATCATATAGTGCTGACCGGCTAGCCGAGTGGGCAAATGATATTGTGCCATTTTATGCACGCTTGCTACTCGCTTATAATGAAGCCGAAAGTTATCCGCCAAATTTCACTCATTGCGAAAACAAATATGGCATTTGCAATTTCAAGAGCGCATGTGAAGCTGACCGCGGTATGAGAGATGAAGTTTTACGTGTTGAGTTTCAAGTTGGCAAAAAATGGGATATTGTAAATGATTAATTCATTAAAATACCGTTGGTTTGAATCCCAACGTATTGCATGGATTGCAGAAATGCTTCATATTTATGGATTCATCAATAGAGAACATTTAATGAAAAAATTCAGCATTTCACGTCCTCAGGCATCAAAGGATTTAAAATCATATCAACGTAAATCTGCAGGAGCTGTGCATTACAATTTATCAACAAAAAGATATGAGAGGATCAATGACTGATGACGAAATCATCCAAAAATTCAAAGATGATATTGCTAATTTAGGTAAAAAACTGCCAAAAAACATTAGATACCTTGTAGGAATATTTCTTGAAGAAGGTGATGATGTTTACTTTGGTCATGGCTGCCCAGCATGTGCAGCTTCAAGAATTCTTGATTGGATAGAAAATGAAACGCCTAAACATATTAATGATGAAGAAGGAGAAGCAATACATTGAACCCAATCAAATGGTTAATTTGGTTCCTTTCATACGCAGTACAGCAATATCAGGAATGGCAATTCAATTCAGAAATTACATATGTAAGTGAGCAATGGATTAAAGAACAGAAAAGGAGAAATTAACATGACAAAAGTTAAGAAACCCCAATTAGTAAAATGTGGCAATCATTACATTAATCCGAGAGATGTGAGTGAAATTAGCAAAATTAATAAACGAGATGAAGGAGAACGTGGACCATTATATGTAGTTAGATTTGTAAGCAATCCTAATCCTAAATATGCTTGTTGGGTTAACGGTAAAGATATTGGCATTTTACTTGAACAGTTTGATATTGTTACTGAGGACAAGTAAATGCCGGATATGTCAACTGTTGGTAACGATGTACATTTTTCCCTTTTTAAGGGTGAACCAGGAGTTCGTAAAAGCACATCAGCACTCTCTTATCCCAAACCAATATATTTCTTTTCATTCGATGGCAAGATGAATGCATTATCAATTCCAATGAAACGATGGGGAATTGATCCTAAAGATGTGCAATTTGATGATTACACAAATTGGACGGATGCGCGCTCGAAATTAGAATCTCTCCGAGTTAATTGTGCTTATAAAACAGTTGTCATTGATAGTATCACTTCTTGCGCAGATTACATGCTCCGTCAAGTTCTTCTATCCAAATCTGGCAAATCACGTAATAGCGGAGCAGCTGCAGGTAAAGTAATTGGCGGAATAGCAGTAAATGAAATAGAAGATTTTAATGCTGAAAGCGCAGGACTAACCGAATTGATTGCGCTAACTAAGGATATTCATAAGTTTCATAAGATAGATATTATTCTTATAGCTCATGTAATTCGTACTGAGGCAAAATCTCTTGACGGATCAATAAATGTCTCACGCGTTCTAGTTACTGCTGGTAAGAAACCCGCTGCAAAAATTCCTGCTTATTGTGATGAAACATATCATTTTGGTGTAGAAGCTGATATGGATCTTTCAAAAGGTGGAGCATATAACATATTGACTTCTCACGTAGGGGAGGACTTTGCGCGCACTACCCTACCATTACCAACAAAGATCGTGATAGGAGATGGCAATTTATATGAAGATTACATAAAACCAGCAATCAACAAACAAAAGAACACACAATCAGTAACTAAAATCTAAAAGGACAAAAGAAAATGCCCGTAATTGATTTCTCAGATCGTGACATTCTTCGTTCTAAAGTTATCACGCCCGGCTGGTATCGTGTTCGTATTGATACCACAGGTGAAGCACCAAGCAAGAATGGTGATAGCACGAATTGGACCGTAGAAGGTACGGTTCTTTACAATGCTGATAATGGTGATAAGGAATTTGCAGGTTGCCCTACACCTTATTGGAACTTTAACAGCAAGGCTAAAGGTTTTATGGTTGGTTTCTTCAGTTCACTTGGAGCTGAAGTTAAAGGTGGAAGCCGATTTGAATTGAAGAATAGTGAAGGTAAAGAAATCGACGTGTTTATTGAAAATGATACTTATGAAGGTCGTCTTGTAAATAGGATGAATCATAAATATCGCGCGGTTCGGCCTACGGCTGAATAAGGTGTGAATTATGCCAATTTGGAATGAGGAACTTCAGAAATGGGGATATTTATACTATGAAGAAGTTTCTCATCTCACTTGGTTAGGAGTAAATAGAAACATGATTACAGATTTAGACCTCGATAATTGGTTCCAATATCATGCACC
>Ga0137465_1000640_pt1 | contig 12238 bp, 5 predicted proteins | sample EasRivERMGT828_2_FD_104906 | JGI IMG/M metagenome (GOLD analysis project Ga0137465, IMG submission 104906) | Soil microbial communities from meander-bound floodplain in the East River, Colorado, USA - East River MetaG ERMGT828_2 | ecosystem: Environmental > Terrestrial > Soil > Floodplain ... | reverse complement strand
GGCGTCGGTGGTGTTCTTCGGCTCCATGGTCGGGTACGCGCTTGCGAAGCTGAGGTTTGCCGGGAGCAATCTGTTGTACATCGTTATTCTCTTCACGATGATGATCCCGTTTCAGATTGTCCTTATCCCCCAATACCTTTTGATGGTAAAGCTCGGATGGACGGACACTTATCTTGCTTTGGTTGCACCGACAATGATGAGTGCACTCAGCATCGTTATGTTCCGTCAGTTCTTCCTCAGTATCCCGTCTGCTCTGCTTGATGCCGCGCGGATTGATGGGTGCTCGGAGCCGCGCATCCTCTTCAGCATCGTCTGGCCGTTGGCGCGCCCTGTGATGATCACGGTTGCCATCCTCACGTTCATGGCGAGCTGGAACGAGGTCCTCTGGCCGCTCATGGTCGTCCGCGAACGTTCCCTGATGACGATGCCGCAGATTGTCACACTGTTCACGATTGGCGGTGAGGCCGAATCGCAACTGGGCTCCCTGCTTGCTGCCGCCACGTTGCTCTCGCTGCCGGTTATTGTTGCGTATGGATTCTTCCAGCGATATTTCATCGAGAGCATGGCCTCTACAGGACTGAAGGGATGATTGCGGGATTGCTTTCGCTCTTCTGCTGGGTTCTCCCAGTTCAGCCTTCTCCCGAGGGGGCTGTTGTCGCAACGGTGGGGCGCTTCGTCATTACGGAGAGAGATCTTCTCGATAGCTATGAGTTCGGTCCATCTTTTGTCAGGCGTTATCCAAACCCTCTGCGCAAGCACCTGGACTATATGGTCTATGAGCGACTGCTCGCTCTTGAGGCGGAGCGGCGGGGATTTGACACCACCGCCTTCGTTCGCCAACGCGTATCAGCATTAGAGGAGGATCTGACAGTGGACCAACTCTACGCAGATGAGATTCTTGCCAATATTCATCTGACCGAGAAGGAGATCGAGGAGGGCGTTCAAAAGCAGAGGGTGAACCTGCGGCTTCGCTGGCTTTATGCGACGGACGGTGAAGAGGCACGAAGGTTCGATGCAGAACTGAACAAAAGAGAATGCTTTGATTCCCTGTACACGAGTAACCGCAGCAAGGGCGATGCTGTTTCCGACCATTCCCTTGAGACAACACTTTTCAGACTTGAGCATGATACTCCACAGCTCGCGGCAGGCATCGCAAACCTGAAGACCGCGCAGGTCTCTCGTCCAATTGAAGGACCGGGCGGCCACTACATTGTGCGGCTTGACGGGGTGTGGCAAAACCCTGTCATGACGGAGACAGAGCATGGCACTCTAAAGGATGGCGTGAGGAAAACTCTGATGTCGTCGCGCGCCGAGCAGCTTGCGGCCGACTATACGAAGTCCCGGATGACAGCGGCAAACCCGGTCATCAAGGCGGAGGGATTCAATATCGTGCGGGCGTATGTTGCCGAGAAGGGACTCTCACGGGACTCGCGTGTGAAGTGGGATATCCCCTCAACCTTTATGACGGAAGCCGGACCGCAACCAATTGGGACGTCCGGAGAGTTCCTCAGTCGTCCGCTGGTGTTTTTTGGCAACAGTATGATCACCGTGCGGGAGTACATTGTGTGGTTCGACATCCGTCAGTTTCAGCTGAAGACGAGTTCACTCGAAGCATTCAACTCCAGCATTAAGAGAACGATCTGGAAAATGGTGCAGGACAAACTGTTGAGCAATGAAGCGTACACGCGGCAGCTGAACCATCGGGATGAAGTCAGGACAGAGACGGGGAAATGGAATGCCAAACTCCTTTATCTCGCCGGCCGGTCATCCATTCTTCATTCGATCAGTATCTCCGAAGAATCCCTCAAGCAGGAGTATGAACGTACGAAGTCACACTACAAGGATAACACAGGCAAGCCGTTGTCATTTGCAGAGGCGCGTGATCAGGTGTGGACAACCATGTACTATGCCGAGGAAGAAAAGATATTGCTGCAAACCCTGAGCCATCTGAAGACACTGTATTCCTTCTCTTACAATGAAGATGCAATCAATCGTCTCTCCGGTGAAATCAAAACGGAAAGCGATCCGGTTAACGTGATCTTCTATAAACCCGGGGGAACGTTTCCAAGAGTGGCGTTTCCCACCATTGACGAAAGCTGGCAACGAATTCCGTGACATATCCCTCATACACATACGCCGTCAAGGACCTCTTCACAGGTTCAAGTCTTGGCAATCTGCACACCTTTGCCAGGCTGGACGAACAGACGAATCTCAAAGGCCTCTGGAGCGCGGGTGATAATCAGTACTACGTTGGTGAGTGGATAGTAGAGATCGCTGTCGACGGGATGGTGCTGGAACCACAAACCACCTCGTTTTTCCCGGAATCACAACTCACGGATCTCGTTCTCAACAATGTTGCTGCCCGCAAGTTCTTTTTCATCCCCTTCGCAATTCACGGATCCACGGAAATGACTGCCGCCGAAATGAGGGCCGCTGTTTATGTGATCGGCTTGACAAACACATCCAAAAGCCCTGTTGAGGTCACGGTACGCCATAAGCTTACGTTCCCGGCGCTTGCTACCGATCGGTTCACGAAGCAGCCGACGCCAGACCAGACCGATAAGAAGGTATCGATCGTTCGCAACGGAAATAATTTTGACATCACCACGGTGGGAAATCCCGCAGAGGTCAGAGTATTTCGCTCATCCGAGACGGTCAGTTCCTGCAAGATCACCGAGACAACGCTGCAGATTGAATACTCGTATCGACTCGATCCCAGGACATCGGAGGACAAATCTTTCGTGCTCCACATTTCGCCGGAAGGAGTGGTGGCGACACTCTCTGAGGGCCTGAAGGATGTCACGGAACTTCTCGAAAGGTCCCGACGGGAGTACCGCCAACTTCTTTCCCGCACCTTTATTTTCACACCGGACAGCATGATCAACCGGGGAATCCAGTGGTCGAAGGTGAACACCGTAAGAGTTCAGCATCAATACCGTATCGGCGAGGGATTCACGAACGACCCGCCGCAGGATATCGTCGTCATCCGCGACCTCGGGTGGTATATCCTTGGCTCGGATTATCTGACTCCCGGATTCTCCGAGGGATTGCTCCAGTTATGCGAGAAGTATGCCTTCCACGAAGGCGGAAAGCTGACAGAGTACCTTCATGCCGATGAAGAGCGGCCCACCCGGCATGACTATGGGCTCAACATCAACGACGACACACCGCTGTACATTTATGCATTATTCCATCACGGGATAACGTCACCGAAGAGGGAGTTCCTCCGGAGTGCATTTGGTAACATGAAGAGGGCGTCGGATTGGATAGCGTCGCAGATGCAGGATGGACTCGTCCGATGCCACGCCGACGGGACGAATGTCTGGGGAATCTGTGGATGGCGGAATATCATCGACGACTACAACCTCACCGGCGCGGTCACTGAAGTGAACGCGGAGTGCTACTACGCACTCGCCCGAACTGCTGATGTGGCACGGTCCATTGGGGAACCTGAAGAGGCCCGGCACTACAGCGAGCTGGCCGATCAAATGAAAAAGGCGATCAATACAACTCTTGTATCAGCCAGGACTGGGTTATACCTGCTAAATCTCTCCAATGACGGGGTCGCCCATCATGATGTGACCGGCGACCTGATATTTCCTGTCATGTTCGACGTCGCCGAAGGCGAGAGACGGGAGAAGATCGTGAATCGTCTGTTGAGCGATGAATTCTCCACTCAGTATGGAACAAGGACCGTGAGCCCGAAGGAGAAGAATTACGATCCCGATTTCGGGTGTCAGCTGGTCGGTGGTCTGTGGCTCAACCTCACTGCATGGATCGCGTATTGCGCCCGGCGGGAACAGCCGGACAAGCTGGTGGAGGGTATGCGAACCATATACCGCCTCTGTGAGATCGATAAACCACGGGAGTTCGTGAATGTGGTTCCCGGTGAGTTTCCTGAACGCCTGCACGGTGAGACGTTTGTCAGCCGCGGGATGGCGATGAGTCCGTGGTTGCCGCCGACCTATCTCTGGTTAGGTGTTGAAGGTTTGTTAGGCGTCAAACCCGGGTTGGGCGATCTTGAGATTACACCCATCATCCCTGCCGGGTGGAGATGGGTTGCCGTACGCGATTTGTTATACAGAGGGAACCGCATCACTGCATTCCTGTACGACGGAACCCTGTATTCAACGGAACGAGTGACAAGCGAGTACCCCGTAAGAGCAGGGGTCCTTCTCCAGGCGTCTTCGGACAATGACTCGATCCTCGTGATCGGGATGATGGTGGACAGCGAAGCGCTCTTCCTCGTTGCATCGGATGGAGAGGGAGAGGCGAATCTTGTGCTTGAATACAACAACCTCAGAACAGAAAGACATGTCCGGTTAGCTGTGGGGGAAGCGGTACTGCTTCGTTTTCCATACATGAGCCAGCCCGATGAGGTACTTCCGATTGCAACGGCTCAGAGATGAGACTCCTGGTTTCCCTTCTTTCCGTTCTTGGTTTGGGCCTTCTCCTCCACGAGCCCGAAGCGAGGACTGAACACACTGAACTCGAATACTTTTTCGACAAAGGATATGGCCAGGTCGAAGTAGGAGGCAGGTATGTTGGCATGGAGTTCCATCAAAGTCGCCCTTTGCCTTCCCGTATCAGCTTCTATTATCCGGTTGCCAACAGCGTGGATCTGAGTACGGGGTACTGGCAGCGGGCTGACTCGCGTCCCATGGCACTGGGAATCCGCATCGATTCAGGTGAACGACACTGGCTCGGTCGCGATGCATGGGCGTATACGCTGAGTCCACACACGGTCACGTTTCACCGGGAGAGCGATGGTCTGATATACGCCATGCGGTACGAATTCTGCTTCAATGAACCCGCAGCAGTTATGACCCTGACAATCCGGAACGCTGCTGACCGCATTCTTCCCCTTGAACTCTACACACACCTCCGCCTCTTGCTCCGAACCTGCCAGACGTATGCGCGGCAGGATCTTCCTGTGACAGAACGTGATACCACTTCAGGTGCAATTGCCGCGCATTTTGATACTCCGGAATCCGACTCGGCAACGCTTTTTGTTCTTAACGCCGGACTGAAGTACTCCACCTGGACTACAAGCGCCGGTGATGTGGCAGCGACAGATTCAGGCACCTCGAACTGGATACAGAAAGATTTTCCGCCACCCCCCGGAGAAGATGGACGATACCCGGCCGCCGCGGCATTCACCTACGAAAAGAGTCTCAATCCGGGGGATTCTCTGGTCCTTGTCCAGGTTATCGGGAGTTGCAGGCGGAATGAATGGAAGCGGATTGCAGGAGGACTTCTTCAATCGCGGCGGGATGAGGTTGACGCCTATGATCGGTTCATCCGTTCCAAGGCTTATGGCGGACCTATGCTGACAACGGGTGATTCGCTCATTGACAGGTCCGCGGTTTGGGCAAGGGCGCTGATTGCCGCGAACGCACATCATATCAACGGACACATTGTACCGATGCCCTGTCCGGCCGAATATAACTTCTTCTTCACGCATGACCTGTTGGTCACCAATCTTGGAGCCGTGAACATTGACATCGCCAGAGTGAAGAAGGATCTCCTGTACGTCGCGTCCCTGGCGAAGGACAACGTCATCCCGCACGCGTATTACTGGAAGGACGATGGTTTCAAGACGGAATACTGTGGTCCCGACAACTGGAACCACTTATGGTTCATCCTCCTGACCGGGAGCTACCTCCGCCATTCGATGGACGATTCGACCGGACAGATTCTCTACCCGCTTGTGAACAAGAGCATAGAGGAAATCCTCAGTCAGAAAAAACAAGATAATCTTATGCACGGATTCCGTCCTGATTGGTGGGACATCGGTCATATCGAAGGACAACGCGCCTACCTTAGCATTCTGACAATCCGGGCACTGAGAGAGTATCTCTTCATCACGGCAACCCTCGGAAAATCCTCTCCATCGTTGAATGAACGCGAACATCTTGCTGATGCGATGCAGACTGCACTCGCTGACCAATTGTGGGACAGTGAGTTACACTACCTGATGGACAAAAACGGCGGAGTTCCCGATCCCCACTATTACATGGGTCCGCTTCTCGCACCTGTCTTTGGCGTCCTTGACGGCAGGAAGGCAGAGGAGTTGGTCGCAACTGCCGGACGGGAGCTTCTTGACGATCGCATTGGTGTCAGGACCGCGATGCCGCCGGACTTCCACACAATCAACTCCACTGAATTTTATAAGTTTGCCGGCGGTGAGGCGGGACAACCCTACTACTATCTTAACGGGGGTGTATGGCCCCATAATAATGCGTGGTATGCACTCGCGCTGAGGAGTGTGGGGAAGGTTGACCAGGCATTCCGCTTTGTGAAAACTGTCATGACACTTGATGGTGTGATGAAGAGTCCAATGGGCGTTCCGGCCATGTACGAGTATCGTTTTTCAGATCCCGAATCGCCTGCGTTCGGGGGGATCGACAAACCGTCGTTTCTCTGGGCTGGAGGATTCTATCTTTACGCCCTCTACAACCTCTTCGGGGTCAGGGACAACGAGTGGAATATTTCCATTGGGGGGGGCTTGCCTTCGGGTATCGATTCCGTCCGACTCCCGTTCACGATGGGTTCTGTGATCGATGTGGTTTCCCTCGGGGATGGTGAGATGATGAAATCAGTTACCGTCGATGGACTGTACATGCCGTCACTGGTTGTCCCTACGTCGTGCCAGGGTCACTCGCGTATTCGTGTGACATTCGGCGACCGGCCGGAGAGTCCCTATGTGAAAGGGATCAATGCCATACTCCACAATGCAGAGTGGGATGAGGGGAGTCAAATTCTCACCTTGAAGATATCGTCATTTGCCGGACACCTCGTCACACTGGATCTTGTTTCGCCCGTCCTTCCCAAAGGGGGTGTGCTTGACGGTGTGCCCGTTTCGGATCTGAAGACATCCGAATCTGTTGACGGCGTTCGCCCGGTTCAGCTAAGCTGTGTTGCAGGGCCGGGACAACAGCAGTTACAAATCCGATTCTGAGATCATGAAAGCTGCTCAGTTCGAAAAGGCGCACACGTTGAATGTTATCAACAAGGACCTGCGCTCACTGAAGGATGGTGAGGTTCTGGTTCAGGTCACCGCGTGTGGGATCTGTGGGACCGACGTGCACATTGTCGAAGGGAAATCGAGATCAACCCCGCCGGTTGTGCTCGGCCACGAGTATGCCGGTGTGATTACAGATGTAGCAAAGGGTGTGACTGACGTGGTTGTCGGACAGCATGTCGGTGTCGATCCGAATGTTTCCTGTGGGATCTGCTTCTATTGCCGGAGGGGGCTCGTCCACCCGTGTACCAGTCTGCGGGCATTCGGGGTCGACATGGACGGAGGGATGGCGGAGTACAGCATTGTTCCCGCTGGACAGACACGGGCGCTGCCGGATGGGATGACGGCCGCAATGAGCGCGTTCATAGAGCCGGTTTCGTGCGCAATCCATGGCATCGACCTCGCGAGAATCAAGTCAGGAGACAGAGTCGTTATTCTCGGTGGTGGAACGATGGGGCTCATCATGATTCAGCTTGCCCGGAACGCCGGAGCGGAGCAGGTCATTGTCGTCGAGCCACTGGAAAGCAAACGGGCGATCGCACAGCGGATAGGCGCCGATACCGTGCTTGACCCGTTAACGGTCGATATCAAGGATGCAATCCTCGACCTGACGGATGTTGGTGCGGATGTCGTGATCGAATGCGTCGGAAAACCGGCCACGATGGAGATGTCTCTTGATCTGGCCAGACGGGGAGGGGTCATAGAGTTCTTTGGTGTTTGTCCCATCGGTGAGAAAGCGTCCGTGGAGCCGAACAAGATGTATTCCAAAGAACTGACGATCGTGGGGTCGTACGTCAATCCGCACACGTTCGACCGCTCCATAGCACTTCTGCGGTCCGGCAAGGTGAGGATCGACGAATTCCCGACTCATCAATTCCCGATCGACGGTGTGCACGAAGCCCTGCAATACCAGAGCGAAGGCAAGACGATCAAGAGCATTATTGTCCCGGGCAAATGAAAATGATCCCACAGGTTACTCATCGTCTCATAATGAGCCTCTCGCTGTTGATGATCCTTGCTGCGTGCATTTCTCCGGAAGAAACCCTGATGAACTTCAGTCATCTTGATTATCTGACCGAGCGGATTGCCTTCGACAATGATACCGTCAGCATCGTTCATATTTATGCGAACTATCCCACATACCATTGGGTCGATGCTAAGGAGTCAGGTCCTGAGGGAATTGCCTGCGTTGATGATGCGGCAAGGGCGGCGGTGCTGTATCTGCGGGATTATGAATTGAAAGGAGATAAGACGAGCTTGGCGAAGGCGACATCGTTGCTAAAGTTTGTCACGAAGATGCAGGCCGAGGATGGCCAGTTTTATAACTTCATCTTTGCAGACCATTCCATCAACAGAGAAGGGAAGACGAGTTACAAATCATTTGGCTGGTGGGCTGCCCGCGGTGTTTGGGCAATGGCAACAGGCTATCGGGTGATGAAGGACGAGGACGCAGAATTTGCGTCGTCATTGAAGTCAGGTGTTGAACGGTCCCTTCCGCATGTGAACAAACTGCTTGAAGCGTACGGTCGTACGGAGACCTTCGGAGACTACGAGATTCCCCAATGGCTTTTGTATGAATCCGGTGCGGATGTCGTATCGGAACTGATACTGGGTTTGTCGGAGTACTATGCCGCTACGGGGGAGCCGCGGGTGAAGATTTTCATCGAACAACTTGCGGATGGCCTTATGGTCATGCAGGATGGTGACATCAGGACATTCCCATATGGTCTTCACCGATCATGGAAGACGATGTGGCATATGTGGGGGAACGGGCAGACGCAGGCACTCGCAACAGCGGGCGCCTTGCTGAAAGACAGCCGGATGATTCAATCTGCGGAGCGGGAAGCCGAGGGTTTCTACAGCCGGCTCCTCATCGAAGGCTTTCAGAAGGAAATGGATGTTGCACATCCTGACGGGAAAATCCTTTTCGAACAGATAGCCTACGCCGTGCGCCCCGTGGCGACAGGGCTAGTGCGTCTCTACGAGGCCACGGGGAATGAGAAGTACCTTGTGATGGCCGGTTTGGCCGCATCATGGTTCTTTGGCAACAACGTCCTCGGCCAGCCCATGTATGATCCTTCGACCGGCAGATGCTTCGACGGGATTATCGACTCTACAAAGTTAAACAGGAATTCCGGAGCTGAATCAACGATCGAGGCTCTGTCGTCCCTGCTTGAAGTTGCGCGATACCCGAAGGCCCTAAAGTTCATCGATTACCGCAAGACGGGTCATGCAGTGAACTCCCGCTACAGTTATGCATCATTCCGGAGTGATGCAGGCGGGGAGTTGACGCTCGCAATCGATCTGCAGGATGAGAGACTCATGGTATTACAGGATGAAGAGAGCGCGGAGTTCATTCGCCAGGTTTCCCGGGAGTGACCGCAACGCAGAGAAGAGGTCATGATGAAGTGTGAGGGGAACACAATTGCGGCTGTCCTGCTGATCGTTGTTCTTCCTGCCGTGCTGTTCGCCCAACAGGTGACAGTCCCCCGGATCGAGCTGATGCCCAATGAACCTGCCCCGTATCAGATGAGACATTGGAAGGAAGTTGCGTTGGGGTACGATTCGGTTATCGTGGACTTCAGCGCGGTCGGAGAATTTCTCCCTCTCGTATGGCCGAATACGAACCCTGTCAACTACCCTGAACACAACAGCTTCGGGCTCCACACAGTTGTAGGGACAACTCTTCCGTCCTCAGCGGAAGCCATCAACTGCCTTCCAGCCGTGATCGGTGGTACGCTTGCCGGTCTGGACAAAAGCAACCAGAACGGATTCAACTGGCCTCTGATGGCGGAAGAATGGTTCAACCGCCGGCCTTCGCAGAATGTGTACAAGAACCATCCGGTGGATGACTCGGGGGATGACTTCTGGTACATCACGATGCCCAACATTTTTTTCTATCAGCTCGCATGGCTTTATCCGGGGACTGGTGATTTTGACGCGCAGCTTACAACCGTTGCCGGGCGGTGGCGGCAGGCTCTCATTTCGATGGGTGGGGGAACCACACCGTGGCAGGTTCCGGATGTTGACCACAGAGGGTGGTATTTCCAAACCATGACGCCTTACGATGGCGGTGTGCATGAGCCTGAGGCAGCCGGCGCGATCGCATGGCTTCTTTATAACGGGTATGTAGTGACCGACAGCGCCCACTACAGGATCGGGGCTGAATGGGCCATGGAGTTTCTTGACAGTTGGGGAACAAACCCGTCATACGAGTTACAGCTGCCATATGGGGCGTATATGGCCGCCCGTATGAATGCAGAACTGGGCACGCGTTATGACGTGGAGCGGTTTGTGAATTGGTGTTTCAACATGGGTTCCCTGCGCTCCTGGGGGGCAATTGTTGGCAACTGGGGTGGCTACGATGTCAGCGGCCTGATCGGTGAAGTCAACGATGTGAACGACTATGCCTTTGCGATGAACACCTTTGAGCACATCGGCGCTCTTGTCCCGATGGTCCGTTATGACGATCGTTTTGCAAGGGCAATTGGGAAATGGGTGCTTAACGCAGCGAACGCGGCCCGGCTGTTCTATTCTTCATCCCTTCCTCCAACGCATCAGGATAGTTATCTCTGGGCAGCGGAGTACGATCCGCAGGCCACGATTGCGTATGAGGCACTCCGGGAATTTCAGAACAGCGTGACTCCGTTCGCGACGGGGGATGCAATCAGCGGTGGATGGGGGCAAACCAATCTAGCCCTTTATGGTTCTTCGCACGTTGGTATCCTGGCAGGGATCATCGATACGACCAATGTCCCGATGATTCTTCGCCTGAATACGCTTGCGACCGACTATTATCACGCACCTGCGTATCCTACGTATCTTTACTTCAATCCGCATGATTCAGTTAGTGTCGTAGAGATCGATGTGGGAAATGACATGCACGATTTGTATGACGCTGCTGGGAACACGTACCTCGCAACCGGGATCAGCGGGTTAGCTTCGTTCTCCATACAAGCAAACTCAGCGGTTCTTGTCGTCGTTGTGCCGGCGAACGGGACAATCACCTACGACCTTGACCGGATGCTGATTGATGGCGTGATCGCTGATTACCATTCCGGAAACCCGGTGTCGAATTATCCTCCGAGGATCAAGAGCCTCTCTGCCGATCCGGCCGTTGTCCTCTATAAAGCGAGTACAACTCTCTATTCGACCGCTGAAGACCCGGACGGCGACCCGATTTCCTTTACGTGGGAGGCAACGGACGGCGTGCTGAGTGGATCGGGCGCCACGGTAACCTGGACTGCGCCTGCAGTATCTGGCGACCAGGAGATCGTTTGTATCGTTGATGATGCGAGGGGTGGGACGGACACTGCCCGTGTGGTTGTGACCGTCGTTTCCTTCATCAACAATCCTCCTGTTATCAATGACCTGAGCGCAATTCCGCGAAAGATTGATCTGAATGCATCGAGCCAGATATCGTGCACTGCCTCAGATCCTGACAGTAACGCACTCGCGTACATCTGGAGTGCGGATGCCGGGACCATCTCAGGGAGCGGATCTGCGATTGTGTGGACTGCACCATCAACAGAGGGGAACTACATTGTTCGAATCACCGTGGATGACGGTGTGGGTGGCACCGCGTCGGATAGCATCGGGATCGTGGTGCGCGATTTTTCACAGAATCAGACGGGCGACATGGTTGCATTCTATCCCTTCAACGGCAATGCCAACGATGAAAGCGGTTTCAGCAACCATGGTACTGTGCATGGGGCAGTACTTTCGCCTGACCGGAACGGGAACCCGAACAGCGCCTACTTCTTCAACGGATCGAACTCGAACATCGCCGTGCCGGTCAGTCCGTCACTGAGCTTCCAGGAAGCTGTCTCCATCAACTTTTGGATGGAAATCGGAGCATTCTTTGCCCGTGAGCAATACCCGATTTCTCACGGGAGCTGGCAGAATCGCTGGAAGGTGTCGATCTCCAATGGACTGCTGCGTTGGACAATAAAAACCGATTCGGGTGTCACGGACCTCGACTCGGAATCGGAGCTTCTTATTGATTCTGTCTACAACGTCACCGTGTTATACAGCGGCTCTGATTTTGAGGTATACCTCAACGGTGGGCTTGACGCGTTCGGTTCATGGTCGGGCGCGATTCTCGAGACGCCGATTGATCTCACGATCGGCCAGATGCTTCCAACGGATCAGGGGTACAATTTTGATGGAATCCTTGACGATATCAGGATCTACAACTATGCCCTTTCGGTACAG
>Ga0137465_1000638_pt1 | contig 12295 bp, 9 predicted proteins | sample EasRivERMGT828_2_FD_104906 | JGI IMG/M metagenome (GOLD analysis project Ga0137465, IMG submission 104906) | Soil microbial communities from meander-bound floodplain in the East River, Colorado, USA - East River MetaG ERMGT828_2 | ecosystem: Environmental > Terrestrial > Soil > Floodplain ... | reverse complement strand
GTGGCCTTCTGGCGGTCCGCGGTCGGGACTGTGGTGATCACGCGCGATGGGATCATCCAATCGGGGTACGCATCGAGCACCGCAACCACTTCCTGGCCCGGCTTCACGCGGCTGATGTAGCTCTCGTTGACGTCGACCTCGATCTCCAGCGAGTTCATGTCGACGATGGTGCAGATGCCGGTGCGGGTGAAGCCGCCGCCAGCCGAGACCGGCGACACCATCTCACCAGGCTGCGCGTCCTTCGAAACCGCGACACCTCCGAACGGCGCCCGTATGACGTAGTTGCTCAACTCGGCCTGCTCGACCTGAATCTGACGCTCGGTGACGGAAATTTGTTCTCGCAGCGCGGCAATGTGCGCTTCGATCGAATCCGCGTCGGCCTTCGCCTGATCCACCTGAGACTGCGACACGATCCGGTCCGTGAGCAACTGCGTCACCCGGCGCTCGGCCAGGCGCGCTTGTTCGAGTCGCACTTCATTCTCGCGAAGTCCTCGACGTGCGGCCTCCGCCTGGGCCTCCGCGAGCGCCAGCGCCGCCCGCGGCGACGAGGCGTCCAGCCGGGCGAGGACCTGGCCTTCCCTGACCATCATCCCCTCCTCGACGTTCACCTCGATGACCTTGCCCGTGATTTTCGACGACACCGTTGCTCGGCGTCTCGCGGTCACGTAGCCGGAGGCGTTGAGCACCGCCCCCTGGGTGCCGGCGGCGCGCATCGAGACGCTGGCGACCTGTACCTCAACAGGGCGCTCCCTGGTAAACCACCGCCACCCCCCGAACCCGCCCGCGGACAACAGGATCAGCAGCGCGATCCACACAATCCATCGCCCGGCAGCCCCCGAGCGTTCAGGTTCGCGTTCAATGCGCAGAGCGGCCAGATCGTGTTTGAGATCAGTCATGGGAAATAGATCGAACTAGTATATTAAGGCTCGTTAGTACTTCGGCACTTCATCTTCATTTCCGTAGCGCTTCGGTATACAGTCCATCCGTACTGTCCGCCTCGTCCCGCATTTTTCGGAGGCTTCCTATGAAGCGATGTCTGACGTCCCAGCTCGTCCTGGCCATGATCCTGTGCGCCGGCTCAGCTTTCGCGCAGGCGAAGGCCACGGCGCAGAACATGCCCGAGATTCCCTATGATTCGGTCCCGAACTTCCTGAAGTTGCCGCCCGGCCTCTACCTGGGCGAAGCGATCGGCGTGGCGACCAATTCGAAGGGGCATGTCTTCGTCTACACCCGCAGCGCCAACACGCGGCTGTTCGAATTCGATCAGAATGGCACGTACGTCCGTGAGATTGGCGAAGGCGCGTACAACTTCGAGTTTGCGCACAGCGTTCGCGTCGACTCGCAGGACAACATCTGGGTCGTCGACGAAGGCACCAATACCGTCGTCCGGTTCAATCCCGAGGGACACATCACGATGGTCCTCGGGCGCAGGCCACCTGCCGTCCTTGGTATGGCCGCCGCCCCGCCAGGCCCTGCGCCGCCGCCGGCGAAGTACACGTTCGGCCGGCCAACCGATGTCGCGTGGGATCCGCAGGGAAACATCTTCGTCTCCGACGGCTACGTGAACCATCGCGTCGTCAAGTTCGACAAGAACGGCCGCTTCGTCAAGCAGGTGGGCAGCCAGATTCCCGGATCGGAGCCAAGCCAGTTCAGCACGCCCCACGGGATCGCTGTCGACTTGAACGGCAACGTGTACGTCGCCGACCGCGCGAACAACAGAATGCAGGTGCTCGACAACAACCTGGTGCTGCGCAACATCTACGACAACATCGGCGTGTCGTGGACGGTCTGCATCTCGCCGGGCCCGCACCAGTATCTATTCAGCTCGAACTCGAACCCGAACGGCAATACGCCCGGCTCGTGGGACATCACCGGCGAGATCTACAAGATGGAGCTGGACGGCACGATCATCGGGAAGTTCGGTCACGCCGGCAAACAGCTTGGCGGCTTCCAGGTGGTGCACATGATGGACTGCCGTAACCCCGATCAGATCATCGTCGCCGAGATCGAATCGTGGCGCGTGCAGAAGCTGATGCTGAAGCCGACGACCGGCGCCCCGGTCAAGCCGACGACAACGGCGGCGAGATAAGGGAGGCAATCATGAAACGCACACTCCAGATTTCGCTCGCGGCGGCCCTTCTTGCCGGTGTCTCACTGAGCGCCCAGCTTGTGGTTCCTGAACTCGCGTATGAGGCAGCGATCGAACCGCTGAAGCTTCCGGCGAACCTGAACTTCGGCGAGGTTGCCGGCGTGGCGACCAACTCGAAAGGTGACGTGTTCGTCTACACGCGAACGGGCCATCCGACGCTGTCGCTTGGCACCGCTCGCCCGTTTGCGCACGGCGGCTCGCGGATGTTCCGGTTCGACAAGACCGGCAAGTACGTCGGCGAGATCGGCCAGGGCGTCTACGCGTTCCTGTTCGCCGAGAAGGTAAAGGTCGATCCGCGGGACAACATCTGGGTCGTCGATCAGATGTCGAACACGATTCTGGAGTTCGACCCTGAGGGACGCCTCGTGATGCTGCTCGGACGCAAGGCGGAGGCGGAAGCCGTGCCGGCTCGTGGCGCGGCACCGCCTGCAGCGCCAGCGGGTGGTCCCGCGGGTGCTGCCGCGGCGCAGGCGCAGGGAGGCGCACGTGCGGGTGGCGCTCCGGCGCCGCCTCAAGGTGGACGCGGTGGCGGCGGCGGTGACGCCGAAGCACCGGCCGGTGGCCGCGGACGCGGTGGGCCTCCGGGAGCTGGCGGACAACAGGACGTCTTCAATCGCCCGACCGACGTCGCATGGGATGCGGCGGGCAACATATACGTCGCGGACGGGCTCGGAACGAACTCGCGCATCGCGAAGTTCGACAAGAACGGGAAGTTCGTTCGCTCGTGGGGCCAGACCGGCACCGCGCCAGGCCAGTTCCGCCAGCCGCGGAGCATCGCGATCGACGCGCAGGGCCTCGTCTATGTCGCCGATGCCGGCAACCGCCGCATCCAGGTGTTCGACGGCGATGGAAACCTGAAGGGGCGATTCCTGAACGTCGGTACGCCGCGCGCCATCTGCATCACGTCGGGCCCTCGGCAGGTGATGTATGTGTCGAACTCGAATGTCCCTGAGGACATCGACGTCGAAGGCGAGATCTACAAAGTCGATCTGACCGGCAAGCTGCTCGGCAAGTTCGGCAGGGCGGGTCGTCTCGCGAAGGAGTTCAACGGCGTCAACCAGCTTGAGTGCCGGAGCGAGAACGAGCTCTGGGCCGCCGAGATCGGCAACTGGCGCGTGTCGAAGGTGACGTTGCGCGCGAACGCTACGAACTAGCCAACTCTCAGTTCCCAACTCGGGAATCGGAAGTTGTGATCTCACTCAACCACGAAGAACGCGAAGGACACGAAGAAAGTGATTTTCCTTCGTGCTCTTCGTGAGCTTCGTGGTTGAATTCCCTTCCGCATGTCATTTGTCGTGCTTGGCGCCACAGAGATCGAGCGCCTACTGCCGATGCGCGAATGCATCGACGTGATGGCGCGCGCATTTGTCGATCTCGAGCACGGGGCGCTGGTACAGCCCCTCCGCACTCTCTACGTTCCGCCGGGGCTCAGGGGCGGGACGATGTGGATGCCGGCGTATCGGTCGAGCCCCAAGCCGATGTTCGGCACGAAGCTGCTCTTCGTGCTGCAGGACAACCCCACTCGCGGTCTCGACAGTCACCAGGGACAGGTGATCCTCGCGGACGGCGAGACCGGGCAGCTTCGCGCGTTGCTCGACGCGTCGGCCGTGACCGCGATCCGCACGGCGGCCGTGTCGGCGCTGGCGACTCGGCTCCTCGCCAGGGAGGATGCGCGCGTGCTTGCGATTGTCGGCACAGGCGTGCAGGCGAGAAAGCACCTCGAATCGATTCCGCTCGTTCGTTCGATCGCTCGCGTACTGATCGCGGGGCGGACAGCGGAACACGCGCGGCAATTTGTATCCGAGGCGTCGAATGGCCGCGGCTTTTCGATCGAGGCCGCCGAGAACACCGAAACCGCGGTTCGCGTGGCCGACATCATCGTGACCGTCACCAGCTCTCCGACACCCGTCATCGCGCGCGAATGGCTTCGCTCAGGCGCACACGTGAACGCCGTTGGCGCCAGCCGCCCGATGCACAGTGAGATAGACGCGCGCACCGTTGCGGACGCCATTCTCGTCACCGATCGGCGCGAGTCCCTCGAGGCCGAGGCGGGCGACTATCGACAGGCGGTGTCTGACGGTGTGATTGGGGGGACGGACGCCGCCGCAGAGCTGGGCGAGCTGCTGACGGGGAAGCGATCGGGTCGAACGTCGGCCGGGCAGCTGACGATGTTTCGCTCGCTGGGACTCGGGATCGAGGACCTTGCGGCCGCAGAGCACGTGCTCGCAAAAGCGCTCGAGACCGGCGCGGGTGTGACGGTCGCCGCGCTTTGATTCCCTCAACTTCCAACATCCAACTTCCAACTCCCAAGGTGCCCGGAGGCGCGACTTCTTGGGAGTTGGGCGTTGGGAATTGGAAATTGAACTCTAGTGCGGCGCGGACCTTTTAGGTCCGCTCCAGCGCTAGTACACGTACACCGCGCCCGAGCCGCGCATCGAGTTGTCGGCCTGATTGCCGCCGACGCCGGCAGAGCCTCCATCTTCGCCTTTGGCTGCAACTGCCAGCGTGCCGCCGTCACCGCTCAGTCCAAGCGCTCCGCCGAACTCGTCGTACGCGTCGGCGTTCGGCGCTTTCAGATACGCGCGCTGCGACCACTGCCCCGCAGTGCGCGTGAAAACGTAGACCGCGCCCGACTCGGGCGCCGAGAAGTCCTTTTGGTTGGCGTTGACGCCGCGGCCACCTCCGCCCTGGAGCATGGAGGACGCGACCATCACGTTGCCGTCACGGTTCACCGCGACACGCATTCCAAACAGGTCGTTCTCGGCGATGTTCGACGGCTTGACGTACGCCTGATGCGTCCACATGCCGTTCGCTTTCACGAAAATGTACAGCGCGCCGTTCGACTGGTCCTGTATCTGTGGACCGGTGTACTGCTCGCCGTTGATTCCGCCGACGAGGCCGTCCTCATCGGCCGCGGTGACGACCAGCGTGTTGCCGTCACCGCTGATCGCCAGCGATGAGCCGAACGCGTCCTGCGGCTTTGCGTTGTTCGACTGCTTCAAGTACGTCGTTTGCGACCACGTCGTGCCGTTGCGGACGAAGATGTAGGCGCAGCCGGATCCCGCTTTGGAGTTGTCCGCTTCGTCGCCGTTGACGCCCGAGGAGCCGCCGTCCTCGTCATAGCCGCAGATGGCCAGCGTGTTGCCGTCGCTCGAGAGGTCGACGCAGAAGCCGAACAGGTCACCGCCCTGCGTCTTCGCGCCTTTGAGATACGCCTGTTGGGACCACGTGGCGCCGGCGCGAGTGAAAACGTACGCCGCACCGGCGTTGGCCGCGGAGTTGTCGGCCTGGTTGCCGTTGATCCCCGTCGCGTTGCTCGCCTCCGTTGACGCTCCAACCGCCATCGTGTTGCCGTCGTCGCTCAACGTCAGCGACCAGCCGAACTGATCGCCGGCCTCGGCGTTCGAGGCCTTGACGTAAGCCTGTTGTGCCCACTTGCGGCCGTTGCGGGCGAAGACGTAGACGGCGCCGGAGTCCTCGGCGCTGTTGTCCGCGCCGTTGCCGTTGACGCCTCGGGCGGAGCTGTCCTCGCGCGTCGTGCTCACGGCCAGCGTGTTGCCGTCCGCGTTCAGCGCCACCGAAAAGCCGAAGCTGTCGTACGCATCGGTGTTGGAGGCCTTGATGTACGCCTGCTGCGCCCACGGTCTCCCGGAGCCTGTGCGCGTGAAAACGTATACGGCGCCCGAGTCGCTCGCCGAATCGTCCTTCTGGTTGCCATCGATGCCGGTGGCGGCGCTGTCTTCGTCGATCGCGGCGACCGCGAGCGTGTTACCGTCGCGGCTCAGCGCGAGCGTACGGCCCGACAATGCGCTGCCGACGCCCAGGTGATCGTCCAACCCCGGATTGGAAGCTTTCAAGTAGGCAACCGGCGAGAAATTGCGCGCGATGATGCCGGGATCACCCGCGCGTGTGGCTTGCTGGCCTCTCACCGCCGCACCGCTCAACGACAAGGTCAGTGCAAGCGGCAGCCAGCACAGCAGTCGATTCATCGCGCCTCCAGGGTTCTCTTTGCTCGTGGCGCGGATTCTCTGCTGAGCTTTCGTACCTGTCAAGCAACGCGCAGACGATAATCGCGACCACAGAAAAAGGAGAGCGACCGAATGGCGAACGCACCGACCCAGGGGCCGCCGGCGCGCCCCACGTCCCCGCCAGATGCGGGAGCCCAGTTAACCGAAAGGCGGATGGCCGCCTGGATCGGCAAGGCGCTGCGCGTGGAAGGAAGAATTATCAGTGGAGAGGACCTCACCATCGACGGGAGCGTCGAGGGTTCGATCGAGCTTGGGGACCACAGCCTGACCATCGGGCCTGGTGCCACGGTCAAAGCGAATCTCGCAGCCAGGAGTATCACGATCAGCGGAAGCGTGACCGGCAGCGTCCGCGCCGGGGAGGTGGTCGATCTGCGCGCCACCGGTTCGGTGGACGGCGACATCAACGCGCCACATCTCGTCATGGCCGACGGTGCCATTGCCCAGGGAAAAATCGAAGCAGGAGGTAGGAAGACGGGGTAGCGGGCGTGATATTCTTCGCGTCCTTAAGTCTTTCACCGGCAACAACCAGGGACAACAACAGGAAGAGAGGAGTCCACCAAATGGACGAGCAAAAACCCAAGCTGCCCCCGGAGGCCGTCGAGCTCTACACCCAGTTCATCCACGGGGAGATCAACCGCCGTGACTTCATGGATGGGGTCAGCAAGCTCGCGATCGCGGGTCTCGCAGCAGGAGCCGTCATCGACGCACTGATGCCGAACTATGCGGCGGCACAGCAGGTTTCCAAGACCGACGCGCGCATCAAGGCCGAGTACGCCACCGTGCCGTCTCCGCAGGGGAACGGCAGTATCAAGGGGTACTTCGTGCGCCCCGCTAACGCCGGCAACGCCAAACTCCCCGGCGTCCTGGTCATCCACGAGAACCGCGGTCTCAATCCCCACATGGAGGACGTCGCGCGCCGGTTCGCGCTTGCCAATTTCATGGCGTTCGCGCCGGACGGCCTCACCTCTCTCGGCGGCTACCCGGGCGACGACGTCAAGGGTGGTGAACTGTTCGGCAAGCTCGATCGCCCCAAGTTGACCGAGGATTTCGTGGCCTCGGCGATGTGGCTGAAGTCGCGTCCGGATTGCTCGGGCAAGATCGCCGCGACCGGGTTCTGCTTCGGCGGCGGCGTTGCCAACACCCTCGCCGTGCGGCTGGGTCCGGATCTCGCCGCGGCGGCTCCGTTCTACGGCGCCGCGCCGATGGCCGCCGACGTGCCGAAGATCAAGGCGGCGATACTCGTTCACCACGGCGCGCTCGACACACGCCTGGCCGAGGCATGGCCCGAATACGAGAAGGCGCTGCAGGCGGCCGGCGTTCCGCACGAGGGACACATCTATCCCGGTGCGGTGCACGGCTTCAACAACGACGCGACGCCCGAACGGTACAACAAGGCCGCGGCTGATCAGGCGTGGAACAGCACGATCGCCTGGTTCAACAAGTACGCGCGGACATCGGCGTCCTGATCCCCAGACTCTTCCGCGAGGATGGACCTGAATCCATCCTCGCGGAGCGTTCCTCCATGCGATCCTCTGCGTTGTGAGTCGCGCACTCCGACTGCATTCGCGGACCTGGAAGGTCCGCGCCGCACTAGTAACGTGCGTCCGCGCCGCCGCAATGTTCGCTGCGGTGTCTTTGCTCGCGCCGCTACCGGCGTGGGCGCAAGCCTCGCTCGACCACCTGACGCTCATCGCGCCTGCCGCACCGGGCGGCGGGTGGGATCAGACCGCGCGCGCCATGCAGCATGCCCTGCAGGCCGAAGGGATCGTGCGGGTTGTCGAGGTGGAGAACATCGCCGGCGCCGCGGGGACCATTGGGCTCGCCCACTTTGTCTCCAACTACCAGGGCCGCGACGATGCGGTTCTCGTCACCGGGCTCGTGATGCTCGCCGCGATCCTGTGGAACGACTCACCGACGACTCTCGCCGGCGTGACGCCCCTCGCCGGCCTCACGGGAGAGCCCGAGGTGATCGCCGTACCAGTCGGTTCACCGCATCGCGACATGGCGTCGCTACTGACGGCCCTACGCGCCAACCCTGGCGGCGTGTCGTGGGGCGGCGGGTCGGCGGGCGGCACTGACCACCTTCTTGCAGGATTGATTCTCGCCTCGGCAGGGGTCGAGCCCGGACTCGTCAACTACATCGCGTTCTCCGGCGGCGGAGAGGGCGTGACTGCGCTGCTTGGAGGGAATGTCACCGCCGGCGTCAATGGCTATAGCGAAGTTGCGGCGCACATCGAGAGCGGACGGCTTCGCGCGCTTGCCATTTCGACCTCGGCGCGCGTGCCGGGCATCGACGTACCGACGTTGCGCGAGCAGGGCATCGACATCGACATGATCAACTGGCGCGCCGTCGTTGCTGCGCCTGGACTCTCGCTGGCGCAGCGCGATCGCCTGATGTCGGTGATCTCGCGAATGGTGCGGTCCCCGACGTGGCAGCGCACTCTCACCGATCGTGATTGGACCGACATGTACTTGGCCGGCGACGCGTTTGATACGTTCCTCTGGAGCGAGCGTGCGCGCGTAGACCGCATCGTAAAGAGGCTGCGAAGCGGTGCGAGCGCGACACCCGCTCGCGGCACCGACTGGATATTTCCAGTCGTGATCGGGCTCGCTGCCGCCGTCGTCGCGTTCCTGCTGGCGCGACAGCGGGTGCTCGCGCGGCGCCAGCGCGGACCAACGACGGTGCCGGTCGCCGTTGACTGGCGGTCGGTGCTCTGGGTCTGCGCGGGCCTGGCCGGGTACCTCGCCGCGATATCGACCGGCGGTTTTGTGGTGGCGTCCACGATCTTGTTCTCGAGCGTCGCGGTGGCGTTCGGCAGCCGACGAAGGACACGCGACACGGCGATCGGCCTGCTCGTCTCCGGTGCGGTGTTCGTCGTGTTCACCCGCGGGCTCGGCTTGCACCTCCCGGAGGGTGTACTCGGCGCGTGGACACGCTGAGCGCGCTCAGCGACGGGTTCGCAACGGCGCTCACCGCTGCGAATCTCCTATGGGCCCTGGTCGGCGTGACGCTTGGCACCGCGGTGGGCATGCTGCCCGGCATCGGCCCCGCGCTCACGATTGCACTGCTGCTTCCTGTGACGCTGTCGCTGCCGCCCACGCCCGCGTTCATCATGTTCGCGGGGATCTACTACGGCGGTATGTACGGCGGATCCACGTCTGCCATTCTCCTCAATACGCCTGGCGAGAGCGCGTCCATCATGACCTCCGTGGACGGCCACGCGATGGCGCGATCGGGCCGCGCCGGCCCGGCTCTCGCGACCGCGGCGATCGGGTCGTTCGTGGCGGGCACATTGGCGACCGCGGCGCTGACGTTCACGGCTCCGGTGATGGCGGAGTTCGCGCTCCGCTTCGGCCCTGCCGAGTACTTCTCACTCACCGTCCTCGCATTCATGGCGGTGTCTTGCGTGCTGAGCGATTCGCTGGTCCGCGGATTCGCCAGCCTCGTGTTCGGCTTGTGCCTTGGTCTGGTGGGCATCGATCCGCTTACCGGAGGCGCCCGACTCACGTTCGGCATCCCCCAGCTTCTGGACGGCATTGATGTCGTCATCGTCACCTTGGGACTCTTCGCCGTTGGCGAAGTGCTCTACGCAGCGTCTACGCGGACATCGGAGCGCGACGAGATCGCGGAGATCGAGACGTCCATCTGGATGAGCGCCGATGACTGGAAGCGATCGTGGAGGCCGGGGCTGCGGGGAACCGCGATCGGGTTCCCACTGGGCAGTCTGCCCGCGGGCGGCGCGGAAATTCCGACGCTGCTGTCGTATGCGCTGGAGCGGCGATTGTCGAAGGCTCCGGAGCAATTCGGTCGCGGCGCGATCGAAGGTGTCGCCGGGCCGGAGGCGGCCAACAACGCGTCCGCGGCCGGCACGCTGGTTCCGTTACTGACTCTTGGCTTGCCCACGTCGGCGACTGCGGCCGTGATGCTTGCCGCGTTTCAGCAGTACGGGCTGCAGCCGGGGCCACGCCTGTTTGCCGAACAGGGGCGCCTGGTCTGGGCGCTGATTGCCAGCCTCTACATCGGCAACGTGATGCTGCTCGTGTTGAACCTGCCGCTGCTACGCGTGTGGGTCAACCTTCTGAAGATTCCGAAACCGCTGCTCTACGCCGGCATCCTGACGATCGCCAGCCTCGGTGGGTACGGACTCAACCAGTCCGTCTTCGACGTCGCGGTGATGTACGTGATTGGCCTCGCGGGATACGCCATGCGGCAGGCGCGGATGCCGCTCGCGCCCGCCGTGATAGGCGTCATCCTGGGACCGATCGCTGAACAGCATTTCCGCCGGGCGCTGGCGATCGGCGAAGGGAGCCCGCTCATCTTCCTCACCCGGCCCCTGTCGTGTGCGCTGCTGGTCGTCGCGGTCGTCCTGCTGATCATTCCTTTCGTTGTACGGCGCCGCGTGCCGCCGCTGGCCTAGGCGGCGAGCACGCCAGCCCTCTTGGACTTGCTGCGCATCATGCCGTCGATCGAGATGACGTTCCAGGATCGCAGTGCGAGGAGCAGGAAGAAGGCGATCGCGTAGTCGAGCTGCAGCCACGCGATCGTGAAGTCCGATCGCAGCATCGTACCGAACGTCAACGCGGTGATCATCAAGCTGCCGGCGATGAGCGCGGTCCGTGTCTGGAACCCGACGAGAATCAAGAACCCGATCAGCGTCTCGACGAACGGGAGGACAGAGGCAAACGACGTCAAGAAGGCGGGCGGCATGACCGGGACATCCTTGAATTGCCCGAGCATGTACCCCTGGAAGGCGGGGAGGCCGAGTGCTATGCGGACGATCCCGCGCATCATGATGTTGACGCCGAAGGTCAACCGGAACAGGGCATACGCGATCGCCGCGTCGGAACGCTGGTCTGTGGTCGTATGACTTTCCATGCCTGGCAGATTCGCCATCGTCGCTCCTCTCACCTCGCCCACAACTGGGCATTGCCGTACGCCTCAACCGCCTCGCGCACTTCGGAAAATGGAGTCAGTCGTCCGTGTATTGGTACGATCTGCTCGACGTCGAGTTGCAGACGCGTGACGACGTCGTAGAAGTGCGCGAGATTGGGGACCGCGCCTGGAAGGTCGCCTCTGTTGGCCGGGGGCGTCCACGAATCAGCCTCGATCAGCATCTTTTCGCGCGGCAGGTACACCATCAGCATCCCGATGTTGTGCATGTTGCCGGCGTAGTGATAGATGTTCAGGTCGCGCGTACCGTCTGCCATCACGCGGCTTCCCGTCACCCCCTCAAACACCGGCGTGCGGCCGGATTGCGCCAGCCGGTCAGGATTGATCGTCCGGGGGTTGCGCCATGCATTCTGGTAGAAGGCAACATTCGCCTGCTGCGTGATGATCGTCGCGCCCTCGGCCGCGTAGGTCCGCAGTCCGCCGGAGTGGTCGAAGTGGTGATGCGTATTGATCAGATATCGAATCGGCTTGCCTGGGATGGCCCGTTTGATCGCGTCGATCACCAGGATCGATCGAGCCTCCGTTTCGGGCGCGTCGACGACGACGATGTGATCCCTGAACTCGATGGCAATGCTCTTCGCGCCGCCGGGGAACAACCACACACCGTCCGACACCTTCTCCCCCTGGAGCCTCTCGGGAGCTGGTGCCGCCGCCTGTCGGATGTTTGCAGGCACGTCGATCGTCACGGCCGCGTTGGGCTTGACCTCGGTCACGGTTAGGTCGAGTACTGGGTACCCGCCATTGCGCTGGACGATGCGCGTCGGGAACTTCACGCCGCCGAAGTCCTTGTAGCCGCTGAACACGGCTTCGAGTTTCGTGTCGCCAAGTACGGGGCTCCCGAACCACGTCTCGATCCCTTCGACAAGATTCTGATCGCCGATGACGCCTTCGAACTTCATCTTGTTGGGACCCGTGAATGACACGATCGTCTTTTTTGCGCCACGGATGGTCTCTGTCCGTGCCGTCGCGCCGTTGGCCAGGGCTGCCTTGACGAATCCCTGGGGCGTCAGCCAGATCTGCGCCAGCCGTCCATCGACCGCGGAGCGAAAATCACGTTCGGGCGCCGCCGGCACGGCGTTTTGGCCGACCATGTCCCAAGCGTACCCGCCACTCAGAAGCCAGGTCTGGCGCAGCTCGCCGATGAGTGGCTGGAAGCCGCCCCCGAGC
>Ga0137465_1000637_pt1 | contig 12314 bp, 11 predicted proteins | sample EasRivERMGT828_2_FD_104906 | JGI IMG/M metagenome (GOLD analysis project Ga0137465, IMG submission 104906) | Soil microbial communities from meander-bound floodplain in the East River, Colorado, USA - East River MetaG ERMGT828_2 | ecosystem: Environmental > Terrestrial > Soil > Floodplain ... | reverse complement strand
TGCTCTACCGCTATGGCGGGCTTGCGTCGGGAGGCGAATCCCGACCGCTGAACAGGGCAGCCCGCACGCCTCCGTGCTCGGCGGCGACATGGACAGTGTGCTCCCCGATTGTGCGCATCGTGTGCGCATCACGTTACGAGTACGTTACGGTATCGGAGACCTGGACGACACTCGGCCCGCTAGATGCGACCAGCTCGCATCTAGTCGTTAGCCCCGCCTACCTTGCGATGTTAGGCCAGCTTAACACCCCGTGGTAGGCTACCCTCACGCACCCCCGCTGTCTCTGCCTATCGCATCGCATCAATGCCGCCCGACGAACAAGGGCAGAGACAGGGAGAGCAGGTGTCAGGTCAGCCTAACGCCTAGCGTACAGCCACCCTACGGGGTGGGGGGGATAGGGGGGGTGGTGGGGTATATGGGTACCCTAATGGAATCTGTCTGTATCGGATCCAGAGCCGTCTGGGTGGGGTCCCATATCCTGGAGTCCAGGTAGTGAAGTGCCGTTCCACATTGTGCGAGGTTCGCATGCCCTCGGCTGTCTCTGCTGTTTGACATCGTTGGTGGGCGGCTCGGACCGAGGGTCCTCGCCTGGACAGCGACGCTGTCGCTTGGACATGCGGAGGGCCACCCCTCAAGGTGGCCCGTCATGGAACTGTAATGTTGTTGGTGTGGAGGGTTGGCTTCTCTCCTCCTTCCGCCTCTCTACTCTCTGCGGCTCGGGTTCCGCTCTCTCGGCTCCACCCTCGCCGTCTGTCTCTGCCCAGATTTTCTGGCGGCATAATGCCGCTATAGTAAAGCCGAAGCGTTCACCTCACCAAATTGGTGAACTTTAACTACCAGGGGAGTTTCACGATGCGGGACAGAATCCTTCTGTTACGGATCGTAACGTGGGGTACAGAAGTTGTACCGATCGGAGGGCGATTCGTGAACGTTCGGACCGTACTACAGGGAGGTTTCCGTGTCTAGCTTCGAACTGGAAGAGCGTGAGGAACGCTTCGCTGAGTGGCTGGCGTGCCCGAAGGGCAAGCGTCAGCCTGCCACGATGGCGCTGATGGCTGACTCTCTGGATGTTCACGTCTCCCAGTTGTACCGCTGGAAGCGGAGGGCGAACGTCAAGGAACGGGTGATGGAACTCGTGGACGAAGCCGTGGGCGGCTTCGACCGTGTCGGTGAGGTTCTGGACAAGGTGTTCCAGGACGCTCTGGCAGGGAACACGAAGGCTCAGGAACTGGTGTTCAAGTACGCTGGGCTGCTGGTGGAGCGGAGACAGGTCACGACGACCGTGGATCCTGAAGAGGCGTCGGAGCGCACCGACGAGCAGATCGAAGACGAGTTGGCCAAGCTGAGGGCGAAGCGTGCGGACCAGTGACCGTGAGTTGATGCTGGAGCGGGAACTGCTGTTCCGCAGGGCCTGCAAGCACGATGGGACAACCGAAGGCAAGCTGGCGGCGTTCACGCTCTGGTGCTCGTCATTCGTGAAGATCAAGCGGCCTGATGGCGTGAAGCCGTTCGAGCTACGGCCCTCCCAGACCGAGACCGCCAGGAGGATCCTCGACGGCCAGGACGTCATCATCTTGAAGTCCAGGCAGACAGGATTCTCGACCCTGCTGTCCAACCTGTCTCTGTGGATGGGCCTGGTCGATGAGGGTGTCGAGATCGTCATGCTCTCGATGAACGAACGTGAGGCTCGGCGCCTGCTGGCTCACGCCAAGTTCGCCTACCGTCGCCTGCCCCGTTGGGCGCAGGGTCGGCTACCGAAGCTGACGGACAACAACCTGGAGAAGATGACGTTCGACAACGATTCGATTCTGGAGTCGCTGCCGTCTCGTGAGGACGCTGCCCGTGGTCGCACCGTCAAGCTGATCTTGGCTGACGAGTTCGCTTCCCTGAAGGATCAGGAAGAGGCCTGGGCCGCCATGTCGGCTGCCGCCGACATCGGCGGGCAGACCGTGATCCTGTCCACCGCCAAGGGTGCGGGCGACCTGTTCGAGACGCTGTGGACGAGGGCGTCTGCTGGCGAGATGGACTACGTGCCGTTGTTCTGGTCGTGGAGGGAAGCCTTCAACGACGAGTGGTACGAGAAGAAGAAGACCACTACGCTGCCATGGATCCTGGCCCAGGAGCACCCGTCGAACGCCGAGGAAGCCTTCATCCGTTCTGGCAACGCTGTCTTCGACACCGATCGCCTGCGGGAGATGGTGCCCGAGCTACCCGATCGTTACGATATGGTCTACGACAAGCCCAAGTCGTTGGAGATCTTCATGCGTCGGGACGGCGCTCTCCACGTGTGGGACGAACCCGAAGAGAAGGTGGCGTATGTCATTGGAGTCGACACCGCAGAAGGACTCGAACACGGAGACAGGTCTGTGGCAACAGTGCTCCGAGTCCCTGACGGAAGGATGGTGGCCCGTCTGGTTGGACGAACTGAACCGTGGCGTTTCGCCGAACAGGTGGGCGAACTTGGATGGCTTTACAACACCGCCCTCATCGGACCCGAGCGCAACAACACAGGCCACGCCTTCATCCGAGCGCTCGTAGAGTGGGGCTACCCCAAGATCTTCAAGCACTTCCGTGCAGCGACGAGGCGGGAGAAGCCGACCGAGACCCTCGGATGGCTGACGTCCCGCACCACCAAGCCGCACATCATCTCGGAGCTGGACAAGTTCATCCATGAGCACGACGTGCCAGACGATTTGACGATCTTCGAGATGATGCGCTATGTCCGTGACGAGGCGGGACGCATGGGCGGCTCGCCGTACGACGACTGCGTGATGGCGTACGCTATCGCTGTCGAGATGCTGGCCCACGCCCACGAGCCTATCTACAGGGACGTGAGCAAGGCCCCAGGTCCTTGGACCTATGGATGGTTGGATCGTTGGCAGAACTGGACCGACGAACGTGAGGGCCGTCACTTCATCGGCCGTCGTAATAGGAGAGAACGATGACGTGTGTTCATGGCTGTGGTCGTGAGGCGACCCGTGGCGACGAGTGCTACGCCCACTACCTGAAGTCGGTCAGCTTCAACTACGGGCAGCTACGCAATCGCCTGTACCCTGGGCTGACCAACAGGGAGACCGAAGAGACGATCCGTGCCGAGGCAGCCGCCAAGGGCGAAGACGCAGTACCCGCAGACTGGATCTAGCATGGCTATCTGGCGCAAGGATCCCGACGAGGTCGCAGCGACCTACTCGCCCGAGAAGCGACAGCGCATGGCACGGTTGAAGAAGTACCGTGAACAGGTGCGTGTCTCCACCGCTTGGCGGCGGGACGAGCACGACGATCTGTGGCGAGAACTGATCGACCTGTATCGTAACCGAACGCTCGACCAGAACGAACGGACCGACTACGCCGACAGCGTGTCGCTGGCCGTCGGGTTCTCGACCGTCAACGTGATCTATCCGTCCGTGTCTCTGTCCCGTCCCAAGATCACGCTGACCGCCACCAAGCCCAGCCTGGTGGAGGCCGCGACGATCACCGAAGCTGTCGTGAACCACTGGTGGAAGCACTACGACTACCAGACCGAGTTCCGCCAGGCTGTCAAGGACTTCCTGATCCTCGGTCACGGTTGGGTCAAGACGACCTACGTGAAGAAGGAAGAGGACGTTGAACTGTCGGAGGACGAACGCCAGGGCGAACTGATCGAAGCCCTGAAGGAGAAGTTCCTCGCCGTGCAGGCCAGCCCCGAAGACGAGGCGCTGTTCCCTTCCAACCAGGAGATCGCTGACACGATCCCGACGGTCCGCAAGGTCGTGACCGAGGACCATCCGAACGTGGAGCGTGTGTCTCCGTTCGATGTGCTGGTCGACCCCGATGCCACCCGTGACTACGACATGCGCTGGATCGCACAGCGCATCGCTGTCCCGAAGGCTGAAGCCAGGTTGAAGAAGCACTGGAACCAGAACGTGCTCAGCGATCTGATCGACTCGGCCAAGGAACTGAAGGAGGGCGACGGGTACTACGACGATCAGATCGGCAAGGACGAGACATACATCATCGTCTATGAGCATTACGACCTGTCGACAGGTTACCTGTGCACGTTCGCCGATCAGGGAGACGACTTCCTGGAGGATCCGAAGCCGACACCGTTCCCGTTCCTGCACCCGTTCGTGATGTTGCGGAACTACGAGGTTCCCGAGCACTTCTATCCGATCGGTGAGTTGGAGATGATCGACCCGCTGGTCGAGGCGATGTCGAGAATCTTGACCCGTCAGTTGGGCGACATCGGACAGTTCACCCGCAAGTTCGGCACCAAGGAAGGGTGGGTGGATGACAAGGCCATCAACGCCCTGAAGTCCACGGCCGACGGTGAGGTGGTCACCTTCACCGATGCCGCACCCGACGATCTGCGCCAGGCGCTTGTGGCGCTGCCCACCATGACACCCGACGCCTCCATGTACCAGATGAACGACGTTCTGGTCGATCACACGACCCGTGTCTCCGCCGTCAACGAGTACATGCAGGGCGCTCTGCCCGAGATCCGTCGCACAGCGACGGAAGCGGGCATCATCGCTGACGCCTCTAACGCCCGTGCGGCCGAGAAGTTGGCTCAGATCGAGTTGAACGTCGCCAATGTCGCCCGTCGGGTGGTTCAGTTGGGTCAGAAGATGCTGACCGAAGAGCAGGTCGCTCTCATGTACGAAGAGGATCCGAACAACCCAACCGAATGGGTGCCGTTCTCCCGTGAGGACATTCAGGGCGAATACTCGTTCGAGGTGGAGGCGGGCTCGACCCAGCCTCGCAACGAGACGTTCCGCCGCCAGTCGGCGTTGCAGATGATGGACGCCTTTGCGAACCCGCTCTTCGCCCCTCAGCCGCAGCCCGATGGCACGGTCATGCCGATCATCGATGCTCGCAAGCTGGCTGAGTACGTGATGCGTGAGGGCTTCGGCGTGCGAAATGCCTCCGAGTTCATCATTCCCGAGCCTCCGCCGCTGCCTCCCGTCATGATGGACGGGGAACTGCCACCAGGGGAAGAGGGCATGCCACCCGAAGGCGGAATGCCACCCCCGCAGGCACTCCCACCTGGGCCGATGCCGCCGATGGGTGACGCTACGGCGGGCGCCCCGCCCGTAGCGTGAACGAATCTGCCTCTATATAGACGCAACGAACACCCGAGAGGATTCGATGAGCGATCTATTTGACGCTGCCGCCGACGAAGCTGTTGCTGAGTTGGGGGGCAGTGAAGCAGCGGTTGAAGAAGGACTCCCTGAGAGCACCCCAGATCCAACCGATCTACCAGCAGAAACTCCACCAGCAGAGACAGCACCCGCCGTCGAAGCAGGGGTTGAGCCACCATCACAGGAGCCGTCGCCTCAGGCACAGGCACCGTGGTGGAACGAGCGCCTCGGCGAAACCGTCGAGTACAAGGGCGTCACGATGACGCTCGAAGACGCTCTGGCCAACGGCCTCCGACAGGCGGACTACACTCGTAAGACTCAGGAACTGGCCCAGAGGGCTCAGGTTGCTGACTGGGGCGAGCAGACGCTGGCAGCTTTGAAGGCCGACCCTGTGGGCGGTCTGAGAAGCATTGCCGAACAACTGGGACTGATTCCCAAGGACCAGCAGGGCTTCGATCCTTCCGAAGAGCCCGACCCCGCACTCGTGGAGTTGGCCTCGGTGAAGAGCGAGATCCAGACGCTGAAGGACGAACGATTGGCGGAACTTGTCCGCCGAGAGATCTCCGATGTCCGAGGAAAGTTCCCTGACTTCACGGACGATGTTCTCGCATTGGTCGCAGAGTTGGGTGGACAGGGAGTCGGGCTATCGATCGAAGAGGGCTACTACCTGTGGAAGGGCCGCAAGGCCTCCGAAACAGCACAGGCGACCGCAGCAGCGCAGGCGAAGGCCACCGCTGAGGCGAAGGCGCTAGAAGCTGCTAGGGCCGCACAGGTGGCGGCAGGGCATTCGCCCGCTGCCAACGTCGAGGACCGTACCGATTACGGTGAACTGGCGGGTGGCGACCTGTTCGATGCGATCGCAACCGAAGTGTTCGGCGGTCGGTGGGACGATCCCGACTGACGGGATCCCTAATCTAGGAGATCGCCTCTCATGGCAAACCCCAACTTCAATACTCTGGCTGCAACCACGTTGCAGAAGTACGTTCCGCACATGGCGGACCAGATCTTCAAGAAGCACGTGCTTCTGAAGTACCTCTTGGGCAAGGCACGCAAGAACAGCGTCTCTGGACGCTCGTTCGTTGTGCCTGTGATGAGCGAAGAGAACGACACGGTCGTGACGTTCTCGGGCTTCGACCACCTGGACCTGACGCCGCAGGAAGTCGGTACGGCCGCTGATTACCAGTGGAAGCGCCTGGCTGTCTCTGTGGCTATCTCGGGCGAAGAGCAGGAATGGAACTCTGGCAAGGAACAGGTCATCGCCCTCTTGAAGGCGAAGACCCAGCAGGCCGAGATGTCGGCTGCCAAGAAGTTCAACACCATGTTCATCACGTCCGACGGTACGGGCAACGGCGGCAAGGACTGGCTGGGGCTCGCCGCTCTCGTCGGTGACGCTGCCACAGGTCCTGCCACGCTCGGTGGCATCACCGTAGCGACAGACCCTTGGTGGGTGTCTCCGATCAGCAACTCTGCTGTTGCGATCACGGTCGAAGACGTGAACCACCAGTACAACGAGTGCACCGCTGGCGGTGACGACGACGGACCCGACTTCGAGTTGACCACGCAGTTGCTGTGGGAAGCGTACGTCGACCAGTTGCAGCCCCAGCAGGTCTTCGAGAACCCGAAGCTGGCTGAGGCGGGCTTCCGCAACATCGTCCACCGTGGCGCTCCCATCGCCTGGGACTCCGCCGTGGTCACGGGCGACTGGTACTTCCTGAACTCCAACCACCTGTGGCTGGTGACGGGACGCAACAACTGGATGCGCCAGCGCAAGTTCATCGAACCGCCCGACCAGGAAGCGCAGTACGCTCTCATCATCAGTTCTGGCCAGTTGGTGACGGATTCCCGTCGCCGTCTGGGCAAGCTGATGGGACGTCTGCCAAGCTGAACTTGACGGTTCCACGAGAGGGGGGCTGGGGCGTGGCCTCAGTCCCCTTCTTTCATTTGGAGGTAGAGATGGGTGCAGATGACGCTGTCTTCGGGCGTGAAGCTGTCCAGCCAGGCTCCGTGGGGGGCAATAGGCGACCAATTCCAGGCATCGACGCTGTGCCCGTGTCCAGCATGTTTGGAGACGCAGACCATCGTAATCAGGGCGCTGTCGCTCCATCGTGGGCAACCTCTCGCTCCAAGCGAGACACTCGGCTATGTGTTGTTTGCGAACGCACGGGCGGCAAGGGGCACAAGGTGGCTGGCAAGATGAAGTGTTCTCCGCACCTGATGCAGGACGCCCGTAAGGCTGCGAAGTCTGCAAATGCAAGGTCTGCTGCTGATGGCAACGCTGGCTGAGATCTCTAGCTTCGCTAGAGCGGTCCTACAGACCGACGATACGGACCTGACCGACGAGATGCTGTTGGTGTTCGGCAATGATTCGACAGAGCGGATCGTCAATGTCCGCAACATCTGGCCCCACCTGTACAGTGAGGGCACATTGGCGGTTGTGGCCTCCGATGGGCAGTACGCTCTCAACTCGGCGTCGTTCACCCCACAGACCTTCACGTACCTGGAGTCTGTCTGGGACGACAACGGCATGGGCAGAAGCCTGGTGGAGACCGACTACCAGGAGGCTACCGCTTTCTGGATCGGCAACAACCAGACCGAATCAGATTCCCCAGGCTGGTTCTCGATCTACGGTGGAAACCTGTACCTCTACCCTCGGCCGTCGGCTTCCCGCACCTATCGTGTGGGCGGATATCGTGAGCCGACAGCGATGACGACCTCGGGCACGTCACCCGATCTGCCCACCAGGTTCCACAACGCCATCCAGTACGGCGTCGTGTCTCTGGCCCTCGCCCAGACCGAAGACTACGAGGGCGCCCAGTATTGGGCGGGTATTGCCAATCAGGCCGTGAATGCCGCTATGCGAGCACAGTTCAACAACACGACTCACCGTCCCGCCCAGATGCACGGCCGTGGTGGCCCTCGCTACTGGTGGTACCGTGACTGGATCCGATCGATGGTGCCGTAGTGCGAGTTAGCACCGCCCGTGGTAACAGGCTGACCGCTACAGGAGTCAACGACTTCTCGGGCGGTCTGTCTCTGCTGCCACCACAGGAACTTGCACTGACCGAGTCCGCCATGGCGAAGAACGTCGTGTTCTCCGCTCGGGGCGGTGTGAACACTCGTCCAGGTTTCCGTCCGTTCGCCACCGCATCGATCGGCACGGGCGTCTCGATCATGCGTCACGTCCATCACAGGGCGCTGGACGGTGTCGACCAGTTGTTTGCGGTAGACAACAACGGTGTGCTGTTCTGGTCTGCGGAAGGCATGTGGCACAACACGCTTCTGACGGTCGGTTCGATCACGGCGGTCAGCATCGCTGACAGCATGCCGCTCGGCTGCAATGCCGCCCAGTACCTCGACAAGTCGTACTTCGTCCAGGCTTACGGCGAGTACAATCAGGAATGGAACGGGACGATCATGAGTCGACTCGATCTGTTCTACAACGATGACCTGGCGGATCCGTCCGCCGTCATCCCTTCGATGCCCGACGGACGAGTGATCGCCGTTAGGGGCGATTTCACGTTTGTCGGTGACGTCGCAGAGAATGTTGGTGATGACGCTGGCAAGACCTTCCACGGCAGGTTGCGCTGGTCGCACCCAGGTATCCCGACCTCTTGGCGGGAGCAGGACTTCGTGGACCTGCCGCAGGGTAGGATCTCGGCGCTGGTGGCTTTCCGTGACTATCTGGCCATCTTCACCGATGATGAGATCTATGGCCTGTACGGAGACAGCACCGAGACGTTCCAGGTGCAGCGGATCACGGCCGATACTGGAACACCGTACCATGCGAGCGTGACGGCGTCGGCTTCGAACCTGTACTGGTGGGACTGGGACCAGGGCGTGATGACGATGGGTGCGGGAGCGCCCAGGTCGGTGTTCGGCAAGTTGCAGCCGTTCTTTGATCAGGGCGCCTTCGATCCCGACGGGTTTCACAACTTCCCACCGTCTCTCGTGTGGGGGGACGGCAAGCTGTATGTGAACACGGGCGCCTACAATTCTCGGGTGGCGCACGCTTCCGAGTTGGGTCGCATCCTGGTGTTCGACCCCAGGGTCAGCGGCGAGGGGGCGTGGACCTCGTACGAGTTCCCGCCGTTCGCTGGGGGAAACAAGGGCGGTACGGTCTACCCTCGTGTGTTCGCCACAGATCTGGTCGTGTTGGGTTCGGAGGGGCGAGAGATGATCGTCAACGATCAGACGATGCGTCTCGACCGTGACCACACCTATTCGTCTACGGACAAGCGGCCGCCGATCGTTCGTTGGCGCTCGGCACCGTTCGCTGGCGACACGAACGTGACGAGGAAGCGTTGGAGGCGTCCGAGGCTTACGATCAGGTCCGCTTCCGCACATCAGGCGATCCAGTTCGGCTACCTGCGGAACTACAGTGAAGCCGAGGTCGGTACGCTCCGAGAGCGGGACCTGAACTTCCTGTCTCAGATCGACTTCGATGCGGGCTCTGGGTTGTGGGTGATCGATGCTTGGACGGACCTGTTCGCCGCCGAAGACACGGCCCGCTGGAACGGCTGGTCGGCCACGGTTCACGTTGTCGCCAACGCTCTGAACCTGGACGTTACGACGGTCAGCGGCAACAAGGTGCTGACCACCGATGTGGCCTATGATTTCCGTACGGCGAGGGTGGAGGTCAATGCCGCTCAGATGGTGGCCAACACGACCACCTCGTTTCTGGTCTTCAACGGCAACACGAATCTGCGCTTCACGTCGACAACCTCAACCGTAACGATCTCTTGGCGCAACGAGGCGGCGGCAACGACCGTGCTGGGCACGTTCGCTTATGGCGCTGCGAAGGACTGGTGGGCTATCGAGTGTGATGGCAGCGTGATCTACTGGCAGTCGTCTCCTGACGGTGTGACGTGGACGACAGAACAGTCGATCGCCATCCCGTCGGACATCACGATGGCGATGTTGGCAGCCATGACGGTCGAGTTGCGTTGCGAGCAGACCTCGCTCGGAACGGGAACGGCGATCTTCGACACGTTCCGTTTCGAACCGTCGACCGACAGCAACTTCTTCGTGTGGGACACGTCGATTTGGGCGGTGGATCTTAACGGCAACGAACCGCCAGACAACTTCGTGGCTTTCGAGACGTTGCCGTCCGCAGGGGCGGGTAACGTCTTCCAGATGGAGTTCCGTTCCGTCGATCCGCCTGCGAGCGGAGTCGACGTGGACTCCACGAACGCCCCGTGGGGCATCGACTCTATCGTTCTACCGTTCCGTGAGAAGGGCGTAAGGTGACCTGATGGCCTTGACCGTGCCCAACGTGCTAGTCGCTGGCACCCCAGGCGTCGCTGACGACGTGAACGAGAACTTCGACGCTGTCGAAGCCTACGTGAACGGGCTCGTCACGACGACCGACAACACGACCCTTCTGCTCGGCAAGTTGTCGAACAAGCTGGTCGACCCGACCCTGCTGACAGCCAACTCGGCCACCTTCACGACGATCGTGGACATCTCTGGCTACACGATCACGTTCACGGCGCTGGCGAACCGCATGTACAAGCTGGAGATGTACTGTCACGTCAGCAGCAGCATCGCTGGCGATTACGTCAAGATGCATATCCGCACCAACGCTGGCACCACGATCGGTGCTGGCCTGCTCGAACTGCCTGTCGTCAACGAAGAACAGACGATCTCCGCCGTGGCCTTCGTGACGCCAGGTGCGGGAGCCGTCACCTACAAGGTGTCGGGCGAACGGATCTCTGGCACGGGCAGCTTGATGGTGGAGTCGTCTGCCACGGTGCCGTCGATCTTGTCGGTCCAGGACTTCGGAGCGGACTGATGCCTCTCGATCTGGTCGATATTCCGAGCTTCATGCCCGACAACCTGTTCTCTCTGAACCAGGCAACAAGAACGGCATTCTCCACGGCCAACCACAAGTTGCGGGACTGGATGATCGATCCTCGACTCAGGTCGATGTTGACCTTCGACCACAAGCAGGAAGGCGTGGACTATTATGCGAGTCCACAGCCAGGAGACCAGTTCATCTCTTCGGGGGCTGGTGGGGCAGTAGACGGTGACACGGGGCAGCCGTCTGTATGGCTCTACGCCAACGACGCCCTGGGCTGGATGGTGTGGGACCTGGTATCTATCGACTACACTCCCACCGTTATCGTGCTGACCCTGGGCAACGGACAGACGAATGCTCACTTCTTGAGGATGGGCCGCAAGGTGTTTGTCGACTACACGATCATCTTCGGGAGCACGACATCCTTTACGGTGGGACCCCACATCGATTTCCCGTCAGCGTCCAACTCTCCACTGGACTACGATCTTACGGCGGTTTACCCGCTGGGACCTGGTGGAACGTTCGCCGCCAACCAGACCGAAATGAACTGGGGGAGCATTGTCGATGCGGCTCCCGCTGGCGGCTTCCAGGGCTTCTCTCGTGTCGAGAGTGCTGCGACCTGGCGCATCTTGCGGCTCGCCGTGTCGGGAGCGAACATCACTGCGGCAGGTATCACCGCCACCAGCCCGTTCACCTTCACGACCGATGACGTTATCAGCGGCCACCTGACCTACACGTTTGATGGCTAGGGAGATCCCATGGCATACGATCGCAACGCTTACGGGATGCTGAGTGCCGCTGTCACTCAGACCCAGCAGCGTATCGCCCAGCTACAGGCGGGTCTGAAGGCGAATCCTGCGGGGGCCGCCATGTACAAGGCGGCTATCGCCCAGGAGCAGGCCCGTCTCACGTCCTACCAGCAGGGCGTCGCCCAGCAGACAGCGTCTGTCCCCGTCGACAACGCTGGCTACCAGCAGCAGAAGTCGGACATCGGTCAGCAGTACGGCGCCCAGTTGGCGGCGGCCGACTATGGACGCACGATCGCCCAGCAGAGACACTCCCGACAGGCTGGGGACTTCAATGTGGCTTCCGCCCGACAGCGCAACACGTTCGATTCGCCGTACTTGCAGCGGGGCATGTTCCGTAGCGGTGTGAGGCGTCGTGGTTTGGAAGAGATGCGTCAGACGCAAACGTCGGCGTACGGCAACATGGTGGGCCAGCAGGCGGAAGAGTTGGGCGGGCTCGCCCAGCAGCGCACGCAGTTGATGGCCAACCGCACGTCGGCGTTGAGCGCCGTCGATAGGGCACGTCAGAAGGCCATCTTCGACTATCTGGGAAGAGGGAGTTGAGCATGCCTACGGATCCAGGATATCGCACGCCGCCGAAGAAGAAGACGCCGA
>Ga0137465_1000633_pt1 | contig 12372 bp, 9 predicted proteins | sample EasRivERMGT828_2_FD_104906 | JGI IMG/M metagenome (GOLD analysis project Ga0137465, IMG submission 104906) | Soil microbial communities from meander-bound floodplain in the East River, Colorado, USA - East River MetaG ERMGT828_2 | ecosystem: Environmental > Terrestrial > Soil > Floodplain ... | reverse complement strand
GGGCGTCGACACGGTGCAGATCAATCACATCGACTCGTTCTTCGGACCGGGCGGCCTGTCCGTCGACACAACGTACCAGCCACCACAGGACGGCCTCTACGGCAACGAGAACCTGACCCGCAGGCTCAACCCAGCAATCGTCAACCTGTTCGACAGCTCCTTCACCGCGCTCGAGTCCTGGCAGGGCAGCGACCGCAACGACACGCTGACCCGCTTCGTCGGCCGCAACATGGGCGACTGGTTCAACATGATCAACCAGGGCATCATCCGCCCCAGCTTGGCGGACTCCGACACGCACGCGACGATCCCAAGCCAGTCTGGCTTCCCGCGCACCATGGTCGCGTCACCGACTGACGACGTCACGATGCTGGATGACATCGCCGATACGCTGGCCGGCAACGTCAACAGCGGCCACGCCACCGGCACCAACGGCCCGTTCATCAAGGTGACAAGCTCGGCCGTGTCGACCGGCCAGTCCGGTGGGCTCGGCCACGGCGAGGCAACGCTTATCGCGACAACAAACGACGCCGCAACGATCACCGTTGACATTCAGAGTCCGCTCTGGGCGCCGTTCGACACGGTCGAGTACTACGTGAACACGGTGCCCACGATCAACGACTTCGACAACGATGTGCTGACGCCACCCTTCTACAGTGTCGCCCCGCAGATCGTTCAGACGGCGGGGACGGATTTCAGTATCACAGACGTTGACGACTTCCCATCGATCCCCGGCGCACGCCACCTAGAAGCGACGGCATCCGCGACACTCACCGGTCTAACCGAGGACACGTGGGTCGTTGTGTTAGTGCGCGGCATGGATAGCACCTCGGAGCCACTCTTCCCGATCATTCCAAACAACATCCGGGTCAGCTCCAACCCAACGCTCGCAGACCTGATCGACGGCAACCTGGGCGAGGACGGCGTCACCGCGATGGCGTTCAGCAACCCGCTCTTTATCAGCGTCGGCGGCACCGCGGGCTACGACACGCACGATATTGACTCAGATGGCGACGGCTGCACGAACGCGCAGGAGGTCGGCCCGAACCAGCTGGACGGCGGCCGGCGCAGCCCCAGCAACCCGAACGACTACATGAACCCGTCCGACGACAAGCTGAACCGCGTCGATGACATTCTGGATGTCGTCGAGCAGTACTTCATGGACGATACGGACGGAAACCCGGGACTGCCCCCGTACGCGGTGGGCTACGACCCGGAGACGGACCGCACCGCACCGCCGACCTCCGTCGAGGAGCCTGACCCAGGCAAGCGGGACATCTGGGACCTCCGCAAACCGAACGGCCTGCAGCGTGTCGATGACATTCTCAACCAGGTGAAGCAGTACTTCCACGACTGCGTATAGCCGCGCCCTAGCCGCTCACTTCCCAACTCCCTAGATTCCGATCGGGCCCCTACAGGGCTGCTTCTGAACTGCCGACAATGAATCAAGCAGATTAGGCGAGGACGAAATGGACGGTTCAGACAACCAGCCCCCTATCCTTACGAACGAACACTTCGCGGCCACGGTTCGGGCCGAGGTGGCGCGCTCCAGGCGCTACGGACACCCGTTTGCCGTGTTCGTGCTGCGGCCGCCCGCTGGGCCCGCCCTGAGCGAAAGTCTGGCCGCTGAGCAGGTCAGCGAGAATCTGTCTGCGCTCCTCACCAGCGGCCTGGTCCGCGAATGTGACTTCGTCTCAGTGCTCGAAGATGAACGCGCCATCGGCGTGATGCTGCCGGAGACGGGCGTCGCTGGCGCGGGCGCGCTGGTCGAGCGGCTGCTTGCAGCAATCAGCCACCCCGAGCACGAGTGGAGCTTCGACCTGTTCGTCTACCCGGAGCACCAGGACGAGATCGCGGAGCTCGCGAAGAAAGCCGCCTAGCTCAACCGAGCGATTCCCTCCAAAGGGCCATCCGGCCCTGCCCCAACCCCATCGTTTTCGTTTAGAGTGTTGTCGCACCTAATTTCTGGGTAGGAGAGCAACGCTTGGCTATTTCTCGCGCAATCGAGTCCATTACGGTCGACGACGAGACGCTCCGGACAGCGTTAATCGACGCCTTCCTGCCATCACTGCTTCCGGCGCTGGCGCAGGTAACGGGCGATTTCTCGCTGCTGCGCGACGACCTACGCCCGCCATCGATGGCGCCCGGCGTGCCGCAGGGCGGCATGACGCTCGAACAGCAGGCTGCAGCGCGCGACCTCGCGTTCGACGCGCTGCAGGCGCTGCGTGACCACGGCCCGTCGACTGCACAGCGGCCGATCGAGGATGACGTGCGCAAGATCAGCGCGTGGATGACGGGCTCGCCTGCATCAGACGACTACATCCCGATGATCCTGGAAGAGCTCGCGCCAGATGACGAGGACCAGCGCGCGCCGAAGTGGCACGCGAACGGCAAGCGGCCGTTCCTCGTCGCTATCATCGGCGCGGGCATGTCCGGCATCCTCGCAGGCATCCGGCTGAAGCAGGCCGGGGTGCCGTTCGTCATTATCGAGAAGAACGCGGATGTCGGCGGCACGTGGCTGGAGAATACCTACCCCGGCGCGCGCGTCGATGTCGCGAGCGCGTTCTACAGCTACTCGTTCGCGCAGAAGATCGACTGGCCGAACTCGTTCTCGACGGGGAGCGTGCTCCAGCAATACTTCCGCGACTGCGCGGACGAGTACGGCGTCTGCGATCAGATCCGGTTCGACACGGAAGTGGAGTCCGTGACGTTCGACGACGAGCGCTGCACCTGGTCGCTCCGGCTGCAAACCAATGATGGCGAAGAGACGCTCGAAGCGCAGGCCGTGATCAGCGCCGTCGGGCAGCTCAACCGGCCGAAGATGCCGGACATCGTCGGCATGTCAACATTCGAGGGGCCATCGTTCCACTCCGCGCGCTGGGACCACGATATCGATCTGCGCGGTAAGCGCGTCGCGGTGATCGGGAACGGCGCGAGCGCCGCGCAGTTCATCCCCGTCATCGCGCAGGAGGTCGACGAGCTGGATGTCTTCCAGCGCACGCCGAACTGGTTCTTCCCGGTCCCCAACTACCACGAAGAGACGCCCGGCGGCCTGGAGTGGCTGTTCCGTCACGTCCCCCACTACCTGCACTGGTACCGATTCTGGCAGTTCTGGATCATGACCGACGGCCTGCTGCCCTCGACCGTGAAGGACGAAAGCTGGCCGCACCAGGACCGCTCCGTCAGCGAGGCGAACGACCAGCTACGCATGATCCTCTCGATGTACATTCAGTCGCAGTTCGCCGACCGGCCCGACCTCGTCGACAAGGTCGTGCCGAAGTACCCGCCCGCCGCCAAGCGCATCGTGCTGGACAACGGCATCTGGGCGGAGACGCTCAAGCGCGACAACGTCCACCTGATCACAGAGCCGATCAAGGAGATCACACCGAGAGGTGTGCTAACCGCCGACGGCGTGCAGCACGCGGCCGACGCGATCGTCTACGGCACCGGCTTCCAGGCGTCGCGCTTCCTCACGCCGATGAAGGTCGTGGGCCGCAACGGCATCGACCTGAACGAGCAGTGGGACGGCGACGCGCGCGCCTACATGGGCATCACGGTGCCAAACTTCCCGAACTTCTTCATGCTCTACGGCCCGAACACGAACCTCGTCGTCAACGGCAGTATCATCTACTTCTCCGAGTGCGAGGTGCAGTACATCCTCGGCTGCGTACGCATGCTTATCGAAGGCGAGCACAAGGCGATCGATTGCAAGAAGGACGTCCACGATGCATACAACAAGCGCATCGACAAGGCGAACCTCGAGCGCACCTGGGGCGCGTCGAAGGTGAACAGCTGGTACAAGAACGATAAGGGCCGTGTGTCGCAGAACTGGCCGTTCAACCTGATCGAGTTCTGGCAGCAGACGCGCGAACCGGACCCCGCCGACTACGTGTTTCTGTAATCTACCCGGCTACTCAGTGTGGTTGCGAGAGCACGCAGTGGTGAGCTATTGCGGACAGTTGTACGCTGTCCAGCCCTGCGCATCGGGGAAGCAATCAGCAAAACGCCCGTTGAGCGATCCACCGACATCTGGAACTAGATTCGCATTCGGGAAGAAGTCCCATAGGTGACCCATCCAGCCAACCTGTGATCGATACATACATGTGGTCTCGCTGCTGAAGGTCTGACCCCACGTGCAGTCAAACGTGTGGTCCTCAGCGTACTGCTCACAAGTTTGTTGCGTCGTTCGGATGAACGCGGGTTGCGCAGTGCCGATACCTAACCAGCACATATCGCCGTGCCAGTGCCAACCGTCATACGGTCCTGACCAACTGCACACCGGCAAACAGAGTGCATCAATGTTGTTCTGGTCTACAGGCGGGGGCGAAGCAGGTCCCCAGCCAACCGAGTCGCCTTCGACGTAGTAGAGCTCTGCTACCAGGCGTCCATCGTTGCACACGAACCCGCCTGGGGTTGTCGGATCAAAACTCCCATCCCAATAGTTTAAGTTAACGTAATGGATGCCCTGCCCCGGCACATCAACATTGAACTGTTCCACGGTATAGCCACGTTCGGCCAGTACGTCGACGTCGCAAGTTCTCAGCTCCGCTGCTTGAGGGTCGTCGGTAATCGCCCGCACGGCCCGAGCGACTTGCCCATCAACCGCCGGGCATACCTCATAGTACCGCTCAATCACAGCGAGCACGTCGCTCATGTTCTGATGTCCGCCTGTACCGAGCCCCGGGTCGTAGGGAGCAACGAGATCGTGCAAGAAGGTGTAATCAACACTAGGCCAATCCTGACCGAACGACTGCCTAACGGCGACTATGTCGGCAACATCAACCCGGTTGTCCGAGCTGGCATCCACATTGGGGCAACTCAGGAGGGGAACGACCGCCTGGCCCGCCGTCTCCGACTGAGCTTCGACTCGCCAAGAAGCCGCGAATGCGAAAGCAATGATGATCGCACCAAGAAGAGGGATAATTCGCATTATCATCGGCAGTATAGCGAACGCCGAATGGCAACAAATCCTGCTTGACTTCGTTGAGAGTTAAGAATACGCTTGTACTCTGCTGGAGATTCAGCCTAGCAGCAGTTCGGGCCCCGCCGAAGACAAGCCGACCTGAGTGTGGATACAGGTAACGCTGGCGAAGGGAGCCCTACGTTGCTAAGAAAAGCTCGCATACCAACGCTACTTCTGCTGGCTATGCTGGCGCTTCGCTTCGCGTCCGCCGAGGCAACTCCACTTACTGTCGGCCTCACAGCCACGGACAACGATCCCTCCCGCGGCTATACCCTTTTCGGGCCGCTACAGACATCGGGAACGTACCTCCTCGATAACGAGGGCCAGGTTGCCCATAGCTGGGGTGGGCCGAACCCGTCAATCTCCAACTACCTCCTTGAAGACGGCAGCCTATTCCGAAATCTTGTCTACGGACCAAACCCGTTCATGACAGGTGGGGCAGCTGGCCGCATCGAGCATCTGGATTGGGATGGCAACTCCATCTGGCTGTTCGACTACGTTCCGGCGCATCACGATATCTCGGTCCTTCCGAACGGCAACGTACTGATGATTGCTTGGGAGGCCAAGATGGAAGCTGAAGCGATTGCCGCTGGACGCGATCCAGCGCTCTTGGGTGATGACGAACTCTGGCCGGACTACATCATTGAAGTCGAACCAACTGGACCAACCACTGGAGACATTGTTTGGGAGTGGCACCCATGGGATCACTTGATCCAGGACTTTGACAACACAAAGTCCAACTTTGGCGTCGTCGGAGATTACCCTGAGTTAGTCGACGTGAACTTCTTCGAGCAAACGAGGCCGGCCGATGGCGAAGCTGACTGGATGCACTCGAATTCCATTGACTACAATCCAGCTTTGGATCAGATCATCCTCAGTGTGCGGCACTTCAGTGAGTTTTGGGTCATCGATCACAGCACGACGACAGCCGAGGCTGCTTCACACTCGGGCGGAAACAGTGGCAAGGGTGGAGATCTCCTGTACCGCTGGGGCAACCCGCAAGCGTATGACGCCGGTACCAGCTCCGACCAGCAGTTGTTCGTGCAGCACGACGCGGAGTGGATTGAGCCCGGGCTCCCTGGAGCGGGAAACATCATCGTCTTTAACAATGGCACAGCCCGGCCCGGCGGGAACTACTCTTCCGTAGATGAGTTGGTCCCGCCTGTTGACCAATTCGGCAACTATGCGTACACGACAGGCCAACCGTACGGCCCAGCGTCCCCTACGTGGAGCTACGTTGCGCCTAACCCACCCGACTTCTACTCCGCCTTTATATCGGGTGCGAACCGCACGTCCAACGGCAACACGCTCATAACCCACGGCGCCAAGGGTAAGCTTTTCGAAGTCACGCCAGCGGGCGCTACGGTATGGTCCTACGTTAACCCCAAGTCGACCACGGGAACCATCGCACAAGGAAACACTCCGCCTAACAACACGAATCTCGTCTTCCGGTCCTACCGATACGAGGCTGACTACGCGGGACTCGATGGCCGCGATCTAACCCCTTCGGGAGTGCTCGAAATAGAGGACTCGGACGGCGACGGGCTCGAGAATATCGATGAGCTCAAGGTGTACTTAACTAATCCGGCCGTTGCTGACACGGACGGGGATGGCTGTGAGGACGGAGTTGAAGTGCAGACAGGGTCAGGCAGCCAACTGTCGGGTGGCTTGCGCGACCCACTGGACCCGAACGACTACTTCAACCCAACGCAAGATGGACTCAATCGAATCGATGACATCTTAGCTGTGGTACTCGCGTACTTTGTGGACGACACAGACGGCAACCCGGGTCTACCGCCCTACTCACCGGGCTATAACCCAGACCTGGATCGTTCGAACATGGCTGCGTCTCCCAACCCGTGGAACACGGGCGCGCCCGACGGATTGCAGCGAGTGCAGGACATACTGCATGCTGTTAACTCGTACTTCCACGACTGCGCGTAGATAACCGATCAGCGCGCCAGCAGGCGTTCGTCAATCTAGGCTTTCATTGCACCCCGCGTCCGGCTCGTCGCACGCAGGTCTATCGCCCCAACGGCTCAGCAGGCCCCGATAGCGAGCGATGACCGGATAGATCGCGTTCTCGATCAGCGCGATGGGCGGAAATCGGTACAGCCGTCCAACTACCGCCCGGCGGCCGCCGAGCTCTTCTAGCACTCTGTTGACCGCAGCCGCACCTGCGAAGACTCGTCCGCCCGCATCGATGGCATAAACCCGGCGTTCAGCGTCCTCGGGCTTGATGGAGAAGCGCGCGCGCCACTCGGGCGACTGGTTCGGGATGACGAGAATCGTTCCGTGCGTGTCTCGCTCTCGGACCCAGCGGGCAGTCCGAGTGCAAATACCGCACTTGCCATCGAACAGGAGGACGAGGCGATAGTCCTCCCACCGTGGTTCGCCAGCTACCTCAGGTTTCACGACTCCATGGTAGCCATGCCAGGCAGCGTGACACGAAACGCTTGGAGCTATTCGCGCCCTGCCCTACCATCGCGTCATGAGCAGGACCAGTTGGAGCAGCCCCGAATTGTGATCATCCGCATACACATAAAAGGCGCTTTTTTGCCAAACAGTAGTGTCAACTAGCGAGGCATCTGGACAGGTCGCTGGCGATTCAAACAAGAAAATCGCGTCTGCCAGATTCAGGGCGAGAATCGGAAATTCGTTTTCTCCAATTCAATCAAGATCCGGCGCGGACGCCTATTCGCGGACGATGAGCGCTATCTTACCGGTGGCGCGCCGCTCTTCGATCTCGCGCAGGGCGTCCGCCGCGCGCTCCAGCGGGAACGTTGCGCCGACGAGCGGCTTGATCTTGCCCGCCTCGAACAGCTCCGAAAGCGCCCGGCCGATGCGCTGCGGCATGTCGGGGAAGTGGCGGACGCCTTCCCCCCAGGCCACGCCTACGACGGAGGAGTTCTTCAGCAGCAGGCGATTCACCTTCACCTCGGGGATCGTGCCGCCGGCGAAGCCAACGACGAGCAGCCGGCCACCAACGGCCAGCGCGCGCACGCTATCGATGAACTTGTCGCCGCCAACCGGGTCGAAGACAAGGTCAGCGCCACGGTCGTTCGTGAGCTTCTTGACCTCCGGCAGCCAGTCGCTGTCGGCGTCGAGCGTGTGGTCCGCGCCGAGATCGCGGCAAACAGCTTCCTTCTCCTCGCCGCGCGCGATGGCGATCGACTTCAGCCCGAGCGCAGCGGCGATCTCGATCGCTGCGCTGCCGACGCCGCCGGCCGCGCCGTGGATGAGCACCGTCTCGCCTTCGCGGCACTGCCCGCGGTCGACCAGGCCGAAGTACGCCGACTGGTAGTTGACAAGCGAGGTTGCCTGCGCGTACGACATGCCGTCAGGGATGTGGAACGTCGATACCGGCGACGAGATAGCGTACTCGGCCCAGGACGCAAGCGGCGTCCAGGCAGCGACGCGTTCGCCGGGCTTGAAGCCGGAGCCATCGGGTGCGGTCTTAACGATGCCCGCCATCTCGATGCCCGGGATGAAGGGCGCTTCCGGGCGGAACTGGTAGCGGCCCCGCGTCATCAGCAAGTCGGGGAAGCCAACGCCCGCGGCGTGCACCTCAACGACAAGCATCTTGTCGTTAGACGGCTCTGGCACGTCGGCGAGCTTCAGGCCGTCCGGGCCATCGAGGCTGATGAGCTGCATAGCGCGCATGGGGCCAGTTTCCAGGGTCAGGGGGTCAAGGGTCAAGGGTCAGGGAACCGGGAATGAGTTCTGTCCGATTCTTGGCTTATCAGGCGCGGCGGCTTGCGACCGCTTCCAGCTCGTTCGCTGCTGTAATCTCCGGCGTCGTTTGTGCGATCTGCATCCCCATGCGCTGCGCCGCCGCGCGATAGCCTGGCACATCCAGAACTTTGGAAAGCGACGCCCTGATCTGTTCTGCGGAGGCGCCCGGCAGCAGACGTAGACCTGCGCCGTGCGCCACGATTCTTGCCGCGTTGTCAGGCTGATCGCCAACGAGCGGTATGCAAAGGAGCGGTACACCGTGCGTCAGCGCTTTCGACAGCGTGCCAAGCCCGCACTGACTAACGATTGCAGCAACGTGTGGCAGGACAGCGCTGTGCGGAGTGAACGGTTCGAAGACGACGTTCGGCGACGAGGTGAACTCATCCTTGTTCAGCGAGGGGCCAAGCGTGACGAGTGCGCGCACCGGCATTTGCCTCACCGCCTCAAGGATGCGGTGCATGGCCGGCGCCTGACCCTGGCTCAAGGTGCTCAGACTGACGAGCACCAATGGCCGGGCATCTTCAGCCGGCCACGGAGAGGACCACGAGCCAGGGAGCGCGTCCTTGTCATCGATCGGCGTACCGACGTATCGAATGTTGGGTGCCAGGCGCCGTGCCGGGAAGTCGAACGCTTCGGTGCCAGTAACCAGTACGCGCTGTGCGCTGTCGTACTCATCAAACGGCGAACGCAGCGGCGGCAACCCCAGCGCCAAGCGCGCTTGATTGTGAGCAGGGAGCCCATCCCGCGTCCAGACGCGGTCGTACGCCCATTGCCAGAGCGCCTGGCGCGCCCGCTCGGGCAGCGTCTGCGCAGGAAGGAGCCCGCTTCCCTTGGGCGGCTGTCCGGCCGCGTTCGGTGGGAACGCGTTGTGGACGATGACGGCACGCGGAATGCCCGCAGCCTCGGCGGCGGCCAACGCGCCAAGCAGCCAGTAGTCAGCGACTACGGCGTCTACGGGCTGCTGGCGAACCTGCTCCGCAACGTTGCGCGCCCAGGTGTCAGACCAGAGGGTGGTGCGCGCAGAATTGGTTGCGATAGATACGAATCGTTCCGGCATCCAACCGAACATGAGTCCGCGCAACGGAGGAGCCGACACGTATGGGTTCGTCGTAGGCTCTGACAACGGCACGTAGGTTGCCCCGGACTCCGCGATGCGTCGCAGGAATCCTTCGCTGACCGGCCGCGCCGCTCTGTCGATCGACCTGCTCTCCTGGCCGGCATTAAGGCCGGGGCGAATGCCCGGCCCCGCAAGGATGCGCACCTTGTGCCCGCGCGATACCAACTCAGTGACGATTGGCATGATCAGCGGGATGTTCCCGCCACCCTGGAACATCGCGAACAGGAACCGGAACCCCTGATTCGCTTCGCTCATCGTCGCCCGCGCATGACGAACAGTGTAGTCAGCCCGGAGGCAAGGAGCCAAGAGAGGCCACGGGTGCTCCGTCCGCCGCTGTGGTAGAGTTCAGCATTCGCTCACCAAAGGAGCACATGATGAGACTCCGCATACTAACCCTCGCCGTTCTCGTGACGCTGCTGGCCGCAGCTGTAGGTGTGTCCCAGTCGCTTGCGCAGACCGAACCTGCGCCCACCGAAGGTCCCGAGGCACAGGAGGCCACCGAAATGCCGGCCGAGGAGCCGACCGAGGTTCCGCCAGCTGAGGAGCCGACCGAGGTACCACAAGCTGAGGACCCGACGGAGGCACCACAAGAGGCCACTACGCCGGAAGACGAAGACGATGATGGCAGTGGCGACGACGACAACAACATGCTGCTCATCTTCGGGCTGATCGCGGCGGGCGCCGTCGTGTTGATCGCGTTCATCGCGTTGCTCGCCGGGAGAGGCCGCAAGAGTTCTGGCGGCGGACCGGACTGGAATAGTCGCGCGAGCGAAGCGTACGGGAAGGCGGCTGCATTACACGACTCCATTGGAGTGGAACTGGCGGTTAGCACGCCAATCAGCGACGGTCCTGCCGCGCGAGAGCGCTGGCAAGATGTTCAGCGACGCACGGATGACTTGACGGCAGACCTGCACGTCCTGGAGACGAGCGCGAAGAATGAGCAGCAGACGGCCACGCTACGCCAGATGCTCGCTTCGTTGGCAGCGTTGCGCTCATCGACGATGACACCGGCAGCAGCAGCGGGAGCGGTAGAGCCGCCGGCCCCCGGGCAGCCAAGCCCCGGGGCGCAGTTAGCCGCTCAAATACGGCAGCGCCTCACGGACTTCGATGGCGATGTCAGGGCGCTGCGAGCATTGCTCTAATCAGGAACGCGCCTGGTCGCACTGTCGCGATCGTTGGAAGGAACGCCTGGAACTAAAGTGCCCTACTCACCGACGTAGGTGATCTTGCTCGCGTCCGGCCGGGTGAAGAGGTAGAGCATGCTACCGAACAACGGAAGCAGGACGATGGTTGCGGTCCAGAGCACGCGCCGTCCCGTGTTTAGATCAGCCCGCCTCCACATGTCGTAAAGCGCGCCAGCCCAAAGGACTATCAGGCCGATCACGATCAGGAGGCCGAAGAACCCGAGATTGACCCAATCGAGAAAGAGGCCGAGAAAAGCGACGCTGATGACAATCGCTCCGATGACGGCCAGGCCTACCAGTAGCATGCGCATGAGATCGAGATCCTCCTTGAGGTCCCGGCAGCCGTCACAAGCTAACCGGGGGTGCCGGACGAGTTAGCTGCACTTCAGCCCGGTCATCCCGGCGCCGAGTACGAACCCAACACTGTAACAATACCTTCGAGGCTGCCACCCTGTCGAACGGCGAGGGGCTAACTCAACGTCCTTGATGGCGCCCGGGTAGGACTGGACTGGCGTCATGAAGCGGTGCACACTGTTCGTGCTCGGATAGGAGGCCCGCACTTGAGGATGAACCTGAAGAAACTCTTGGTGCTAGGCAACAATACCTGGCAGCAGTTTTGCCAGGACAACTGCTCGCAGATGGCAGCTGCCATCTCCTACCACGTCCTCTTCGCGCTGGTTCCCCTGCTCACATTCGCAGTCTCGTTGATCGGCATATTCGCTGGCTCCCCTGAAGCCCAGCAGCGGCTCGCTGAACGGACCATTGACTACCTCGGAGTCGACGCCGGCTCCGTCGATATCGTTCTGTCCACGGAAGGAATCGAGCGTATCACGGCGGAGCAGGGCGCGCAGGCGGTGGACGACATACAGGCGGCGCTGACAGCCCTGTCAGAAGGAGAGAAAGGGGCGCTCGCTGACGAGCTCGCTGCCGAAGGATCGGTGACAGTCGCGGGCTATCAATTGTCAGGCGACGACATAGTGGTTGCTACAGACAGTCTCTTGGTGGAAACGTTGCAGAGCGCTGTGGCAACCAGTCCATCAGCAAGCGTCGTCAGCTTTGTCATTCTGGCCTATACCGCTTCTGGCCTGTTTGGCATCATGCGCCGCTCGCTGGATGCAGTGTGGAATGTCGAGCACCGCCGACCATTTGTTCCGGGCAAGCTGTTTGACCTGATCATGCTACTCATCGTCGTGTTGGGGATTGTCTCGCTAATCGCAGCCTCAATCGCGATAACGGCGATCCTTGCGTCGTTGCGTCTGGGGGGCACGCTCTGGTCCGCGACGTGGGCCCTCGCGCCGTGGGCGGCGACGTTCACGTTCTGCTTGTTGATGTATCGTTACGGACCGCACGTCCATAACCGCTTTCGTGACGTCTGG
>Ga0137465_1000632_pt1 | contig 12408 bp, 13 predicted proteins | sample EasRivERMGT828_2_FD_104906 | JGI IMG/M metagenome (GOLD analysis project Ga0137465, IMG submission 104906) | Soil microbial communities from meander-bound floodplain in the East River, Colorado, USA - East River MetaG ERMGT828_2 | ecosystem: Environmental > Terrestrial > Soil > Floodplain ... | reverse complement strand
TTTGGAAAAATAAAGTTATAAGTGAAAGTGATCTTCCAATGCTTGAGCGTGCTTATGAAGAGTCTGGAAAAGCGTCAGAATATATAATTAAACTCGATGATGGTAGATCAGTGCGCGGCCCAACAGGAGAAACACTTCGTAATCTTATTGAACATAAGAAAGCTAAATTTGCTGCGGATCTCAATGGGAAACCTCTTGATGAAATAGCTATTCGTCTTAATGTTACTGAAAAATGGCTTAATGGAGAGAATGGCGAATGGATGAAATATAAGATAGGAACTGATTGGAATCAACCACGTTATGCTCGTGTTGACTTTGCTGATAATCTTGATGCAATGGAAATGCTTAATGCAAACTCTTTGACTGGTGCCATTACTTACGAACAGCAAAAGATTATGATTCGTAATAAAATTAATCAAGATTTTGCTAATTTTGCGAGAGACGATGCCAACAACTTTCTTGATGCTCCAAATTGGACTGAACCTGGTAGAGCTCCTACTCGTATGGGTGCTGGCGCTTCTTTGTTTGGTTTTGCTAATTCCAATCTTGGTACTGCTGGTGGGTTTGCTCAGTATACTGGGCCTCAGACAAATGCTCTTAAACTTAAGAGAAAAACAGCAGCAGCAAAAGATTTAAATGCTGGAATTACAACAGTAGCAGCAAAAGGTAATGATGCTATTGCTGAAATTTCTCTTATTACAAATAGACTTCGCGCAAGTCCTGATTTGTGGGGATTTGATATTACTAATCCTACGCGACTTATAAAAAAAGCTGACTGGCATCAAATACAAGCTAAAAAACTTACTTCTCCTAGTGAAGTAATTGATCTTAGTTCAGAAGCTAGTGAGTTTGGCATGACTCATGGAAAACTTGTTCAAGAGAGACAACCACATGTAAGTAATATGAAAGCTGGTGCTGGTGTTATGGATAGTGCATCTCAAGAACCTGGCTTCATCCCGTGGTATGCACCTCCAATTAATACTGAGAAACTTAAACATTTTGTACTTGTAGAACCTCGTGGAATTAATCTTGGTGATCAGAAACGTGTGATTGCCGCGAAAGATGAATCAACTCTTAATCGACTTATCCAACAAGTTGATCAAAGTGAGTTTAAGATAACAACAAAAGTTGAGGCTGAGGAATTTCATAAAGCTAAAGGAGATTATGATTTTGCTCTTGGAATGAATGAAAGTCGTGTTGACAGTGAGCTTGGCCGGAAAGGTGTTTTATCACAATTTCTACCAACTACTTCTTCTCGAGAAATTCTTGATGAATATATGCAATGGCATATGCGACAAGAAGATACTCTTGTAACTAGAATGGTAGCTCATAAATATTCACAAGCTTTTAAAGAACTTGAACACTTGGGAGATCGTTATACAAATATTGCAACTTCTCAATTTCGATCTCTTACAGAACGACTTGAAAAAACAGTTAAAGATCCTTATAATGATATAGTCAAAACTGCTCTTGATATTTCTCGTGCCAGTGAATATCAATGGTGGAGAACTTTCAATGATACTGTACAAAATGCTATTGAGGGGCCGATAAATAAGCTTCGTGAAACTTTCCGTGATGCTAAGCAAATTGACCAATCTTTTGTAGATCGAGTAAATAAAACAGCAAATGAACTTGGACTTGGAACTCCTTTTAAAGATGCTACGGCTGCAATGGTAGCTAATGGTAATATTGCTTCTAAACCTTGGCTGGCTAGTGGTATTGCAAAAGCTCAATCAATTCTTTCAACAACACTTCTCCAGTGGGATCATTTTAATGCTATTAACAATCTTGTTTCTTCTCATATTCTTTTGAGTTCAGAAAGTAAGTTTTTACTTAATGCAATAATGAAAAGTGATCCTGAAATTGCAGGAAAACTCTCAGGATTAATGAAAGTAAAGCTTCCTGATGGAAGTGGAGTTGAGATTCCTGCTATAAATAAGCTTGTGAAAAATGCTTATGAGAATTATCGCACAGATCATATTGGAGATGGGAAACTGCTTAAGCGTTATTCTGACATCAAAGTAATTATTGATGAGACGCTTTATAATGAGCGTCAAATGCTTAATAATCTTCAATTTAACTTTTCAGAAACAGCATCTCAGTTTGATGCAAAGATTAAAACTGCTCATGAATTTGGAAGGAAATGGACTGGGAATAAACTCACGGAGAATATGACTCGCTTTGTTGCTGCGGATGTTATGAGGCAGATAACAGATATAGCAATTGAATCTGGAGTTCTCAAGAATGTTAAAGAAGCTAATGAATACATCCAATTGTTCGTTAATAAAACACAGGGAAATTATCTTCATTCTCAAAGACCCATTGTATTCCAGGGAGTCGTTGGCCAAGCTATTTCGTTGTTTCAAACTTATCAATTCAACCTTATGCAGCAACTCTTCAAGTACGTTGGAGAGGGAGATAAAAAATCACTTGCTATGTTGCTTGGTTTGCAGGGAGGAATTTACGGGATGCAGGGTTTACCCGCGTTCAACTTTCTCAACACTCACATAGTTGGGAATGCTAGCGGTAATACGCAGCACAAAGATCTTTATTACGCAAGCTATTCCGTATTCGGGAAGCAATTGGGTGACTGGTTAATGTATGGGGCAGGAAGTAATGCTCTACAGTTAATAGATTCTCAAGCGAGAGTGAATCTGTATTCAAGGGGAGACATAAATCCACGTCAGATAACGGTGCTCCCAACAAGTATCGAAGATATTCCTGTAGTCTCGGCAAGTGTGCGTTTCGTAAAAAATATCTGGCAAGTAGGAGAAAGACTTGCTGACGGGGGTGCATTTTGGGCAACAATGTCTCAAGCAATCGAACATAATGGATTCTCTCGCCCCTTATCCGGGCTTGCTGCAATAGCTCAAGGTTATACAACAACAAACCAAGCTTCATTGTTAACGGCATCTCAAGACTTTTGGAATATTTCAACAGTATCAAGAGTTGCTGGTGGGAGACCTTTCGACGAAGCTGTAGCATTGGATGCTCTCTATAGAATTAATGCTTATAAAGCTAAAGATGCAAGTAAGATTCAAGAACTTGGAAGTGCTATTAAGACAAGTGTTGTTGGAAATAAAACTCCAAGTGCTGAAAGTATGGAAACATTTGCAAAGGAATATGCTAAGAGTGGTGGAAGGATTGAGAACTTCAATAGATTTTACACAAATACTATGATGAGTGCAAATAGAAGTCAGGTAAACAAGATTGGAGAAAATTTAAACACTCCATTCTCAAGACAACTACAAATTATAATGGGAGGCCGGCCTTTGCCTGACTATGTAAATACTCTTGCAACAAATTAATCTTACAGTGAGGCTGATTCCACTTTTGCACTATCTTTATTGGTAATAATTTTCCCTCTAGTCCTACTTGTTGTATTTTACCCGCTTGTCTAAGACCATCGAGAATTTCACCAAGTTGTTTTCTGTTGTCAAGATCTCTCCTGACTTGAGGCCATATATCTTTAAAAACGTCAACAGGTATCTCAGACTTTTCAATAATTTCGAGGATTTTTGCCGCGACATCACTATTTCTAGCTTTGCCAAATTCTCCAAGTGCTCTAGGCATAAAATACTCTGTATAATGGAGAATTGTATTAGCATAGATAACAGTATCCGTTGTGATTGTTCCTTCTTCTCGTCCTCCAGCAACGCAAAGACAGAGTTTAAGAAGGTGCGTAAATCTTCGAGTTGAATAACTTTTAAATCTGACATCTTCCAAGTCCCTCCAGTTTGAGTAAATATCATCAAGAGCAATGTAAGCTGATGGTTCTATCTTGAGTTCCCCTCTTATTGTTCCTCTTATTCTCATCAACTTTTGAACTAACTCTCCATAAATAATTGGATCAGGAGAAGGAGGAAAGGTGATGCGCCTACCACTAGGATCAGCAAATACCATAACCAAGCGTGAGAATAATCCCTGTCCAATGACTTCGAGTGGGAATGCCATACTGATACCAGTGCCAGTATTACCCCCAAGAATACCAATAGTAGGATTGTTAATTCTAACGCTCCTGCCATTTTTAATACGATTTTCATAAATTCCATCATAACTCCAGAGGTTAGTTAAGAGATCTATGAATTCTACGTTTCCATGTCCTAAGAATGAATTAAATTCATCAGCACAGATAAGACATTCTGACGGTTCTGTGGATAACTCTTGGCCGAATAATGCGCGCATAGTAGGATTCTTCTTATCCTTACTAACATCAAATCTTTCCTCTGGATCATGACTCTTGGCAATACCTTCTTCAAGGTCAATAAGAAATTTTTCTTTAGTTGTTCTATCGGCTGAAATCGTCTTATATTGCGCGCCAATGAGGAGTTTCTTAATAGATAAAATTGCTGTACTTTTCCTAGCACCTGAATCTCCTATTAACATAATATATTGATTGGGATAAATTTTAGTATGTCCATGTTGGAGCCAACAATTCCGGCCAAGCATTGCTCCAATACCTGCTATTGCTGCCCAGCGGTAGTATATAGTTGGTGCTTCAGTATTCTTATGAAAATCTATGAAACTCTCAATGAAGCAGTTTGGAGCTTGTTTCATTGGAATCAGAAATTGAGATATTTCTTAGCTTCTGAAATAACCTATACTCATCACAATTTAAAGGAACCCATCTAATATAACTACTTTCAAAATCTGGTTCATGTTGTGCAAGATTCATAAGATTAACAAAAAGAATTGCAATTTCTGGAGTCATTAGGTTTGAAATATTAACTCTTGTTTGACAGTCTCTACATACTTCTGCGCCAACTAATATTTCTTCTTCGTATCCACATTCATGATCTTGCATACAGGGAACAATTAAAATAGGTACAACTTCAGCTTCTTTAGTACAATTAATTCGTTGGCATTTCATTTTTCGTCTCTCTTATTTTTTTCTTTCTTTTCCTTAAATGGGAAATTCTTCCCAACAAAATTTTCTCGATACATTATAACTAATTGAACAGTTGAACGAGCGTTTATTAACTTTCTCATTTCATGAATAGTTTGTATAACATTCCTTTTTTCTTTACTTAGTTTATTAGCAATTTCTTTTGGTCTATCTCCTGAAGCAAGAAGCTCAAGAATTATATGTCGATAGTTCTTGTTTATTATTCTTTTATTGGTTCTCATATTATCAACGGCTTTCATATTTTTTATTTTCTTTCAATAAGTAATTTCATTTGACCCCAGTTCATACCAGTCTTAGCACTCATAGGAATTATCATTTTTCTTGAAATTCCATGACAATCTTTAACGTCAACTTCCCTAGTACAGATTCGCTTTGCTTTACGAACGAGTTCTTCGCATCCAATTCTAAATTGGAAGGGGATAGAATCATGAACTTGTGCTTTGAGTCTAAAATCTCTAGGGTATTTACGCTGTATGTTCCAGTAAACATCTTTGAATCCCTCATTGATTATCATTACAATTAAATTCTGACTTGGATGTGCTACAAGTGCATTTAAGTCTGTTTTAGAATGTGCAGGATTTCCAAAGCAATAACGTGTCCAACCAAGAGGACTTGTAAGCATTTTATTTGTTTGGACATTTGCTATAATATATTGGTAGTAATCTTTTTTAACTGTTGGGTAAGCTTCCATATAACAATTAAGAAGATGCTCACATACTCTTTGTCTTGTCCAATAGGGAGGAAGCTTTAATAATCCTTTCGCTTTATCAACAGCAAGTTCTCCCATTGTGATAAGAAGCATGAACCAGCCCATATTATAATTACTTCCATGATTCGTTCTCTTGGAAAGATTCCTTAATTCTTTATCAATAACTTCCCAGTGTCCATCAATCCACTTAACTATCTCGTCATAAGGAACGCCAAAGAATCTTTCCGCGTTAAGAGCATGGTAATCTTTTCCACTATTCACAACTTCCAATAAGTTTTTATCTCCACTTAAATAAGCAACTCCTCGTGCTTCGGCTTGTTCCCCGTCAACTTCTCCAAGTATAAACCCATCATCAGGAATAAACATTTCTCTTACTTCTAGAGCTTTTTCAGGTTGATTTTGTATTTGGACTCCAGTCCAAGTAAAACCTTCCGAACATGATAATCTAGTTGTATCAGTGCCATCAGGATTGAGAGAGTAGAATAATCTCCCATGCCGGAGAAGATAAGTTTTTCTTTTAGGAGGCTTTGCGGTGACAGAATAATTTGGAGGTTTGATATATTTCGTAAGAATTCCACCAGTCTCACGAGCGGCAAGTATTTCCCCAGCAAATCGTGCATTGAGAGGATGACGTATGGAGAATGTTCTAAGACTTGATTCATCTGAACTACTGATATCTGCACTTCCATAGAAGGCCATAAGTTTGACAACTTGTTGTGGACTTCTTGGATTGAATTCTTGTCCAAACCATTTTCGGAGTCTAGTAATAGAAGTTTCATAATCCCTGATGTATTCACTGGCGAGTTCAACTCTTCTTTGTCCATCAGTTTTCCATCCTTCTAAGTTACAAACAATACAAGGAATCCAAATTGGAAATTTTATTAAGTAGTTCGTCCATGCCCATTCAGGAAGATTCTTAATTAGATATAGCCAACTGACCATAGTTGCCCATCCATCTCTGGCATTATATTCAAAGAGCTTATTCTTACCTCCCTCATGTGCAAGGTCTTTCCAGTAGAATGAGTTATGAATGCAGAAAGCTGAAATAAAGTCGAGCCTCTTAGGAAGTTCACAATACCAACTGTGGAATAAAGACTGTGTATCCCATAAGTATCCATAAGTTGGTGAGGCGTAGCATATAAGATGGGCATTATCATAAAGACCATTCTGGAATATTTTGTAAATTTTGAGTTCATTGAACTTACGCATCCAAGCAATCCAATAACTCTGGTATTCTTCTTCGGCTTCAAAGATGGGAATAACTACAGTGTGGATATTCCCATCTTCCCAAAGTCCAGTGTAACAGATACAACGAATAATGGTATTAAGCTCCTCAGCTGGGTATTCAAAGCTCTTAGTTTCAATATCTACGGCCAAGACTAGTGCTTTCTGAAAGAGAAAATACCAACGATCTACTGTTTCTGGTGTAAGAAGTTCCCAAGAGAACTCAGGAGTTAAATCCCATTCTTCGGGAGAGATGATTTTGCTAATGAATCTTTGAGCAAGAAATCGTCCATGAGGAACAGTGTAGAATTGTTTAAGTCGATTGAGAAAGAGGTAGGTGATACTTCCACGTTCATAGAGACTTCCGGCCCAATTATCAATATTCTGGTGCGTTTGCAATTGTATGACTTTATTAAGAACGGAAGTGCTTGTTGAAATAACGTATTTAATCTTTTGGCTCTTTGCATAATGTTCAAGCTCTGCAATTGTGTCCGGGTCTTGATCAATGACATAAGCTTTTCTCCCTTTAAGAAGAGGTTTGATAAGGTGAATGTAGGACATACATTCAGAAGTTACCATTAAGAGGATAGGTGAGATGTCTTTCATTTACAGATAGCTTTCCCTACTTGTGCAAGAATAACAAGTGGAACTGAAACAAGAGCTGTTGCAGCAATAGCAATAGCAGCTATCATTGCAGCTCCTATCATCGTATCGTAAAGAGCTGTTAAGATTTTTTCTCTCATATTGATGCTGCCTTATTCAGCATTTTTACTATAAAAGTTGCATTTTCTTCTGAGTAACAAGTTGCTATTCGATTATCTTCTGAATCTCTAATTCGATAATTTTGCACAACATGAACACTTTTTGGTATAAGTTCCCATGAGAATGGTGCTTGATAAGGATTCATTTTCCATTAACTCCTTGTGGATTAAGTATCTGAAAATACCCAGTGTGAACATTCTGGACAACCATACTTATAATATAATTTAAATTATGAACAAGTTCATTTGGGTGCATAAAAGCAAAATCTTCTAACCCATGAATTTTTACTTCTTCATCAGTAACTGTTCTTACTTTCTTGTAATCATCACCAAAAGCTGCAAAGTAGTAAATCTTTGCTTGTGACTGAGAGTATTCCTCAATATAGAAACATCGCCAGCGATCAGCTTTAACAAGAACTCCAGTTTCCTCAGAGAATTCTCGTTCCATTGCTACGTGAGGAAGTTCATAATCTCTTGGTCTAGTAATGTATTCTTTTGATTCAGGATAATTTATTAGCTCGCTAAGTGGAACTATTCTTTCTAGATCAGATAATCCATCTATTACTGTATAATTAACTAATTCTAGCTTTCCACCAACTCCATTCCACTTTCCTGCCATTCCTTCTGGCCCACGATTCTTTTTAATAAGAACAAAGTTCTTTATATCAAAAGAAAATAAAAACCCACAGACGTAGTTCATGAATTCACCGCTCGTATAACAGCTTTAAGATCGAGAGTTTCTACTATTTGCTCAAGAACTTTAGTTTCAATATCAGTATGAAGAAGTGCTGGTACAGGAGTGTATATTTTTTTAGTATATTTTTCTGTATCTTTTTGTGCTATGTAATTATACCGATCATTAATTTCCTGATCAGTATAATGTCTTTCCTCAAGTAATTGTTCTTTTGTTCCTTCGTAAAATCTTTTAACTGTTTTGTAAATTGTAATTTTAAAACTTACTTGATCTTCTGGAATATCCATTGTAATATCCTCTTTTCTTGCGGTTAAGATAATTTCTTTGGTTTCGTAATTTCTTATTTCCAGGATGCTGTTCTTCCCAAGCATCCATTTGTACTTGTCGATTCAACTTATTTTCTATATAATATTTATGGTCATACAGCTTTTGTTCAAGTTTTGTCATAGTTTTGGAACGACAAAAAGAAGTAGGGAGAGAATTTCTCCCCTCCCTACTAAGTTTTTCTTACTTTTTACGAAACAATTACCATATCCTTTGTTTGAGGATAGATTTTTGTTTTGTCTTTTTTGTCAGTTCTATTGCCAATAATACCCTGAACTTGGAGACCTTCCATCTTCTCAAGAATTTCAAGAAGATTTACAGTTCCCAAATGAACACCAAAGCCACCATATTTAGCTTTCAAAACAGAAGTAGTTGTTTCAATCCTTTCCGGATCATCAAACCAGAAAGCTTCAGAGAACTTATCTCCTGGTTTAACTAATTCGGCTTCTTCATACTCCTCAGGATTATTAAGTGCAATGGTATCAACGATTACATATTCTGTAACAATTGCTGTCTTTTCGTTGATATCTTTTTGCTTGCAACTCTCAATAATGAACTTATACACACCCGAAGGAGGTGTTTTGAATGTTGGTAGATCAGGAATATCATCCAAGTTCCTGCCTACCAACTGTGCTAGTGCTCCAAACTTACTCTGAGTTGGCTCAGTCATTTCAATTACTCCATTTCAAGTTAAAGAAAAACACACGATTGCTGAATTGTTCTTACTACAGGCTTCAGCGGGCCTAGACATTCTTAAGAATACGTTCAACACAAGCAGCGTAGCCAGCGATATCAATTAGTGTATCTTCATGATCTTGAGCAGTTGCAGCACGGGCTACTTTCTGGAGGATGTTGAGATAAGCTACGTCGATGTTGTTGATACGAAACTCAGGATCTGCTACTATGTTAGTTAGAACATTAGGACGAACTTTGATAGCATTAAAATAAGCATTGAAGAGATTTGCTATGTTATCAAAGTTATCAGAAGGATGACGATAAACTTTATTTCTTGGGCCGTAAACAAGTGCTTTTGCTTTCTCAAGAATTGTTTGATGAGTAGTAAGAGAAGAAAACTCTCTTGCTTCTTCCATAGCTTCTTGAGTAACTCTATTTGGAATTTCTACTTTTGCATTATCAGTTTGCTTAGATACATTTAGTTCTTGCCTAATTATTTCTCTTATTCTATTTTCTTCTTTTACTTCCTTTTCAAAAGCTTTCATTGATTGTCCATAAGCTTTAGTTTTTTTGCTCATATCGGTAATACTCCTTTTGGTTGTGGTGCAATGGATTTCCGTTCACTTGGATGTTTCCAACCTTCTCTCAGATACCACTCGGTATAGCTTCCTTTTAGTAATTCCTTTGCTTCTTTTGGATTGAAAATATGTATCAGTCCAGGTGATTCCTCTTTCTCTAAAATTACATTTGTTCTGCTCTTAGCTTGAATCCTATTAGAACCAGTTGTTTGTGTTTGATATTTAATTTGGTTATTAATTTTCTCACAGTGAACAACTGTTCCATAAAACTTTGAATAACTTCTACTTGAAGCATCACTACCCGAAACTGGAACAATTATCTTACTTGTCTTATCCTCTTTTTCAGCAACAGTTTCGTGGCTTATAGTAACAAACTTACATCTTAAATCTTTCATGTAATTCCCAAACTTATCCATTACATTCTTCATACTTCCCCAATAGGCGAATACGTCATCACCTTCTCCGCGCCAGAAATCATCAGTATCCTTACCGAGTGCGCTCTTATTTACTTTATAATGTACTTGTGCCAGAGCTGATGCAACGAATTGTGTTTGTGAATCCATAATGGCAATCCAATTCCCGGGAAGTACATTAAGAGCAATAGTTGCGAATTTTGCTTCTTTATCTTGCCTACAAATTGTGCAATCAACTGCACCATGTTCTCTACAAATAACTACTTGCCGGCCAGTGACTACCTTAAGCATTGTGTGAACCATGAATGGTGTCATGGTGTTATCAAGAATCTTAATAATTCGTATCCGCTTAGTAAGTTCCGAGGGAAGATTGTGGATTACTGCGGTAAGTCCTTTATCTCCATCGAACCAAAGAAGATTATAAAACTCACTAAGCAAAGCAGCTTGAACTGTTTTGCCAGTTCCAGGATCACCATAGAGAATTGCATGTTCAACTTCATCATCTTTACTTTCATGAAGTGTAGGAACTTCAAGAAGAAAACTTTCAAGTTCTTCTTTTGTGAATACTTTAGGTGGAGGTGCTCTAAGAATTACTGGTTTAGGATTAGCTAATGCTTTGGCTTTAGCATCATCTAATACTTTTTGAATTGCGGGGTTTGGATGGTCAGCCATAATTTTCCTCTTTCCCATCAACTGGATAAAATAGAAGGACACTATAGATAGTAATCTCTAAGTGTACTAAGTACAATTTAGCGCGGGAATGAATTCTCCAACCAAATCTCTCTATTAATCGTTGGGCTTTGACTTCTACAAAATCATAATTACTTCCAAAAACACTTGTAATCCGTATTGGGCAATCCTTATTATCACCATATTTCAATGGAAGAGGTTTAGCACTTTTAATAAAACACCTAGTATCACATTCCATATGAGGCATTTTACAATCTGGGATACAAACAAAATCACGATCAACATAAGTTGCTGTCATTTTAAATCAGCTCCTTTTGCGTATCAATTATCTCTTGCAAAGTAAATTTGAAATCGAATTCATGTTCAGCGATTTCTTCAGCAGAGACATAATCAAATTCTCCTGTTCCATTGAAATGCTCAAAGTCCAAGTCACAAATATCAAAGAACTTACATGGTCTGTAGAAATGAAAACATGAATCACCTCTTTTGGGCCAGAATCCTGTTTTCTTGCAGAGTTCAATCCTTTGGTAATCAAATAGAATTGTGTTAAGCCAAGCGGCTCGGTTGCTTCTACTCTTAGTAAACAAAAACTTCTCGAAAGATTCTCTGGGTGTTGAAAAGACAAGATAAAATACCTAAAAGGTTGCACTCTTTGCAGCATCTTTAGCTATGGAATCCACAATTACTGAATAGCCAACAGCTTGATTAGAATTCTTAAACATTGCTTCGTGAATAGTCTTAGAAACAGTTGTCTTATTCTCCAAGACTCTATACATATTAAGTAGTGGGTGGAATAAAACAGCATCCACGTGGCCTACGTAATAGTAACCATTACTAAGATCAATACAAAAACTTAGCTCAATAGCTGGTTTATTGTTGAACCACGCTAATTCCCAGCCCTCTAGGAGATTTTCTTTTATCCAGAGAAACTTATCAATAGCTATGGTAGCATCTACGAATGTCTTAGCATAACCTTTGGGATGAATAGCATCAAGTGGCATATCCCATGACATAAACATATCAAAAAATATCTCTTGTTTTGTCTTGCCAAGAATACCACTTTGAATCCCAGTTTCCATTGCTTTTCCAAACGCAAAATCCATATTTGTTTCAAACTTAAATCCCTCAATTAACTTATTTGCGGCATTTCTAGAAAGTTCAAGCTTTGAGAGACTAAAGAATCTTTCGCACTTGTTTAGATTCTCAAAGGTTGAAAATGATGAAATGTTAATCCCGCGCATAAGTGAGCGGTAACGATCTTGTTTCTTTTGCTTTGCTTGGGTAGTATTAAAGATACCAGAGGCTATGCTCTGGCCTTGAAGGACGGAAGTAAGAGAGCCGAACTTGGACTTAATCATAAATTACCCATTTTTGTTACTGTGTCTATTAATTCTTTTGGGTTATTTATTAACTCTACAACTTCTTCTTGAGAAC
>Ga0137465_1000630_pt1 | contig 12438 bp, 13 predicted proteins | sample EasRivERMGT828_2_FD_104906 | JGI IMG/M metagenome (GOLD analysis project Ga0137465, IMG submission 104906) | Soil microbial communities from meander-bound floodplain in the East River, Colorado, USA - East River MetaG ERMGT828_2 | ecosystem: Environmental > Terrestrial > Soil > Floodplain ... | reverse complement strand
TCCTTAACTCTCAGGATCTGCGTTGCCGCCGTGGCCCCGGCATTGCCGTGGAATAGCGTCGCCTCATATCCCTGCCGTTTCTTCGCCATTGCCGAGCCTCAAATGAAAACGGGAGTCGCGATCACTCGCGAGCTCCCGAAAAAGGCTCGGTGTTTTCGGCACCTCGAAGGGCTTGCAAACCCTGCTTGGCCGTGAGTCGCGAATGACCGCGACTCCCTGGTTTTTTGGTCTAGCTGCTAGTCTCCGATGGACCCTTCAAATAGTTCGTCAAGCATCGGAATGCCTCGCATTAAGGCAGGTTCCATAAATGGTCGCTCTGGGTAGTCGATGCCCCGCAGGATTTCCCCGATTTCATTGGCAGCACCAATCTCGCCGATAATGTTGAACCGCGGCCCGATCACGACGTCGTCTTCACCCACGTCGAAATCAATCGACTCAGGCAGGTTCCGTCCTGGTCTGCCGCGCGTGTGCGGGGGCGTGCCAACTGGAGATGGTCCGTCTGCTGTGTGGATGCTGTCGCGAATGTCCTCAGTGAACATCATTCCCGCGGCTGACAGGATGCGTGGAATCGCCTCCGCCGTCGCCACTTGGACGCGGTCAATGTCGTCTTCGACTTTGATTTCCCAGCTAAACATCAAACACCAGTCGCACTTGTCCCATGTAAATCTGTGTCCGGTCTTTGTCGAATCCGTAGCCGCTCAAAATGCGTCCTGACAGCCACGCAGCGTCTTCGTATTCGGCGAGCCGTCCAGTCCTGTCTGGTTGTTCTGGTTGAAAGTGAATCCCGATTTCCTCGGTCAGATTGTCCAGTTCGTCGATTGGTTCTAACTCGACCTCGCCAGTCGCCTGATCCGCTTCTTGTGGTCCCAGCTTCTTACGTATGACGATGTCGATTGTGACTTCGTGCCCCGCACTGCCGCGGTCTGCCAGTCCCAGAGTTGTGCCAACCGGAAACACCTCCACCCGCAAGCAGTCCAGATTTGTGAGCTGCAGTTGCGCCTTACCATGTACCCTTTCCGCCACGAACTTGATTGAAAACTCAGTCGCGTTCAGTTCCGCGACAACCGCGTCCGCCACGTCGCTCTTGATCGACATTCATCAGACCTGTTTCGTGTGCACCACGAGCAAGAGCTTGGAACTGTCCATCCATTCAAAGCACGGGGTCTCATCATTAGGCGGCATTACCTGCCAAGTCACTTCGTCCCCATTGGGAAGCGTCTCAACAATCTGGTCGGTCTTGTGCGGCTCAATGATCTCCCCGTTATGGACTAACTCGCTCGCCGTCAGCGTCCAGTCGTATACCCGCACGGCCAGTGGCAACCCCTCGTTGAACACAGGCTCCCGGTGCATGTGGGGCGTAATGGTGAGCGGCAGTTCAAACACATCTCCCCGCCTGTAAGTCACCGTCCTGCCGCCAGCATCCTGCAGCTTTTCTCCAAGCCAGACCGCCGCTCGCTGAAGCAAGTTCGGCATGGCTTACGTAACCCACATGCCGTACCGTAAAATAGTACGAGCCGGCGCAGCGCTGAAACGCCACGTCGGCTCTGACCCTGCAAACCTATTTGGGAGGTTCACATGGCTACCATCGATCCTAGCAAGTCCACTGCCCCGCCGACATTCACTAAACTCCGCCGCAATCTCGCTGGCGAAACATTCGGTCGATTGACAGTTATTGCGTTCGCTGGCCGCGATGACCGCAACAACATCATTTGGTCCTGTCAATGTTCTTGCGGTTCCACAACACTTGTCAGTTCCGCCAATCTCAACCGCGGCCTCAGTAGCTGCGGATGCTTTCAGCGAGACCAGACTTCCTCCGCCAATACGACTCACGGACGCGCGAGGTCCGACGAATACGAGTCCTGGAAACAAATGATTCAGCGATGCACAAGCCCGAATAACCACGCCTACGACCGGTATGGTGGACGAGGAATTAAGGTCTGCGATCGCTGGCTGAATTCCTTTGAAAGCTTTTTGGCGGATATGGGAGACAAACCGAGTTCGGAGTGTTCTCTGGATCGCATCGACAATAACGGGAATTACGAACCGTCCAACTGTCGCTGGGCTACCGCCACGGAACAAATGCGTAACCGAAGCAACTCCATACATCTCACCATGAACGGAGAGACATTGCCCGCTGCGGAGTGGGCAGAGAAACTCGGTATTCCGCTTTCCAGAATTCATGCGCGAATCAAGCACGGTTTTTCTGTTGAACAGACTCTCGATCCAATCAACCTCAAAACTCAAACAAAAGGATGATGGAGCGCATCCGCGTTGGAGTTTGCGCCACCTCCGCCAGTACCATCTGTAATAAATCCGAAGCGCGCGTTGTTCGTTGACGTAGTTGTGAACTTCTTGGCCGAGTTGTCCCACCACACCTCAGCCCCTTCAGCCGCGTTGTCGAGGTTGATACCACGCCACACGCCGCCGATGGCGAGTGCACCCTTGACGTTATTAGCGATGTCGACGGAAGCGACTCCGCACGTCAGGTCGATGGTGTTGCCTAACAATACCACGGTGCCCGCATTCACAGCACCGCCGGTTGGTGTGTAGTCGACGTGAGTCGGGTAACCGTGACGAAATGTAACTTCAGCCATCTCTATACCTCCGAAAGGATTTGTGCAGGCGGTCGAACCACCGCGAGCGTTGCGTGTCGAGAAATGATTTCTGCTCCACTGTCCACGAACTCATTCACGGCTTCAGTGACTCCCGGATCCCACTGCCCGTCACCTTCGCCAGGGAACATGCGATAGTCGTGGAAGGCGATTAGTCCATTGGGCGAGAGAATCCGCATAGCGAATTCAATGTCTTGACGCACTGATTCCAGGTCGTGCGAGCCGTCTATAAACACGATGTCAGGCGAAGAGACTTGCCCCCCTTCGCTGATTGGGTGGACGCGATCCGACACGCCATACCGCTCGCAATTGTCCAGAAACTCCCTGAACGTCTCGCGTGGTTGTGGCGTTCCACGTCCATCCCAGGTGTCGATGCACTCGACCATGCGTGCGGTCTGGGCCAAGCAGATAGTTGACTTGCCGCAGTAGCTGCCGATTTCCAGCACTCGCTTGCCGCGTGCGAGTTCCGACAGTGCCTTTCCTTCCTCACGCCGCAGCCAACCAGTGACCTCGTGTGGAAATGCACCAGGCACAGGACTTTTGTCGGTGTACTCTTTGTCGTGCGGATATCCCCACGGTGATGTATTGAAAAACTCCGCTTCGCCTCGATGCTTCACCTGGATTTTTCGGGTGGCACCAATCTTGAGCCCCAGTTCGTGACACAGTCTGGAGAAGAACCAATCCTCAGGCTCGGTCTGTTCGTGATAGCGGTTCAGCTTGGGGTCGAAGACAATGCGGTTGTTGATTTCAAAGTGAACTTTGGTCGCCCACTTCATATCGAACCTGCACACCCACAACCCGGTGTTGAGTAAGATCGGCTTGCCGACGTCCTCGCTGGTGAACGTCTCGGGCAACTCATAGACGTCGTGCATGGACAGGCGGCAGAAAGGCCGCCAGTTGTTTGCGTCCGTGCGATTGAGCCAAACGGAAAACGCTTCTAGCAGTCGTGAGCGATGATCGGCTGTGAGAGTAGATCCCTTAATCCCGCACGATGTCAGCCACTCGCTGAACTTCCCCGCTCGGTTCTCAATCGGCCCGTTGTGTAATGCGATGCTCGACAGTCCGCGACCGTCCTTGAGCGGCACCACAACACCCAGGATGTCGAGGTCATGCCGCTCCAGTTCTTCAATGGCCGTGTCGAGCCAGTATTCCCCCGCCCCGATGTCGTCATGCTGCATCGCGAAACGAGCGATGTTCTCGCCCGCGTTGGCACGATTGAGCGCGTTGCACCACAGGTTGTTGAAGTTCGTGGCGAGGAGCGAACCTTGCCGATAGTCGTTAATGACATTCGACATATCCCGGCAGGCACGCCAGAACGAACAGCCCGCGTCGGCTGTTTGCCTGCCATAGCCTGGCATTCCGAGATAGATTCGCCCTTGCGTCATTGGTTCGATTTCCGAACTGGTCCGTGTGGGTTGTCGCCGATGTTGCCTGGCGTCGCGGGAGCGGTGGGAACTGGCTCAGCCTTCTTCGTAAGTGCCTCATTCTTGGCTGGCTCAGCGAGTCCCTTGGCAATCAATGCCTGTCCCGTCGCGTCATCCACATCCGCGATTTCGTCGAGCTTGAGTTGCTGTGGCCACTCGCGACCGAGATTCCTTAGCATTTTGATTCGCATATCTCTTCTCCTTTTCGATTACGATTACGACGCACCGCCGTCAGCACGGACACCAGCACGCGGTTCTTGAACTCGAACGCCCACGTCGCTATAACCGCGCATCTGCACGCCCAACACGTTGAAGTCCGCGTCAGCAGTTTCGACGACAGGCTCAACCCGTCCGTTGAGTGCCACGATTTCAATCAGCGGCAAGTCACCGGGAGATGCGAGCATGTACCACGCGGCAGCATCGAAACCGGTGTAGGCCGAGTTACTGAGGTAGGGCGACGTGACGACCTTAAACCGTCCCTGCCAGATATTCGCACTGCCCTGGACAGCGGTGCCTGTGCCGTCGATCAGGAATTGCGAATTCATCAGCGTCAACGCCGCCGTCTTGAGAGCGGTCGGAACAACGAGGATTTTTGGCTCGATACCGAGTGGCAGTCCGTCGGGGTCCGTCTGAGCGAGGAAGATGGCTTCTGTCGCAGCCAGTCCGCCCACCGTCATGTTGGCCACACCAGTGTTGACGTTGGCATTACCAGCGCTGAAGAAGTTGGCGGTCGTCGGGTTCAGAAACTCACGCCAGAAAATATCGTTCAGCTTATTGGCCGCACCACGCCCCAGTTTTTGCGGAATCGACGTCAATGCACCGATGTCGTCGTTGATGATGTGCTGGCGGGTAATGGCAAGCATCCGAGCGTAAGTGTCCGCCTTATTTCCGTAGACTTCCTCGCCAAGTGTCCCGTGCTTGATTTCGCCAGCAGCCCCAACCTTTTCGTAGATCAAATCGCCAGTCAGTGAGATGGTGGTGATTTCTTTGAAGTCCCGCACGCTGCGAACGAAAGCGATCTCCAGCGGTGTCATGTCGATGGCATTCCAGCCATCCATCAAATACTTGTTGGCCGTGTTCGACAGGATGTTACTGATACTGATCGTGCTCCATCCCTGGGCCTGGATTTGACGCTGACCGCCTGCCATCCCAAACGCGGCGTTGTGTACGTCGAGCGTCACATCCCCGGAATAGCCGCCGCGATGCCCGTTGAACTCGGCACACAAAAGAAAGAGCTGCTTGAGTCCAATGCCATTTGGGAATTTGTCGTGCGCCATCTGCAGCGTTTGGTCATCGAACATCTTCTCGTGATTAGCCAAGCGGCCAGCCTTGCAAATCGCGGCTTCCATGACCTTCGCCAACACCTTGGGATTGGTGTCCCGGTCGCGACCGCGAATGGGTGCATGAGCGACAGGCAGCGAGGATTCGTACAGTTCAATGCGGAAATCCTGCACGGTCATCTCTGCCTTAATGGCGTGGTCGTGCATCTTCTCAACGGCTACGATTTCGTCTTCGTCGGAATTGCGTAGCTCCAGGTAGCGGTCGGCAATTTCGCGAACCTCGCGTCGTCGCTTGGCTTCGAGCTTGCGCGATTCAAACGGGTCGCTCGACGCCTTCACCTTCGCTGGCTTTTGCTGGCGTCCTTCGAAGTCCGCTTCCAGGTTCGCCACGGCCTCCGCAGAGAGTGTGTCTAGGTCCAAGTCCGGCAACATTCGCTCGACCCACGCTTTGCATTCGGCCTTCATGGTTTTCCCCTTGGAAGAAGCGGCAGCTGCCGCAATAGTGACTTCGGTGTTGTCGTCCGCACCATGCGAGACGAACGCGAACCCCTTGAGCGTGCTTTTCCTGACGAGGTACAGCGGTCCAGTGAATTCCTGCCCGTTGACGGTGACGGCTTTCCCAGCAGGGATTTCATCCACCTTTTCAGGCACAGCCTCCACGGACGCCTGCCACACGAATCCGTTCTTGGCACTGTTCACGACTTCATCGCGATACGGCGTTGAGGCGGATGCGACCCCGCCGAGCGTGAGCTTCCCGTCCGTCTTGGATCGCTGTGTGACGTGCCCTACCCGCTGGCTGGAAACGTGGTCTAGATTGGCGACGAGCGATTTTCCAAACGACATGCCGGTCAGGTTGATGACAACTGGATCGCCATAGCCTCGAATGCTCATCATCCCGCCCGTGTAGGCGACGACTTCAAACGTCGGCTGTGTGCCGCCTTCACCTTCGGCGGCTTTAATCTCAATCGGCGTTGTCCATCCGATGATTGGCTTAGCCATGTCCATTCGCCTTTACTGGGAGTCCGTTGCGACGCACTAAAGTTTTCAGCGCTGCAGAGACAGCGTTATCAATGGCGTCTGGAGTAGCTGGCTGCTGCGACTGCTGTGCTGGCGGCAGCGTGATATCGAGTAGCCTCTTTTTGATTTCGTCTTCGCTTACGCCAAGAGCCTGCGAGAGCTTGGTAATCTCGTCGGCAAGGTCCCAACCGGCGTCGCTGTAAACCTGATGCAGGAACTTTTGACCGCTGGTGAGTGCCGTTTCGGTGGCGTTGGCTTCGGATTCGACATCCGCGACGCGATGCTTCGGCCAGTCCCAGATATGGACGCGAGCAGCGGCCCCTACGGCCTCTGGTTCGCCGCCGAGCCAACCGAACCGCCGCACCGCCATGTCGAACCAGACGTCGAACAATGGGTCCAGAACGAGGTCGTTGCAATCCTCGCGCTCGACATCGAGAGCCGCGTAATAGGTTTGATGGTCTAGGCGGCCCGAGGCGTAGTTGTAGGACGATGAGTCGCAGGCGGCCTTGTTGTACGGCATCGACTTGGGACGAGCCTGTTCGTTCACAAGCGACTTGCTAAACTCAGCATGCGTCGCCGTAGGGAACTTGCCGTCGGGTTGAAACGGGTCCCAGCCAGCGGGAAGGAATCCGATTTGCCGCTTGGCGATGTCCATCGTAAAGAACGGTTCCATCACCGCGGCTTCGTCCGGTGTGGCCTGCGTCTTCATCAGGAACGTGTAGTCGGCAGCGGTCTCAGCACATGCCAGCACGGCTTCACGCCAGCGACGTGCGGCGGCGCCAGTGTTGAGCGTGCTGGACATCTCGGGCACTGCACGGTGCTGACCGGGTCGGCGAAGCTTGAACCAGTGCAGCATGTCGGCAGCGGGAATACGTTCAGGCACGAAGTCGAGTCGCATCCCGTTGCTGGTGCCAGGATGCTCCCTGATCACGTCGTACCAGAGCGGATTACCGAACTTGTCAAACTTGATGCCGTCGATGTAGCCATCTTCTGCAAACGGCAGATAAGGCGTCTGAACCTGCTCCGCTTCGTAGAGGCAGACTTCGAGCGGAATGGGATGACGAATCTTTGAGTTCTTTCGCAATACGCCAAACGTCTCGCCGTCCACGTGCTTCGCGTGAGCCATACACCAGAGCTTGCGGCGAAACATCGTCGCCTTGCTCCACAGGAACCAACTGAACTCGACGGTGCGGTTGAAACCTTCGCTGCCTGTTTGCATCCGCAGTGTGGGGCCGATACCGACTAAGTCGGTGGCACTGGTCTGAGCGATTCCGTCGCTGTAGCCGTTGTTGCCGATCTCGTACCGCGAGCGTGAAATCAGCGTGTGACGGACAGCCTTGTCGTGTGCAGAGTCAGCGTCGTATCGGTCGGCGTTGACCCAATAGTTTTTGAACTCGTTGCCGTTGCGTGCAGCATCGTAGGTGGCTCGCAGGTTAGCGTATCGCTGCTGCCAGTCGGAAATCGTGGGCGTATTCCACCCGTTGGATTTTGGCTTATTGCCTTTGAGCCATCCCAGTGCTTTGCGGAAGCTGTCGAACATCAGCCCGTGCCCCCAGGTACGAACTGCTTGACACGCATTCCACCTTGAGCACCAGGAGCATCAATAGCGACGTCCGCCTGCATCATCTCCAGCAGCTTGCGGAGTTGGTCGAGCGAGTAGGTTTGAACGGCTTGACCAGCAATGCTGACGCTCGCGAACCCTGTGGTTGCGGCAGTGATGAGAGCCAGCTTAACGGCGTCTCGGTCAGCAGTGGTGAAGAGTGCCATTCGCCATCCGTATGCGAGTCGGCGAGCGCAATAAAAAAGGCCACGCGAGGATGCGGCCCCGCATGGCCTTGTATTGCGCTGGTCTATTGCCGGGTAATTAGTCCGACAACTCGCCGAATCTGGTTTATTTCATTCCATCATGCTGTTGCACGATACCGCGTCAATTGCTCCGTTCCGTAACTGGAATCTTTGTCTGTTTTTGTGATCTCTCGCACAATCTCAGGATTTGACTGCTTGGTGTAAAACTTCTTGCGGCAATTCGGATTTCGGCAGACGACATAGCGATAGGTCAGCGTCCGTAGAGACTGCGTACCGTTCACGAACATCGCACATCCGCAATAGGGACAGACATCGGCTGGCAGTCCCTTCATCGAGTTGTCGGAATGTCCGTTGTTGCTGCTCATGCTATCTCAGTGAATGCCGCGACTGTTTTACTTGTTCGCTCAACTTCCCGTCGTAAAATGGACGGCGGAGTTTGCCATTAACTGATAATCCCCGTGACATAGCTATCGTGTGGATGCCAGTTGCTTGACGAGAGTCCACTGCACAACGGCCTACCAAAAATCGCCTCTGCTTCTTCGATATTCGCGATATCCTTGGCCTGAACTATCGCCCTCTCTGCATCACGGATGCTGTTTTTCCATATTGCCGCCACTCCGTCAGGAAATCGAATCGCGATACTTCCCAGAAATGCGGGATGCGTTTTTGTCCAAATTACATTTGGAAGCGTGGGATTTAACTCCCCAACAGTGCCCACAACTGGAATTGCAGCCAACCACCCAAGCACATCGCGTCGAGTAATCATCGCTTCTCCTATCCTGCTGGTCGCCAGCCACGTCTGGCTAGTTCTTGGGCGGTCGGACGATTGGAGGTGAGTGTCGACGAACCGATGGTAGTTCCCCTTGGCACCCTATCGGCAGCTGTTGTCCTCGCTGTTTTAGCCACTGGGAGGCGGACACCACGCATGTTCGCCGCCACGCATCCGTAATAGCTGGCATCCAGAAAATGGTTCTCACCCCTTGCCCGCCACTTGCGCACCAGCACACCTTTAATCACTTCTTCAACTTCGGCCTCGGAGCAAATCTGTTCGGCGTAGGCTTTATGTGACACTTGGTCGCCGCTCATCTTCTCATTGCCTGCCTCACCAGGCTCACCAAATAGGTGCATACACCCTGAACTGTCGGTAGCGGTTAGCCATCGATCGTGCTCCCAGGACTTCCATTTGTCGGCGGAGCACTCGACCAGTCGCACCGCACCACTCGACCTGACCATTTTCCAATCTTCGCCATACGCGATAACTCCGACCGTCTTCTTATTGACAGGCGTAAATGAAATACCGCAGCACCCAGCCGACTTGCCAAAACCCATGATGGGGAATACGTCGTTGCCAGCCGCCGCACAGGCTGCGTAAATCGCGTGCGTGCGGTAGCCAGCATCAATCAGGGTGATTGGGTCGAGAATCTGAAGTCCGTCTTGGGTGCGATAGTTGGCTTCCCGAAAGTCGTCAACCCGTCGCAGAATCGCCTTGTGCAGAGCCGTGTCCAGCCCTTCCGTTTCCTTGGCACCAAACTTCGGACCTGGAACCTGCTGTACCCCGTAGTCAATGGTGAACCCTGTTCCGTCTGGCTTCCAGGCTCGAACGACCCAGTGTAATAGCCATTTGCCGACATCTACGGTGTGCGTGAGAACAGTGCATCCATCAGGGATGACTCCGCGAGGCAGTCCGCTCACTTGCCGTTGAATCATCGAGGCATTGACACCCACGCCAGGCAATTCGTTTTCATCGGGCGGATCGTTCTGGTACTCAGTCAGAACCGCGTTCGGTCCCTTCGTAACGATTTCGTGGTAGTAGAACTCAAGTGCCGACACCTCACTTGGTGTGAACCTGTTAGGATTCGCCACGATTGCGCCTGCGTCCATCTCGGCACGGTTCGCCAGATAGAACGCATGGGCTTCGTTCGTGTAGCTCGGTGGCGTCTGGACGGCGTTGAGGTAATCCTGGTGTTTCAGTCGCAGGAATTCCTCCCACATGTCCTCGCGGTCTGGCGGAGTCATCAGGAACTTGAACCGACGACCCTTGAAGGACGGACATCTGGCAGGGTCGGTTAGCCAATAAGACACGCTAATGCGACTCTGGGTCGTTGTTAGTGCCACCCTGGCACATCGCCGCGTCTGACTGCCGAGCATGCCGATAGACTTCTGAATCCGGTCCATAAGCTTCTTGGCCTGCTCGACACTGCGGGACGTTTCTTCGGTATCTGGGTCGTCAATACAAGCGAGATCCACACGCCGGCCACGACGCTTGAGTCCGCGAACAGCAGAATCCAGCCCTCTGGTGGCGATAACTGCCTCTAAACTGGGAGAGCCAGGGACGCGGGGAAACACCAGTTCCGTGCCACTCCAACTGAAGTGTGTTTCAGCAGCCTCGAATGGCTCGCCGTTGTCGTGCCGAAAGCCGCTGGAGATCTGGTAATGGGCACGATTAGGGGTGTTTTCAAGTGCCCGGACAGGGACACACACTTCGGGGTAATCCAATAGCAGTCGGTCGTTCGTTTCGAGCTGCTCTTTGATGGAATCGAGGGAAGCTTCCGCCAGTGTTCCAGTGGCTGCGAACAGAACCGAGAATGACACCAGCCCTTGGAGCGTGTATTTAATGTCGAGCCGCTCGAAAATGGTCGTCTTGCCCTCGCCGCGGGGGGCTGCAATCGCCTGGTCACCGCCCTCTGTGATTGCCCGCCGAAACGCTGCAATCATTTCCTGCTGCTGGGGCACGAAAGCGTAGTCAAACGGGTCTTTCGGGCACGCTTCAGCGTCGAAATAGTATCGCAACCACTCTTCGTCGTCTGATTCGAGCAGGGCACGACGTTCCCTGTCAGCACAAGGAGGAATAACAACCAGCTTGACAGCCCTGCGTTTATCTCGCTTCCTCTCAGCGTCTCTTTCGCGTTTGGTTGTAATTCCTGAAGCGATCTCAGCAGCGTCAAGTAACCTTCGCAGGTCTTTCGCTTTCTTTTGGAGTTCTGTAGTTAGCGTGCCGGTGCTCATGTGGCTTCCAAGACAGCGGATTTGCCTGTCAGTTTCTCCCAACGCTGGACAGCGACGTCGACGTAGCGTGGCTCAAGTTCCATCGCGAAGCAGCGGCGGGAGAGTTGTTCGGCAGCGATGAGCTGACTGCCGGAACCAGAGAATGGTTCGTAGCAGACTTCACGCTCACGAGTGTGGTTGTTTATCGGTCGAGCAAACAACTCAACAGGTTTCTGAGTGGGGTGAACCCTGTCTTGCTGACCCTCGCCACACTTCCACACCGAGGTCTGCGACTTATCGGCACGCCAGAGACATGGCTTGCCGCGAATCCAGCCATAGAAGCATAGTTCGTGCTGCCAGTGATACATTCCGCTCCGCGTGAGAACCATGTGTGGCTTGATCCACACAATCTGGCGATGAATCAAAATGTCCGCCGCCGCCGCCGCAAAGAACGTGCCCTGCGTCAACATTGGATGCCAGAAATAAAACGCTGGATTCGCGACCATGTGAGGGATGGCGGCTTTAATCATCCGCTCAAGGAACTCCTGTAGTTCTGGACCACATGTCAAATCGTCGTTGGCAATGTCTCCGCCTCGTGCCTGGATGTCCTTAAAACCTGAACGTGGTATTCCGTTTTTGAGTGCCGCGTAGTCAATTCCATATGGAGCGTCGGTGTTCATCAGTACCGCCGTCTCCTCTCCCATTAGCCTCGCCACATCCTCCGCCTTCGTCGAATCCCCGCAGAGCAATCGGTGCTCACCCAGCAGCCACAAATCCCCAGGCTTGGTGATCGGGTTGACAGGTGGCTCAGGAACCTCGTCCTCGATGACTTCACCATTTCGCGACCACTCACAGCCAGCATCCTTGGCGAGTGCCTGCAGCATGGCCGCCAAGTCCTCACTGCCCGTCTGAATCTCGTGGAGCAGTCCGTCGAGCTTGTCCTTGTCCGCACCAGCCATCGCGGCGATGGGGTCGAACACCGCCAGCATCTTGTCGGCTTCAGCGTCCGTCAGATCGGTGACAACGCAAGGGATTTCCGCCTCGCCTGCCTCATCCTGCCGCATATGCCAGTCGATAAGCGTCAACGCACCGCCATTGCGTTCGCTGGCATAAGCCAGTTCGGCACCAGCGAAACCCACCTCTCCCAGAATCGCACGGAATGCCCGCCGCTGCTTCTCAGGGTGGGTTCTCCAGTTACGCCCGTTGGGCTTCAGATCGCACGCCCTAATGCGTCGTAGCTCGATTACGCGGTCACGGAAGGTCATAGGCATCGGACGGACGGACTATAGGTAGTTTGCGCGACGTGCGGGAAAT